>Ga0334887_1000341_pt1 | contig 77024 bp, 61 predicted proteins | sample GraSluR1_MG_10_FD_207217 | JGI IMG/M metagenome (GOLD analysis project Ga0334887, IMG submission 207217) | Sludge microbial communities from methane-producing bioreactor in Wageningen University, Netherlands - Granular Sludge_18_07-R1 | ecosystem: Engineered > Bioreactor > Anaerobic >...
GTTCGACGAAGAGTTCGAGAGGTTCTAGGGAGGTTACCATGAGCGTGTCTTCGATAAACGGTACACGGCAGTATCTCACCTTCCAGCTCGGAGAAGAGATCTTCGCGATCGACGTGGCGAACGTGCGGGAGATACTGGAGTATACCACGGTTACCCGGATGCCGAGGGCTCCGGAGTACATGAGAGGAGTTATTAACCTGCGTGGCAGCGTGGTCCCCGTGGTTGACATGAGAGAGAAGTTCGGTATGGACAGGACGGAGAAGACTATCGATACCTGCATCGTGGTGGTAGAAGTCGTCTCCGGAGACGGCAACATCGTCATGGGCGCCCTCGTCGACTCCGTGCAGGAGGTCTTCGAGCTCGAGGCGGACCAGATAGAGCCCGCCCCGAAGATAGGCACGCACCTGAGGACGGAGTTCATCGCCGGCATGGGCAAGAGGGACGAGAGGTTCATCATCATCCTCGACACCTCAAAGGTATTCTCAAGCGACGAACTGGCCGAGCTGACCGAAGCCCAGGCGGTGAACGAGTAAAGACGGATAAAGACGGTTAGAACCGTTTGAACCGTTAGCGCCGCTAGAACGGAAAGGCAAAAGACAGAAAGACAACAATGCGGCCCGGAGCCCGGATAACTACCGGGAGCCGGGCCGTACTTTTATGTTCCTTCTTCGTTCCTTAACGCTCAAGCGGTTGCTGTTCAAGCCGTCTTTTCGGTGCTAACGGTTCCAACGGTGCTAACGGTTCTAACACTCTTTTTGTCAGGCGGTGTTCAGTATGTCCTCAACCTTCTGTAGCAATTCGTGAGGGGAGAGGGGTTTGGCGAGGAAGGCGGAACTTGTGTCGTCCAGGCCCTTGTCGGAGAGTACGTCACCTGTGTATCCGCTTGTATAAAGGACCTTCGCGTCGGGTCGCACCCCCCTGACCTGATCGATCACTTCCCTTCCGTTCTTTCGGGGCATGACCACATCGATGATGATGAGATCGATGGCGTCCCGATTGGCCATAAACGCCTCGATGGCCTCAAGTCCGTCGGCGGCTTCGATAACGATGTAGCCCGTCTTCCTGAGAAGGCTCGCTGCCAGACGGCGGACCTCCGGGTTGTCCTCGGCGAGGAGGATCGTGCCGTATCCCCTGCTTGCCGCGGAAGGCTTCAATTTGCCCTCCCTGGTCTTTTCCTCCACGGCTGGTAAATAGATGTGAAAGGTGGTCCCCATATCCTTTTCCGAATAGGCGGAGACAAAACCGCTGTGTTGCTTTACTATGCCGTAGACGATGGACAGACCAAGGCCGGTGCCTTTCCCCACCTCCTTGGTCGTGAAGAAAGGATCGAAGATGCGTGCCCGGGTTTGTTTGTCCATACCACTGCCCGTGTCGGAGACGGAGATCATCGCGTAAAGGGAACCCTTTCCGCGCTGGGACCTGAGGAAGCTGTCATCAGGACGGACGCGCCCTGCTTCGATGGAAAGCATCCCGCCCGACGGCATGGCATCCCGGGCGTTGGTGGCGAGGTTGATGAGGACCTGCTGGATCTGCGTGATGTCCGCCATGACCGTGATACCAGGGCTCGTCAGGGATATCCTGAGGTCTATGTCCTCCGAGAGGACCCGCTTCAGGAGTTTCTCCACGCCGGATATAATATCGTTGATGTCATGATGCTTGAGGTTGATGCTCTGTTTTCTGCTGAAGGCAAGGAGACTCTGGGTAAGGTTGACGGCCTTCTCCGAGGAGGCGAGGATCTCTTCGACATAGTCACGCAGCGGGTCCTCCTCCTCCATTTCCATTTCCAGGAGGTTCCCGTAGCCGATCACGGCGGTGAGGATGTTGTTGAAATCGTGGGCGACGCCGCCGGCGAGCTGTCCGATGGCCTCCATTTTCTGGGACTGGAGGAGCTGGGCTTGCAGCCTCTGTCTTTCCTCGTCCGCCCGTTTTCTCTCGCTGATGTCGTGGGCGAAGGCAAAGATGTACTCATTGCCGCCGTATGTCATGTAGTTCAGGTTCAGCTCCACGGGGAACTTCGTCCCGTTCTTTCTCTTGTACTTCGATTCCATCGTCATGGAATGCCGCGCCTTGAGCTCCGGGCAGATGTGACTCGTCCAAAGCCTGTAGGGAAAATCCTCGTCCCAGACCCTGACGTTCATGTCGAGCAATTCCTTTTCCGTGTACCCGAGAGAATCAAAGGCCGCCTTGTTGACGCGCAGGACATTGCCTTCCATGCTTAACCAGAATGTCGGTATCGCCGATTGGTCCACTGAAAAACTGGTCATCCGAAGGAGCTCGTCGGTCTTTTTCCTCTCGGTGATGTCAAAGGCAATGGAGCAGATATACCCTGTGCCGCCGTACTCAATGTAGCTTCCCTTGATTTCGACCGGGTACAGGGTGCCGTCCTTACGCCTCTGGAATGACTCGAAGACGATCGTTCCCCGCTGCCTGACCTCGTTCCAGTGGTCCTTCCAGACGGGGGGTGTGAAGGAGGGGTCAATGTCGGAAAGCGTGAGGCCCGACATCTCATCCCGCACATATCCCGTGGAACGGCAGGCCTCGTCATTCGCGTACAGTATCCGGGCATCCTCGCCTATCCAGAGGATAATGGCGGCGGCCTTGTCCACGGTGAACTGCGTGAGCAACAACTGCTGATCTGTCTTTCTGCGCTCCGTAATGTCCCTGACGAACGTGCAGTTGTATTCCTGATTCCCGTAGGCGAGGTAACTGCCCGATATCTCGACGGGATAGACCCTGCCGTCCTTTGAGCGGTGATACGATTCCGTGAGCAGGGAGCCGGAGGCCTTTTTCTCCTTCCAGTGTTGTGTCCAACCATCCCTTGTCAGGATGGGATCGATATCGAATACGGTCATGGTGAGGAGCTCATCCCTGGAGTACCCCGTGGTCCGGCATGCCGCTTCGTTCACATAGATGATGCGGGCGTTGCTGTCAAGCCAGAAGATGCAGTCCACGACACGGTCCACCACCGCCTGCGTCAGGTTGAGACGTCCCTCCGCTTTTTCGCGGGCCACGATGGCGCGAGTCTGGCGCAGGTTCTGCATCGCGAGAAGTGAAAGCTGCCGGGCCATGAGGGAGATGGAACGGCACACCTTCCCGAACTGCTCGCGGGTCATCCGGGGAACATCGGCAAGGGCGCGGCGATATGCCTCGGGGTCCACTCCCATGGCATCGGCCCCTGCAATAATCTTCTCCGCGTCGGTGTCCCTGTCCAACACCTGTCCCACGAGCCAGTCTGCGAGACGGTCAGAGCCCGCGGTGATCGGTATTATCCCGTACAGGAGCCCGCATCGCGGACATTGTTCTATGACCGGCTCCACGCCATCCATGGCTGCGGTGATGAGGGAAGGTTCCATACAGGTGAGGAAGGTAAGGCCGTCCTTTCTGGCGACGGCGTTGAGGATGTCGGAGAAGCCGACGTAATCGGTGATTGCCCTGCCGCCGCGGTCAAGGATCACCGATGCCACACCGAAGGCTTCGGCGAAGCTTCTCTGCAGGTCCTGTATGTGGTTAAGGTCGAGGATATCGGCCAGACCCGGCTGGGGCTGGGCCCGATGTGTTCCCGCCGGCACTGCCCTGTTCCCTGCGGGTTCGGCGGTGTCCCTTCCGGCGGGGAGTCCCTTGCGGTTCCCGGCTCGCTTGGAGGATCTGGCTTTGTCTTCCACGGGCATTGTCTTCTCTGAAGATGTTTTCTGTCTTGCTATATTATCATCAAAACGCGGTTTGCATTAAACCTTTTTGTCGATGGTCTCCGCGGGGGCGAGCTCGAAATGAAGCCTGTTCGAGGTCACATCCGCCATGACGACCTTTATCGTCACGGGGTCTCCGATGCGGTAGCTCTTTCTCGTTCTTCTCCCCGTTATCCTGAAACGCTCTTCCTCGAAACGGTAGTAGTCGTCGCCGAGAGTGGAGAGAAGAACGAGACCCTCCACGAAAACATCGGAAAGCTCCACGAAGAAGCCGAAGGACGTGACGTGGGAGATAACGCCCGTGAAAACCTCGCCCACCCTGTCCTTCATGTAGAGTATGCGGATCCTGTCCTCAAGCTCGCGCTCGGCCTCCATAACGAGACGTTCCCGTTCTGACAGATGAGCGGCCATCAAGGCCAGGTCCTCTTCCTTATAGACGGGCTGTGCGCCGGCCAGGGCACCCTTCAGTATCCTGTGACAGACAAGGTCGGGGTATCTGCGTATCGGCGATGTGAAATGGAGGTAGCTGTCGGAGGCAAGACCGTAATGTCCCTTGTTCCGGGAAAAGTAACGGGCCTGCTTCATCGATCTCAAAAGGACCCTGTTGACGATGAACTCGTAGTTGGTGCCCCTTACGCTGCCGAGCACGTCCTGCAGGGCCCGCGAGGTGCCCGTTTTCCTGTGCCCGATGCCGAGCCCCTGGAGGAGCCGTTCGAAATCGCGCAGCTTGTCCCTTTCCGGGGGTTCGTGGACCCTGTAGAGGGCCGGGACGTTCCTCGCTTCGAAATAACGCGCCACAGCCTCGTTGGCCGCTATCATGAATTCTTCGATGATGCGGTGTGAATAGAGGCGCGAAGAGCGGACGATCTGGCGGATACCGCCCTTGATGTCGAGGACGACCTCGGGTTCGGGAAGGTCAAAATCGATGCTCCCCCTCTGCTCGCGCGTGCAGGTGATAAGACCGGCGAGTTCGGCCATGTCCGTCAGAGCCGCAAGACAGGGCTCGATCTTACGCCGCGTCTTCCTGTCGTTCTCAACGATGGCCTTCTCCACAGACTCGTAGGTGAGGCGCATGGTGCTGCGTATCAGGGAGGGGTGAAAGGACGACTTGAGCATCCGACCGTTGTTGTCGAACTCCATGGTCGCCGTGACCGTGTACCGGTCCTCAAGGGGATTGAGGCTGCATATCCCGTTGGACAGGGTCCTGGGGAGCATGGGCAGCACCCGGTCAGGGAAATAGACGCTTGTGCCTCGCTTATATGCTTCCCCATCCAGTGCGGAACCGGCCGTCACATAATGGGACACATCAGCGATGGCTACATGGAGGGTAAATCCTGAAGCCCCGCGCTCGATGGCGACGGCGTCGTCGAAATCCCGGGCGTTCTTCCCGTCGATGGTAACGAATCCGAGACCTCTGTGGTCCGAACGGCCACGCTTCGTGAGTCCCGCAACTGCGGAGCGCGCTTCATTCTCAACGTGTCTTGGAAAACGCCGGGAAAGGGAATGCTTGTATTCAATGAACTTCCCGATGGCGGCGACGGTTGTGAGGTCGCCGAGGACCCTGGTGATGGTGCATTCGGGCTCGATCTTATCGCCGGGGAAAGCGGTTACGCGGGCGGCCACGAGTTCACCGTCGCAGACATCTCTGCCCGGTCGCGGTACCAGATATTCAGTGTTGTATCGGTAGTCTTCGGGAACGATGTAGACCCGATTGTCGTATATCTTGGTGAAGCCGATTATGGTATGGGATTTACGCTCAAGAATCCTGATGACCTTTCCCTCGGGTTTTCCCCGGTAGCGGTCGAGCCGTATGGTGACGCGGTCGCCGTGTATGGCGTTGTTGAGGTTTCGGGACGATACGAAGACGTCCTTTACTCCCTCGGAATCGGGTATGACGAACGCATTGCCGCTGCGGGTACACCACAGGGTACCGGTAATGAGGTCCATCTCCCTGGTGAGTCCGAACCTCTTGTTCTTCAGCTCTATCACCAGGCCCCTTGCCATGAGGGCACGGAGGAGCCGCATGATCTCAGATCGGCCGGGCATTCCCTGCCCGAAAAAGCTTTCCAGCTCATCGATGCCGACGGGCCGTCTCGCCTCGGATAACACGCGGAGGATCTGAGTGTCGGTGATAATCCGGGTATCCCTCCCCCTTTTCTTCGCACGTCTCTTTTTTCGCATGATAGGTTATACCACGTTTGGCGGACGCTTCCAATCCTCCAGAGGACACACGGCGGTTGATATTTGCGGGACAACCTTCTATAATGGTGTTTTGGGAGGGTTGTGGATTATACACTGAAGATAGGGGGCGAGGCAGGGCAGGGGATCCAGACGATTGGCGACGCCCTTGCGAAGGTGTTCTCCCGGTTGGGATACCATGTTTTCACAAGTCAGGACTACGAGTCGCGAATCCGCGGGGGACACAACTTCTACCAGATACGTGTAAGCGACCGTCCGATCCGCGCGTCCCGCAGACCTCTCGATATCCTGGTGGCCTTCGACAGAGCTTCCGTCGCGTTCCACGATCGCGAACTCGTGGAACAGGGCATCATCGTGTACGATTCTCTCCAGTTGAAGGAGACCTTGAGCGGGCCTCAGTTCCTGGATGTTCCCTTTGTGAAGCTCGCAACCGATGCGGGGGCGAAAGCGATCGCAGCCAACACGGTGGCAACGGGGGCCATCCTGGGGATGCTCGGCTTTCCCATCGACCCGCTCTTCGACATCATCGCGGGGCTCTTGAAGAGAAAGGACGACGAGACGCGGGACCAGAACCGGCGAGCCGCCGTAGCCGGCTATGAGTATGCCGCGATGAACTGCGGGCGCTGCGCCTTCACCCTTAAACCCCCGGGTACTTCGAAGATGCTGATAGGCGGGAGCGACGCCATCGGCCTCGGTGCCCTGGCGGCGGACTGCAGGTTTTACAGTGCCTATCCCATGACGCCCTCCACGGGCATAATGCTCTTTCTCAGCGCAAGGGCAAGGGAATACGGTATTGTCGTGGAGCAGGCGGAGGACGAGATAGCCGCCATCAACATGGCCCTCGGGGCTTCCTTTGCCGGGGTCAGGTCGATGACGGGAACATCGGGGGGCGGTTTCGCCCTCATGACGGAGGGTCTTTCCCTCGCGGCCATGACGGAGACCCCCATCGTCATCGCCCTTGCCCAGAGACCCGGGCCTGCGACGGGATTGCCGACGAAGACGGAGCAGGCCGACCTCCTTTTTGCCCTCAACGCGGGCCATGGCGAGTTTCCCCGCGTCATATTCGCACCCGGCGACCCGGGACAGGCCGTGTTCCTGACGGCAAAGGCCTTTGACCTGTCCCAGAAATACCAGATACCCGTTTTTGTGATGACCGATCAATATCTTGCCGACACGCAATGGACGATGGAGGGTCTTCCGCTCAACGATCTTCCCATGCGCGACTTCAGGGCGGATGGCGGTCAGATCGACGGTGTCGATGAGTACAGCAGGCACGCCTTCACCTCTTCGGGGGTGTCGCCTTTTGCCATCCCGGGAAAGACGCGGCATGTTGTCGTCACCGACAGCGACGAACACAGCGAGGCGGGGCACATCATCGAGGACGGGGAAACGCGGAAGAGGATGGTCGAGAAGAGACTCTTCCTCAAGACGGATAGCATAAGGAGAGAGATCTCACCCCCTCTGTTCGTGGGCCCGGAGGAGCCGGAGACCGTTCTTGTATCGTGGGGGTCCACGTATGGTGTCGTGAGGGAAGTGGTGGAGACCATGCCGGAGAGGAAGATGGCGATGCTTCATTTCAGCGAGGTTTTCCCGCTGCCCGGCCTCGAGGCCTTCGATTATCTCGAGGTGTTGAGGCGGGCCAAAAGGACGGTCTCCATAGAGATGAACGCCACAGGTCAGTTTGCGCGTCTTCTGAGGGACGAGACGGGTTACTCCGTCACGGACAGGGTCTTGAGGTACGACGGAAGACCCTTCCTGGTGGAGGAACTGATGGAGGAGCTCTGATGGAAGCACGCGACAGGTACCTGGGAGAGGCCCCGGCGTGGTGTCCCGGCTGCGGCAATTTCTCCATCCTGAACGCCTTCACAGCGGCGCTTGCGGCCGAGGGGATCGAGCCGAACCGCTTCTGCATAGTCTCCGGTATAGGTCAGGCAGGGAAGTTCCCCCATTACGTGAAGTGCAACACCTTTAACGGGCTCCACGGAAGGGCGCTTCCCGTCGCCACGGGGATCAAGCTGGCGAACCACGAATTGCTCGTCGTGGCTGTCGGCGGAGATGGTGACATGTACGGCGAGGGGGGCAACCACCTTCTCCATGCCATGAGGCGCAACATCGGCGTGAAGGTCTTCGTCCACGACAACCAGATCTACGGGCTCACGAAGGGCCAGGCCTCGCCGACGAGCATGGAGGGGATGGTGACAAAGAACCAGCCCTTCGGCGTCCTGTCGGAACAGCTCAACCCCATGGCCATGGCGGTGGCCCTGGACTGCGGTTTTGTGGCGAGGGGATATGCGGGAGACCGCGAACATCTCACGGAGCTCATACGCTCGGCTTTTCACTACGACGGGTTATCGCTTGTCGACATACTCCAGCCCTGTGTTTCCCTTAATAAGGTTAACACCTGGGAATGGTACGGGAAGAGGGTCTATCGGATCGGGGAGGACCACGATCCCGGCGACAGGCTCAAGGCCTTCGAGAAGGCACTTCAGTGGGGTGACAGGATACCCATCGGCGTGATATACAGGAATGACCGTCCCTCTTTCGAGAAGAAGGTCCCTGTTATAAGCGGCGGACCCCTCGTGGACGGGTCAGGCAGGTGGCAGGAACTGAAGGAAAGACTGTCAGGAACTCTCAGGGAATTCTATTGAAGCGAACTTTGTGTATCGAAAGGAGGACGGAATGAATCTCAAGGCCATTCAGAAGATCTGCTACGGCGTGTACATCATCAGTTCGAGGAAAGATGGAAAGATCAACGGGCAGATTGCCAACACTGCCTTCCAGATCACGTCGGACCCGCCGACCCTGGCGGTGAGCATCAATAAGCAGAACCTGACGCACGAATATATAGCCGCCAGCAGAGTGTTCACGGTGTCGATCCTTTCCAGGTTCGCTCCCATGACGCTTATCGGGAAGTTCGGATTCAAATCAGGCAGGGATGTCGACAAGTTTGCGGATACCGGCCACAGGACCGGAACAACGGGTGCGCCCATCGTGCTCGACAGCACCGTGGGTTACCTGGAATGTGAGGTCATGAGCATGACCGATGTGGGCACGCACACGGTGTTCATTGGAAAGGTGGTTGATTGCGATGTCATGAGCGACGCCGAACCGATGACCTATGCCTACTACCATACCGTCAAGGGCGGAAAATCACCGAAGGCGGCTCCCACGTATGTGCAGGAAGACTCAAGGCCGGCGGGGCCAATGGACACCGGGAAGTACGTCTGCAACGCCTGCGGGTGGGTCTATGACCCCGCCGAAGGGGTTCCCCAGATAGGCATCGCCCCGGGTACGCGTTTCGAGGACCTTCCCGAGACGTTCACCTGCCCTATCTGCAATGCGGCGAAGAACGAATTCTCAAAGGTGTAAGAGAGGGTTGACATGACGAAGATATTGCGGGAAACGAACTTCGAGACACTGGGAACGCCGAAGAAGGGCAAGGTGCGGGATATATACGACCTTGGCGATCAACTTCTCATCGTGGCCACCGACAGGCTTTCGGCCTTTGACGTTGTCCTGCCCACGGGCATAGAGGACAAGGGGAAGGTCCTGACGAAACTCTCTCTTTTCTGGTTTCGGCAGATGGAGGACATTATTCCCAACCACATCATAGAAACGGACGTGGACAGGTACCCGGCGACCCTCCGAAGGTACGCCGACGCGCTCAGGGACAGGAGCATGCTCGTAAAAAAGGCGAAGGTCCTGCCCGTGGAATGCGTGGTCAGGGGTTACCTGGCCGGTTCCGGCTGGAGCGAGTACGGAAAATCGGGGACCGTGTGCGGCATCAGGCTCCCGGAAGGCCTCAAGGAATCCTCCAAGCTTGAGAAGCCGGTTTTCACGCCGTCGACGAAGGCCGACGAAGGGCACGATCTCAACATCTCCTTTGAAGAAGCGGTGAAGACCATAGGTGAAGACTATGCCAGGAAAGTACGTGACATCAGCCTCGCCATCTACGAAAAAGCACGGGCCATAGGCGAGAAGAGGGGCATCATCGTTGCCGATACCAAGTTTGAGTTCGGCGTCATAGAGGGCAATGTCGTGCTTATCGATGAGGTCCTGACGCCCGATTCATCCCGTTTCTGGTCACTCAAGGACTACGCTCCCGGCAAATCCCAGGACAGCTACGACAAACAGATAGTAAGGGATTACCTCAACACCCTCGATTGGCCCAAGACCTACCCCGGCCCGGAACTTCCCCCGGAGGTAGCGAAAAAAACATCGGAGCGGTACAAGGAAATATATATGATCCTCACAGGCAAGGATCTGTGAGGATGTTCAAGGGCTCAAGGGTTTTTGAACCCTTGAGCCCTTGAACTTTCTACCTGTATTTCTTCTCATGCTTCTGCTTCAGGGCGTGGACGTCCTTCATGATGGCTTCACCCGGGAGACCCCTCGCCGTCATCTTTTTGATGTAGTCGTCGATCATTGGTTTCGTGAGGCGTGCCATCTCGTTTTGATCCGCACAGGGGAGCCGAATGATCTGGTGGTTGTATCGCTTCTTCGACCATTCGAGGGCCTCTCTCACGTGGTCATCCACATATGTCCCGGTCCATTCCGCCTGTTCCCGGGCGAGACCGTCGATAACCTTCTTCACGTCCGCGGGAAGGGAATCCCACCTGTCCTTGTTCATCACGACGGCGAAGGAGACGACGAAGAGGTTCGCCTCCGTAGCGTAAGGGAGGTATGAGGCAAAGTTGAAGTCCTTCAGGATCTCCATCGAGGAAACGTTGCCCTTGACGATCCCCTTCTGTATGGCTTCGGGGGCCTCGGACTGAGGCATGCCGACGGGTATGGCCCCGATCCGTTTGAGGACGTCCGTGCCTGTGCCCGAGGTCCTCAGCTCCACACCCCTGAGGTCCTTCAAGGAACGCACGGGCATCTTCGTCATGATATCCGCGGGAGGGCATGTGAAGACAGTGATGAGTTTCACCTTTGCGAACTCCGTCGGCTGATACTTCTGAAGAAGGTCGAAAAGGGCCATGCTCGCCGCACGCGCGTTCCTGAAACCGACGGGAAGGTCGATGGCTTCGGAGATAGGGAATCTTCCCGGCTGGTAGCTCATCGCGAAATTGCCGATGTCTGCCATACCCGCTACCACGCCGTCAAAGATGTTCTTCGCCGGCAGGAGGGTGCCGCCGGGAAAGGTCTGGACCTTCACTTTGCCCCCCGTCCTTCGTTCAACCTCCTTCGCCCATCGTTCCATCTGGATGGAGGGAAAGGTGGTGGCGGGCGGGAAGTTGGCGTACTTGAGGACGATCGGAGCTCCCTTTCCCGGGGAACCGATCGGGAAAGCGGTGACGAAAGCCAGAATCGCGGCGATCAACAGAGGAATCCTTCTTCTTCTCATTTCGCAGTCTCCTTGACGTATCGATATCGTTGCCTGACAAACAAAAAGGCCAGGGGATCCTGAGAACCCATGGCCTTAAAAAGTCGAAGGCCATGGACGGTGCGAAACCGTCCATGGCCGAACACTTACGGTCTCACACCTGCTATGTCCGCCACCACCAAGCCCATTTTGTGTTTATGATGAAATGTTCAGTCCTTTTCGACATGGTCTGTTTGTAACATACCGGCGCAGAGGCTGTCAAGGGATTACCTGCCGGTTTGTCATGGCCTCGGCGGTCCTGTATGCCTTAACGAGGCTTGCGGGGTCCGCGGTGCCCCTGCCTGCTATATCAAAGCCGGTGCCGTGGCCGGGGGATGTCCGCACGAAGGGAAGCCCCAGTGTAATATTGACGGTGTGCCTGAAGTCGGTGGTCTTCACCGGTATGAGGCCCTGGTCATGATACATTGCGATGTACGCGTCGCAGTCGATGTGATGGAAAAGGGAGTCGCCGGGGTAGGGTCCCGACACGTCCACACTCATCTGGCGGGCCCGGAGTATGGCGCGCGAGAGGCGGTCTTCTTCGTCCCCCATCACGCCCTGCTCGCCGGCATGGGGGTTGAGTCCACAGACCTTGATGACGGGATGACTTATCGAGAAGTTCTCCCGGAGAGAACGCCCGGTAATGATGATCGTTCGGAAGACCCTTTCCTCCGTCACCCGGGCCGGGACGTCCTTGAGGGGGATGTGGATCGTCACGAGGCTTACCCTTATCTTCGGGTTGGCAAGCATCATGACGTAACTATCCACCCCGGCCGCCTGGGCAAGCATCTCCGTGTGGCCCGGGAAGGGGATCCCGGCGAGATGCAGAGAGGCCTTGCTTATCGGGCAGGTAACAATGGCCGATACCTCGCCCGTGAATACGAGTTTCAAAGCCTCACGGATGTAGCGGTAAGAAGCCTCGCCGCAACGGCTGTTCGAAAGCCCTGGTTTCACGGTGTCGATGAAACCGAGGTTCAGGAATTCCGCATCTCCGGGAGAACCCTGTCCGAGGCCCTTGAAGGAAGGCAGCGGCAGGGAGGTCGGCCCGGCCCGAAGGCTGTCGAGGACCGTCATGTCTCCGATGATGACGGGGATGCTTCTGCCGGTAAGACGGGCAAGGGCTTTGAGTATGATCTCGCCGCCTATTCCGGCGGGGTCGCCCATGGTAACGGCGATGCGCTTCATGGGGGAAAACCTGGAATAGGACCTGCAGGACACATTGGACCAATAGGACGGATGGGTGTGTTGGCGGTCACCGGGCTTGTCATGATCGCGCTGGCTGAGACCCTAGATCTTGATCTCTATGTAGGACGTCTTCTTCAGCTTGTCCATGTAGTCCCGATAGCGCTTATTCGATTCTTCCATGACCATGCGGTCGTTGACGGCTTTCTTGACCTCCTCGTAAGGGAGAACCTCGGCCTGTTTCACTTCGAGGAGCTTGAGTATGTGCAGGCCGTACTGTGTCGGGATAACCGGTGTGAAGGACCCCGGCGGAAGGTTGTTCAAACCATCCCTCAGGGTGGGCAGGAGGTCGCTTCTCTTCACAAAGCCGATGTCCCCTCCCTGCCGGGCGGAAGGGTCGTCGGAGAGGCTGCGGGCCACGTCCGCGAAAGGTGTTCCGGAGGTGAGCTGCGTATAAGCCTTCTCGGCCCTCTCGCGGATGTCCGCGTGCTGGCCGGAAATGAAAATCTGTTGAATATGGAACTCTTCCTCCCGGAACAAGTCCTGGTGGCTGTCATAGTAACTCTTCAGACCCGCCTCGGTTACACTTACTTCCGTGGAGACGACGCGCATGAGAAGCCTCGTCCGAAGAATGTTCAGCCTGACACCCTCCCTGAACTGTTCGTACGTGACATTGTCCTTTTTGAGCTGTTCCCTGAGTTCGGCGTCGCTTATGAGGTTTTGTTTCTTGATGCCTTCTATGAAGCCCTCCACTTCACTGTCCGTTGCGGTGATCCCCATCTTTTTTGCCTGTTGCTTGACAAGGACGCCTTCCACGTAAGCCTCGAGCCTGTCCTTCATCTGCAGGTTCCGGAAGTACTCATCGATGGATGTGAATTTCGTCCGCTTCTCTATCTTGACGTAGGCTTCAAAATCCTTGAGAGTGATGATGTCGTCATTGACGATGGCGATGACCCTGTCGACCACCTCGGCCTGTGCGCCGAGTCCGGTCAGGACCATGATGGTTGCTGCGATGATGAATGTCGATATACGTTTCATTTGGTTTGTGGTACCGTCTCCTTCTTTGGCGGGGTCACGGGAGTGGTCTTCGTCTCCGCCGAACTGGCTGATGGGGCGTCTTTCGCTTCAGGTTTCACATCTTTCGCTTCAGGTTTCGCGTCCTTTGCTTCGGGTGTTGCAGAACCGGCGGCAGCCTTTTCCTTCAGAAGCTCCTCGTTGATGGTGATCTTCGCATTCTTCTTCAATTCCTCGATGTACTTGTCGAGCACTTCCTTCTGTCTCTCCTGCATGAGCTGCTGTTTGATGAAGTCCTTTACCTCGGCAAAGGGGACGTACGTGGGGGGTTTGATCCCCTCGAGCCGTATTATGTGATACCCGAACTGGGTCTTGACGATGCCGCTCATCTGACCCACCTTTGTGAGCTTGAATGCCGCCGCCTCATATTCCGGCAATAGTGTCCCCTTGGGATGGAAGCCTACTTCGCCACCGGTCACCTTGGCGTTGGGGTCGATGGAGTATCTCTTTGCGAGATCCGTGAAATCCTCACCGGCCTGGAGCTTTTCCTTCACCTGTCTCGCTTCTTCGTCGGATTTCACGAGAATGTGCCGTGTGTTGATCTCCCTGTCCTTCAGGAACTTTTCCTTGTTTTTGTCGTACTGCTTCTGGAGATCGTCGTCGGTGATGTTGGCTCCCGCGGCAAGTTTCTTCTTGAGGAGCGATTCTATAATGAGCTGTTCCCTTATCTCCGCCAGCTTGTTCTCGAATTCCTTGTCCTTTTCGATGCTGGCCTTTTGAGCCTCCGCAAGAAGAAGCCTCTTGATGATCAGCCTGTCGAGATACGCCTTCTTGCCGCTCTCGGAGGCTACCATCATCTTCATGTTCATCGGTATTTTGTCGAGTTCCTTGTTGAACTCCGTCATTGTAACCTTGTCATTGTTTATGGTGACGAGGACCTTGCCATCGTCCTTCTTGTCGCAGGCAAACAGACATAGCGCCAAACACAGGCAGACTACCGCATTCTTCATTCCCCACCTCTTCCACCGTTCTCGATCTTGCAGCACATCGACCTCTATTGCCGACCGCTCCCTACCGGGGCGACCCGACTTAGTCCGCAGCGATCGGTTAACACATAACCAACTCTTATATCACAGCGGCGCGATCTCCATCAATATATTTCTTATGAAATTCATAAGTTCCCCCTCATGGAGAGTGGAACGGATGACGATCCGTCCGTCGGGAAGGAGCTTGATCCCCCTGCCGCTGTCCGTGGCGAGGGTGAGGAGCTTGTTCATGTCGAGAGGTGTCCGATCCGTAACATGGAGGACCACCTGCCTGTCGCTCTTCTCCGCCTTGCGGATCTTCAGGCGCACAAGGAGGGACTTGAGCGATATGACCTCCAGGAGGTTGACAAGGGGGGAGGGAAGGGTGCCATAGCGGTCCTTCAACTCGCTCTCCATCTCTCTGAGCTCGTCCTCGTCGCGAACTCTGGAAAGCCGTTTGTACGCGAGGAGCTTCTGGGTGGCATCCTGGATATAGACGTCGGGTATGTAAGCGTTCACGGGGATGTTGATCTCCGCATTGATCTCTTCCTCGGGAAGGTCTCCCCTGTTCCTGAGCTTTGTCATGGTCTCCTCGAGCATCTCGCAGTAAAGCTCGAATCCGACGAGGTTGACGTTGCCCGATTGTTCCTTGCCGACCAGGTTCCCCGCGCCCCGTATCTCCAGGTCGTAGTTCGCTATCTGGAAGCCCGAACCGAGATCCGTGAGCTCTTCGAGAATCTTGAGCCTCAGGCGGGCGTCTTTCGTGAGCTTCTCCTCATCGGGAACGAGGAGGAATGCAAAGGCCTGCCGGGTGCTCCGCCCGACCCTGCCCCTGAGTTGATAGAGGTCGGCGAGTCCCATCCTGTGGGCATTGTTGATGAAGATGGTGTTGACATTCGATATGTCGAGCCCCGATTCGATTATGTTCGTCGAAAGGAGTATGTCATAGCGTTTCTCAATGAAGTCCACCATTATCTTCTCGAGCCGGCTCCCGCTCATTTGACCGTGGGCCACCGCGATGCGCGCCTCGGGCACGATCCTTGTCAGGTGGTCGTGGACGACGCCTATGTTATGGATGAAGTTGTGGACGAAGAAGACCTGCCCGGACCTCTCGAGCTCGTTGCGTATCCCCCGCGCCACGACGGTGTCATTGAACTTCACCACCGTAGTCCTCACCGCGTGGCGGTCGAGCGGCGGCGTGTCGATGACGCTCAGGTCCCTGATCCCCGAGGTGGCCATGTAGAGGGTCCTCGGTATGGGTGTGGCGCTCAAGGTCAGGACATCCACCGTCTTCCTGATGGCCTTGAGCTTCTCCTTGTGCCTGACCCCGAAGCGGTGCTCCTCGTCGATGATGAGCAGCCCGAGGTCCCGGAAGGATACATCCTTCTGCAGGAGCCTGTGGGTGCCGATGATGATGTCCACCTGTCCCTTTTCGAGGAGCCGGACCGTTTCGGCCTGCTCCTCTTTTGTCCGGAAGCGCGAGAGCACCCCGAGGACGATGGGATAATCGGAGAGGCGGTCACCGAAGGTCTTGAAGTGCTGCTGGGCGAGGATGGTGGTGGGCACGAGCACGGCCACCTGCTTTCCATCGAGGACGGCCTTGAAGGCCGCACGCAGGGCCACCTCCGTCTTGCCGAAGCCGACGTCGCCGCAAACGAGCCTGTCCATGGGTTTCACGCTTCTCAGGTCCCCGAGGACGTCGTTGATGGCACCGATCTGGCCCTCCGTCTCCTCGTACTCGAAGCGGGATTCCATCTCCCTGAAAAGCTCATCCTCGGGCGGGTAGCTGTGACCCTCGGCCATCTGTCTTGCCGCGTAGATCTCGAGAAGCTCGCCGGCGATGTCCTCGATCTGCCTGCGCACCCGCTTCTTCGTATTGAGCCAGTATTTCGAACCCAGCCGGTCGACCTTGGGTTTGAACTTTTCGCTGCCGATGAACTTCTGCACAAGGTGCAGGTCATCGACGGGGACGTAGAGCTTGTCCCCGCCCAGGTACTCTACGAGGAGAAAGTCCTTCGTGAACCCGTTGACGGTGAGCGGAACAATGCCCCGGTATACGCCGATGCCGTGGTCCACGTGCACCACAAGCTCGCCTTCCGTGAGGTCCTTGAAGGATGCAAGGAACTCGTCGCGGCTGCCGAACTGTCTTTTCACGACGCGCTTCTTGGGTCCCGCTATGTCGTCCTCCGTCAGGACGATGATGTCGTCGGTCCTGAAACCCCTGCGTATGGGCCCCTCGATGATACCCCACTCCCTGGCCCGTCTCCGGCAGGACATGCGGGGGAGGATAGGCAGCGTGAGGCCATAGCTCTCGAATATCTCCTGGAGCCTCTTAGCCTGGCGCGCCGTATTGGCAAAGAGATAGACGTAGGGGTAGTGGGACCATTCTTCCTGGAGTTTCTCGCGGAGGATGGGGAATATTTGCGTCTTGTGGAGAAGAAAGAGCTGCCGGAGATCATCGTTGGAGACGACCTTGAGGGTCCTGTGCATCCCTTCGGGGCCGACGACCCCCGAAAGGTCGATCTGGGCCGCCTCCCCCATGAGCCGTGCCCAGGCCTCCCTTATCCCCGGGCCGGCGGTGTGAAGGGCATGGGCGATGAGGGCATCTCCAGGGTGTACGAGGGTGAGGTTTCCGCTGAGATGGTCTATGATCGTGGATGAACCGCCCTCGTCCTTTTTCAGGATGGACGTTATTTCGCACCGGGACAGCTCTTTCTCGGACCTCTGGGAAAGAGGGTTGAAATGCCTTATGGAGAGTATCTGGTCCCCCAGGAACTCACACCTGACCGGCCTGTCCGAGACGGAGGGAAAGAAATCGATGATGCTGCCGCGTTTCGCCCACTGGCCGGTCTCACGCACGAGCGGGGCCAATTCGTAACCCTTCCTGTCGAGATCGTCGTGGATGTCCTCGGGAAAGACGGTATCGCCAACCTTCAGGGCCGTGATGTCGCTGGAGACCCTTTCCGGGTCAGGCAGGCCGTGGGACAGGGAAGAGAGAGGGAAAAGACCGATGAAACCCTCATCCGCGGCGAGGCGGTAAAGAAAACCGCTGCGCTTGAGATCGTCCTCTTCCTCGAAGACGCGGTCCTGGTATGGCGGGAAGAGGGCGACATCCCTGCTGCCGTAATATGCTATCTCTTCCCGGACGAGCTCGGCGGAGTCGTCATCCTCATACAGGACCAGCGTTCTGTTCCTCGCCTCAGCCACGAGGAATGAAACAAAGGAACCCGCCCTGCCTGTTATGTACAGGCAGCTGTTTCGCGCATCATCGGCATTGGTGTTCGGGGGATCGCTCACGGAAGGGTGCACCGGACATTCACTGTGTCAGGGGTCGGGCAGGACCACGATGTTTTTGTCATATTCGCGCAGTACGAGCCCGGGAAAGCCCCGGGGAGAGGTCATCTTCTCCGGCGGCAATCCCTTCGTCCTTTCGGGGCCCATATTGTAGGCACGCAGGGCCGTGGTGACACAACGGAAGCGGTGCACAAGTTCCGAAAGGAAGTGGATCCCTATCCTGATATTGTTTCCGGGGTCGTCGAGCGTATGGTTTCCCTCCCACTCAATTCCCATGCCGGGCGCCATGAACTTCGCCAGCGATGGTTTGACCTGGAGAAGACCCCGGGCCCCCATCCCGGATACGGCATCGTGGCGGAAATTGGATTCCACCTTCATCAAGGCGAGAACAAGCCTGTAGTCGATCCCGTGCTTCTTCGATGTTTCGTAGAGGGTGCGGGAGATAGCCCGCAGGTCCTTTTCGCTCAAGTTCTCGTTGGCATTCCTGAGATGAAGGACTATCTGCTCGCGTACGTGCTGCTGTTTCTGGAACGAGGAGTAAACAGCCGCAACAGGAACGGCGAAGCACAGAACCACCATGATAAGGAATATGCCGAATCGTGTCCAGTGCCAGCTTATCATGCATAATTCATACACCAGTTGTTCCGGCGATGTCAACCTCGCTCCCCTGCATGTTAACACGCGGCGTGCGGTCCGTTCCGCATCGGACGCGCGGCACTGCCAGGCGCGAAAACTGTTTACTGGAAGTCCGGACTCCATTATAATGTTGGCAAAACATCTCGATTGCCGGCGGGCCGTAAAATGGGGAGCGGAGCATCCCGTTTCGGCCCTTTCAGGTGGGGGCCGGGCTGATGCTTGTCGAAAAAGTCGAAACATTCCAGATTCTCGCGGAGAACATACCTGTAGGCCTGGCCCTCATCAATGTGGAAGGGGAATACCGCTACCTCAACCCCAAGTTCAGAGAGATGTTCGGCTATGATCTTGTCGATATTCCCGACGGCAAGGCATGGTTCGAGAATGCGTACCCGGACCCTGAATACCGCAAATCGGTGGTCGATACCTGGATCAAGGATTTTGAACTCTTCAAACCCGGCGAGAAGAAGCCCTGGGTCTTCCGTGTATCCTGCAAGGACGAGACGGTCAAGATCATCCACTTCATGCCCGTGCAGCTGGCGTCAGGTGAAATCCTGATGGCCTACGAGGACATCACCCAGCTGGCTAGGGCGAGGGAAGCTCTCGAGGAGAACGAGACCAAGCTGAGGCTGCTCTACGAGAAGTCCGTGGACCCCATCTTCATATTTGACGGAAGGAACTACATCGACTGCAATGAGGCGGCTGTCCGCATCATGGGCTGTGTGTCCCGGGAGGAGCTCCTCAGGTACCATCCTCTCGAGATCTCGCCGGAATACCAGCCTGACGGCGAGCTTTCGCGGGTCAAGGGAGAAAAGGTCATGGAGCGGGCCAGGAAAGAGGGAGGCAACCGCTTCGAATGGCTCCACCGGAGCCTGGACGGAAGGGATTTCTGGGTGGAGATATCAGTGACGACCATCCCCTTCGGCGACGGGAGACCTCTCATGTATGTTGTCTGGCGGGATATAACGGAGCGGAAGAAGACGGAAAAGGAGCTCAAGGACAGCGAGGAGCGGTACCGGAACATGTTCGACAACATCCCTTTTCCAACGTTCGTCTACGATTTTGAGACCTTGAAGATAGTTGACGTGAATACCTTTGCGGTACGCACCTACGGATATTCGCGGAAAGAACTCCTGGGCATGACCCTCAAGGACCTGAAGCCTGACGAGGATGTCCCGTCGCTTCTTGCCCATCTATCGAAACCCGACCCGTCCCAGGAGAGGGTTCCCTGGCGGCACAGGCTGAGGAACGGTACCATCATCGACGTGGAAATAACGGGTCACGCCCTCCAGTTCCCCGGGAGGAATTACCGCATCTTCCTTGCCAACGACGTCACGGAGATCAGGAAGGCCGGTGCGGCCCTGAAGTTCACCCAGTTTGCCGTGGACAACGCGGCGGTGGGTATCCTGTGGATATCGGGAAAGGGGCAGATAATATACGGGAACGATGAGATCTGCAGGCTTCTCGACTATACCAGGGAGGAGTTGAGGGAAAGGACCGTCTACGAACTGGATGTCAGCGCCTCGGGTAATACGTGGAGGGGTACCGGCAAGCGCACCGGCGACCGTATTCCGGAGAGCTTCGAAACCGTCTTCCGGACAAAGCGGGGAAGGCTGTTTCCCGTCGAGATCGCCGGAAACTATATGGAATATGAGGGAGAAGGGTATGTCTGCGCTATTATCCAGGACATAACGGGCCGCAAGATCACAGAGGAGGCCCTGAAGAAGAGGGAGATCGAGCTCAAGATAGAGTCGAGCCGCCTCGAGGAGGCGAACACGGCGCTGAAGGTCCTTCTCAAACATCGCGACGACGACAAGAAGGAACTCGAGGAGAAGCTTATAGCGAATATCAAGGCCCTCGTTCTTCCCTACATCGACAAGATGAGGAAGGGCCACCTCGACCCCGGGCAGATCTCTTACGTGGATATCGTGGAACGCAACCTCAACGACATCCTCTCTCCTTTCCTGCAAAAGATGTCCATGAGGTATTCGAATTTCACGCCCACAGAGATACAGGTGGCGAACCTCATAAAGGCCGGCAAGACATCCAAGGAGATAGCGCAGATCATGAGTGTTTCCACGGGAACCATAGACACCCACCGCAATAATATCAGGAGCAAGCTCAATCTGAACGGAAAGAAGCTTAATCTGAGAGCCTATTTAATATCATTAGGTTAGCCTGCAATATATATAAACGCCATCTATATTACGTACCCATAAATTACATATCATAATTTGAGAAGACTCTGTTATAATAACAACACCTGATGACTGACACCTGCCATATAAGTCTTGTGCGCGTGACTTCCTATAGCGAAGCCCCTTTCGAGCTTGCGCAACAAAATACTGCCGTTTACTCATCAAGGTTAGCTTCCAAGAATACGAAAGAGACAAAAGTCATCCCCCCCGACTGTTTCTTTTAGGCAAACAGGGGCTTCGCTATCTCTAATTCCATCTTTGTCGCAACTCTGATATTATAGCCTTAAGATATGCAGGATAAATGATGATAAACCTGTGAGGGGCCTAAGCCCCCCTACGCATGTTGGAATGTGACAGGGTAGTTTGCACGACATCAATGACACGCAGAATGGAGGCCCTGGCAATGTATATACCTTACGTGGGTTGGCGGAGGCGGTTATGATAAGGATCCTGATCGCCGACGATCATTTTATCGTTCGGGAAGGACTGAAGCAGATCGTTTCCGACGTTCCCGACATGGTTGTCGTCGATGAGGCGAGCGACGGCCAGGAGGCCTTGAGGAAGGCTCTGGGCGGGTCCTTCGACATCGTCATCCTCGACATATCCATGCCCGTTAAGAGCGGACTCGATGTGCTTCAGGAGCTCAAGCAGCACAGGCCGGATGCCAATGTGCTTATCCTTAGCGTACACCCCGAGGAGCATTATGCCATGCGGGTGCTGAAAGCGGGTGCTTCGGGGTATCTCACGAAGGAGAGCGCACCCGACGAACTGGTCATGGCTATACGCCGGATATCGCAGGGAAGGAAGTATATCACCGCGACGCTTGCCGAGAAGCTGGCTGGGGTTGTCGAGCATCCGGCGGATGTCCCGCTTCACAGCACCCTTTCGGAAAGGGAATTCAGGGTCATGGTGATGATCGCCTCGGGGAGCTCGATCAAGGAGATATCGGAAAAGCTCTTTCTCAGCATCAAGACGGTCAGCACCTATCGGACGAGGATCCTGAGGAAGATGAACTTCAAGAACAACTCCGAGCTGATCCGCTACAGCATCGAGAATGGGTTGGGAAGCTAAAGGAAAGGCTCAGGTCTCACGTTTCAGGTTTCAGGTTTCAGGGAAGGGCCTTTCCCATCACCCATCACCCGTTCTTGTCAGCTTCTGTACAATTTTTTCTTCATTCTAAGAGTGTTTCTGTCGCCTTCGGAGGTGTAGGTGACGTTGTCCATGACCGTGTTGATGATGTAGAGGCCCAGCCCGTGCTCAGGCAGGGCCTTGAGGTCTTCAGGGTCGTAGTCGGGAAGGGCGGAGTGGTACAGGGACATCGGTCTTCCCCTGTCGCTGATGTCGAGGACGATCTCCTCACTGGAATAGGTTATATCAACCTCCACGATATGTCCTTCCTCGTTGTCGTAAGCGTGCTTGATGGCGTTGTTCACCGCCTCGACGACGCAGAGCTCGAGGTAGTACGCATCGACCTCACCGAGTGAGAGGTAAGAGCATATGCCGCGGATCGCGACTCCGGCAAGGGAAACGTTCTTCAACTTGCTGTCGACGAGAAAGGTGATCCTCTTTGAAGACAGCGGTTCCGGCATGTTATTGCTCCAGTGCCTTGAGCGCTTCCGGCTGGTCGGCGAAGATTTGAAACACCCGGTTCATCCTCGTGATCTTAAAGAGCCCCATAACGGTCTCCCTGATACCGCAGATGACAAGATCGCCGTCGTTTCCCAGGGTCTTCAGGCTTGAGACGATGGCGCCGAGTCCGCTGGAATCGATGAAATCGACCTCCGAAAGATCGAGAACGATGCGTCTGTTCCCCTGGTTGATCCAATCCACCATCCTTCCCTTGAAGCCCGTGGAGACCGAGGCGTCTATCCGTCTCTCCCGGGGAATGACGACGAGAACGTCACCCGCCTTCCTTTCCTCTATTTCCATACACGTACCTCCGTTGGGTCAGATATCTCCGGCCGGCGCCGTCCGTGCGGCCGGATCCCTATTTTCCACGTTTCCCCTGTATTCCAGCGCCACGAGGGTGATGTCGTCCTCGAACTCGGCCCCCTGGCCGAAGTCCTCGATGGAGGCGACAACGGCATCGAGAAGGGTTTCGATCCCTTCATGCCTGAGACGGGAAAGAAGGGAAAAGAAACGGTCCTCACCGAAGAATTCCCCTGAGCTGTTGCGGTATTCCACCGCCCCGTCGGTGAAGAGTATCAACCTGTCCCCCTGCCGGAGAGGCTTCGTTTCCTCCTCAAAGGGAATGTAGCCGTCGAGGCCGATGATCGTCCCGCCCTTATCGAGGGGTTCCAGAGACCCGTCGCCCCGTATGATCACAGGGGATGGGTGGGCGGCGTTGCTGTAGGTGACCTCGCCCGTACGGGTGTTGATGATGAGATAGACGATGGTGAAATACTTGCCGAAACGTTCGATGGGGTATTCCCCGTCAAGAGCCTCCATGACCTTTTTTGGCGATGTTATCCGGTAGCCGGGGGCCTCATAGGTCCTCTCCTTTGTTACCTGTCCGCTATTGGGCTCAAGGACCTGGGAGACGGAGACGGTGATGAGAGCGGAGGGCACCCCGTGGCCGCTGACATCTATCATGTACATGCCGACGTGGTCCTCGTCGAGGCGGAAGACGTTGAATATGTCTCCTCCGATCACATGAGAGGGCATGAACTTCCAGGCGATAGCCAGGCTCTCTATGTCCGGTACGGTCCGCGGCAGGAGACTTTGCTGGATACCGGCCGCCGCCCGCAAGTCCTCGTCGAGAACGGCCTGCTTCTCTGTGAGCCTCGCGTTGGACCTTTTGAGTTCGCAGGTAAGCCTTCGGATCTTGAGCTGGTTCTGCACCCGCGCCAGGACCTCCGCCCTGTCGAAGGGCTTTGTGATGTAATCGGAAGCGCCCTCCTTAAGGCCCCGTACCTTGTCCGCGGTCTCTGATCTGGCTGACAGGAAGATCACGGGTACGTCGGTAAGGAGTCCCTTGCGCCCCAGTTCCTCACAGACCACGAAACCATCCATGCCGGGCATCACTATGTCGAGAAGGATGAGGTCCGGTCTTATGGCCTCCGCCCGGCAGAGGGCCTCTTCCCCACCGGCGGCCTCGGCGACGTCATACCCCGCGTTCGCCAGGATTCGTTTCAGAAGCACCCGGATATCCTCGCTGTCGTCGACTATCAGTATCCTTTCCTTCATGTATGTTTCTATCTTACAGCCAATGACATGAATATTCCATGGTTTTTCTTGATCCTCCTTTCCCTTCGCAGGGTGACGTTCTGGAGAGCCGCCATGGTGTTCCCCCCTCCTGCATCCTGTCTTTTTCCGTTGCCGCGGGCATTTCCGGCATGTATTATACAAGAGTGGCGGAACAGGAGACGATGGACCACGGACAGGACAGAAGAAAAGAGAAAAGGCTCGACATCAGTTCCGTGAACCTGCCCTTTCTGGGCACCCGGGGCGGGGATCACTCCTGTTTCCAGTATGTTGTCCTCGACCTCAGCAAGAGCGGCATCGGGTTCGCCATTCCCAACTGGGTGGTGAGCAGGGAAGGGATCAACAAGGGTGACGCAGTCAACTTTCATCTGCCAGTCAACATCGGGGAGCAATACTATAATCAGGGCGTTATAGTGTGGGTGAAATGGGATGAGGCCCTCGGGGCACAGACGTGCGGTGCCGTCCTCAGGAACAGGGAACGTCCCTCGTACCCCGTCTTCATCTCCATCGAGTCCGGCTCGGTGTCGGTCAACCTCGAGGAGTTCGAAGTACGGGACAGCCTGCTGTGCAGGGTGATCAAGGACACGGCTTTCCTCAAGAAGGGCGTGGACATATATCTCGGCCACCTGGTTCCCTTCTTCTCACGCATCGCGCGGTATCCCCGTGAAGAGTATCCTCAACTCAAGAAGTTTCTTCTGTCTGATGTCAGATCACGCGTCAGAGAGCATTGCGACCAGCTCGAGGCTTTGTACGTGAGGGCCCGGACGGAGATGCCCGGGCAATCCGACATCGCCAGGTTCCTCGACCTCGAGGAACTCAGGGCCATGGTAGAGTCGGAGATCTATGTCGAGATCTTCAAGGCCGCCTTCTCCGACGAGAGTATCGTCCCTTACCTCAACGCCATCAAGGACCTTGAGAACAGGCTCTACTTCAATTACAACACGATCGTGATGCTGTATCTTCATTCGCTGTAGGAAATGAAGGGCTGACGGGTGGACGGGTCGGAAGTTCGTGCCTGGCGGGCAAACGGGTAAAAGCCTTACGTGTATTCTATGTGGATCGTGGTCAGGAAGCGTTCCAGTTCGGCTGCCCCCATGATGATCGCTTCCTTGTTGCCTGTCTTTGCGGCTTCTTCCAATTGACGGCCGATTTCGGTGATGCGGTCGAAACCGTAGCCGCCGCCGCTTCCCTTCATAGTGTGGCCGAGGACCCGTATCGTTTCGAAGTCGTTCCTCCCGGCTGCCTCCCGTATGGATGCCACGTCCGCGTATCTCTTGTCAAGGTATCCCGGTATGAGGTCTTGGAGGTCGCTGTCTATCGTGACGACCGTCGTTGTCGCTGTCTCGTTGTACGCTTCCTTGCCCGGCGAGGTGTCTTCCACGGCAGGGACGTCTTGCGTGTGTGCGCTGATGGCCTCGATAAGGGCGGACCTGCTGACGGGCTTGGCGAGATGGCCCGTGCAGCCCGCTTCGTAGCTCTTTCGTATCTCCTCTTCCAGGGCGTAGGCGGTTAGTGCGAGGACGGGCGTCGCCATTCGGTCGTGCGAACGCTCCCACTGTCGTATGCGCCGCGTGGCCTCGAATCCGTCCATGACCGGCATTTGTATATCCATGAGGACAATGTCGTAGGCTGCGGCCGTGAACATATCGACGGCTTCGCGCCCGTTGTGCGCCGCGTCAACCTTGAAGGGCGTCTTCTTGAGGAATGATCGGACAAGCAGTCTGTTGTCCTCGGAGTCGTCGACGAGGAGTATGGCGAGGGGCCGCGTTTCGGGAATGAGCCGGGGTGCAGCCGGAGCCTTTTCTGTCGGGGAGCGGGTGGTCCCGCCATGTGCCGCGGGGGCGAGAGAGGCTGTGAATGAGAAGGTACTCCCCGAGCCGACGATACTCGTCACCCATATATGTCCGCCCATGAGCTCCACGAGACGTCGGGATATCGTCAATCCCAGACCGGTGCCTCCGTACCTCCGCGTTGTCGACGAGTCCGCCTGGGTGAACTTCTCGAATATGTGCGGGATCTTGTCCTGGGGTATGCCGATGCCCGTGTCGCTGATAGAGAAGGTAAGGAGGGCGTTCCCGCCGCTTTCTCCGTCAGCTTCGACGGTGATCGTTATTCCTCCCTCCTCGGTGAACTTCACGGCGTTGCCGACGAGATTGAGAAGGACCTGTCTTAACCGTCCCGCGTCGCCCGAAAACCATCGCGGCACGTTGGCTCCTATTTTGCAGTCGAGGGTGAGCCCTTTTTCGCGAACGCGTATCGCGATGGTGTCACAGACCGCCTCGACAATTTCCCTGATGTCGAAGACGGCCTCGTGAAGCTCAAGGTAACCGGCCTCGATCTTCGATATATCAAGGATGTCATTGATAATGTTGAGGAGATTGTCCCCGGCGTTCCGCAGTGTTGTCACGTATCGTCTCTGCTCATCGTCGAGAGGCCCTTCCAGGAGCAGTTCGGCCATGCCTGTGATGGCGTTCATGGGAGTTCGTATCTCATGGCTCATGCTGGCCAAAAAGTCGCTCTTGGCCCGATTGGCCGCCTCTGCAGCCTCCTTGGCGTCCTTGAGTTCCTGCTCGAAGATCTTCACAGCGGTAATGTCCTCCTGGACACCGACGAAATACGTGATGGAGCCTGTCGCGTCCTTGAGAGGGGAGATTGACGCCGCCGCCCAGTAGAGTTCCCCGTTCTTCTTCCTGTTGTGAAAGACGCCCTGCCACTCCTCACCGGAAGTGATCGTTGCCCAGAGAGCGTCATAGGCCTCCTGGGGCAACTCTCCGGACTTGAGGATTCGGGGCGTCTTCCCGGAGACTTCGTCTCTTTCGTAACCTGTGACCTCGACAAACTTCGGGTTGACGTACTCTATGTTCCCGCTCCTGTCGGTGATGACGACGACGGCCGAACTGTGTTCGACGGCATTGTGGAGCTTGCGGAGTTCCTCCATGGTTTCCCTCAGCGCCGTTTCCCTGTCGGCAAGGCGTTCGAGCATGGCATTGAACGAGGAAGCGAGCGCTCCTATCTCTCCGCCGGCGTCAACGCGGACGTGACCCAGGGGGTCTTCCGTCCTGCCTATCCCTTCGGCCTGTGAGGCCAGCTCCGACAGGGGTGACAGGTTCCTGCGCATCACTATGAGAATGATGAGCACGCAAAGGAAGATGCCGATCGCCGTGTAGGCGACTATGTACCACCGTTCCTTGTAAATGGGGGCATAGGCGTCCTTGATGGGGTAATGGGCCGCCAGTATCCAGTCGGTGTTCCGAAAACGCTTGAAGGTCGCTATGCCCGGCACATCCTTCGGGGAGACGGTCTCCCCGCTTCCCTCAAACCAGTTATCGATGGCCGCGTCGAAAAGGGGATTCGCTCCCGGGGGGAGGTCCTGCTTGAGTATCCTTGTCTTGTCGGGATGGACGATGATCGTGCGGTCCGTGTTGAAAAGGTACAGGTAACCCGTCCTGCCTATCCTGATGCCGGCTATGCCTCCGAAGGTGACATCCCTGAGGAGGGACACGGCCCCGCCCAGTACGGCCACGATCTCTCCGTCCTTGCCCGGGACGGGGACGGAGAACATGACTATCGGGTCATAGGGCGGTCTGACCGACCTGAAGGGCTTCGAGATGTATGGTCCCCTCGTCCTCATCGTATACTGGAAGTATTCCCTGTCGGAGAAGTCTCTTTCGGACCGTTCGGGGGAGTAGGGCACCTGGCCGATGACCCTTCCCGTCTTTGAATAGAGGACAATGCCGTGGTCGAAATATCCCTTGAGGAAGAAACGGGTCTCCAGTATCTTCTCAAGGTGTCTCTGCATGACAGGATCGTTGTTGATGTCCTTGAGGGGAATGAGCTTCGAGACATCGATGAGGATTCTCAGAGCATCGCGGATGCCGACGTCCACATCGTAGGCTATCTTTGAGACGAGCTCGAACTGCTGGTCCGCCACTGTCTTCTTGAAATGCTCCTCGAAGACGCGCTCGAACATGAAGGCACCCGAGGCGAAGATGACGAGGAACAGGATGGAGACCACGGCAGCCATCTTTGTCTTGAGGCTGAACCTGCGCATCACGGCTGTTCCCCTCTTTCAAGAAGTTCCTTGAGGCGACCGTGTCCGGGGTTGCGTCGACCCTTCACGGCGGGGACATGGCTTCCATCGGAGCCGCTTTCGATCCGCCAGTCGACCTCCTTGTCGGATTGGAACCAGACAATCCCGTCAATGCCCAGAGTGCCTGCGGCGGACATGGCGTCCCGGATCCATTCGTTCTTGTTCCCGCCTGCACCGACGGTTGCGGTCTCAAAGACGATAAAAGGCTTTCCCAGGGCACGGGGGCTTACAGCCTTGAGTTCCGAGATGGGTGAATCGAAGATCTCCCGGAAGGACTTCCAGCGGCTCTCCCATCCGTGGATGTCCTTTTTTCTGGTTGCCCCCCAGTTGTATCCGTCCATGCCGAGGACATCGACGTAGTCGTCTCCCGGGTAATAGGCGGACAGGACGTTCCATGAGGCTGAAGGGTCGTGGGTTGTATTCGGCACGGACTCCGAATTGGGGCAGAAAACCCACAGCACGTTGGCGGCACCGGACCGCTTGAAGATCTCAACGACATGCCGGTACATCTTTTGGTAGATGAGGGGGCTCTCCGGGCCGTATTCATCCTCTGTCGTGCCCCAGTGATACCGTTTGAGGTTCATTTCGTGGGCGAAGCGCATGAGGAGGGGTTTCTTCCAGGAACGGGCCCTTTCCGCGAACCGCTTTATGTAGCCGTCATACCTTCCGCCAAGCACATCGGCGTGGGGTATGACAATCTCCCTGCCGCCCCTTATGAGCATGGGTTCCCAGGTGATACAGGGCAGGGCACCGCTTGCCGTAATGGCTTCGAGGCTTTCAACGGGAAATTCACCGGCCGACCCATCCTCGACGGGAGGCCACTGGAGAAAGAAGACGACCATGTCCGGATGAAGGCCGGTAACCGTCTTGAGGTCCTCGATCCTTGCGCGGGTCACGGGATAGCCGTCGAGGGCGAAACCCCACAGTGAAGGCCCCGTCCCCGACGCGACGCAGGATGACGGGAACAGTATGGCTGCCATCAGGAAAAGACAGGTTGTCCTGTGAAATCTCACCTGGCTATTCTCCTGCCTCCCCTGACTCTTCCACGGGTTTGTTGAAGTAGAATATCGACGAGAGTATGGCGGCGTGATAGAGGCACCAGAAGACGTTGACCATTATCCCGGCGAAAGGCTCCCTTTCGTATATCAGCCTCATGACCCCCCATGCCGCGGCGCTGACGCAGACGGCCCACAGGAGGATCTGGGCCCACATGGCCCGAAGGGGCAGGGCCCGGCTCGTGCCTTTCGGCGTGATCCCGAAGGTGCCCTTGAAACCGATCAGGGCAAGGGCGCTGGATTTCATGAAGACGGGGAAGGTGATGAATGTCAGCAATTGTCCCGACAGGAGGTCCCGGATCGTGTAGCTGCGCTGTTTCAGTGTCCAGTAGAAGGTGGTGAGGGTGATGATGATATAGGGGACAAAGATGAGGAAATAGAAATCGGGCCGGGCGAAATATACGGGGACATTGAAGAACAGGTAGATGGGAGGGCATATCATCATGATGAAGAAGACAAAACCGATGAAATACCATGTGCTCGACAGGAAGTACTCCCACCACTGAAGGGGCGTGAGACCGCGGGGCCTGCGGACGAAGGTGGTAATGAGCTTCCTTAGGAGCCCTATCGTCCCCAGAGACCACCTGAACTGCTGTTTGAAATAGCCGCCGAGGTCCTCGGGGCCTATCTGGAATGTTCGTACCCTGTTTATGTAGGTTGTCTTCCACTTGTTGAGGTGGAACTGGAGTGACGTGGCAAAATCCTCTGTGACGGAGGATTCGTCGAATCCACCGACGCTTTTCAGGGCCTCGCGACGGAAAAGGACGTTCGTGCCGCAGCAGAAGGTGGCATCCTTCGACGCCTTACCCTCGCATATGTATTCATAAAAGACCGTCTGTTGCAGCCCGGCGGCGCGGGCGATGCGGTTGGAATCGAAGTTGATGTAGTACTGAGGGGTCTGGATGAAGGCCAGTTCGGGACTTTTTTCCATCCGCGCGACGAGGGGTTCGAGAAAATCGGGGAAGGGATTTGAATCGGCGTCAAAGACGACCATGTATCTCTCCGTTTCTTTCCTGACCTTCTTGGAATAGTTGTGGAATATGAACCCCTCTCTCGTCTGTCCGTCAAGATATTCCATGAAATCATTGATGATCCCCGCTTTTGCGCCGTGCCATTTGCGGCGGAAGAGGTCGACACCTACGTACTGGCAAAGCTCTTCGATGGATTTCTTGTATGCCTCCATGTTCTCGGGGGTGTCCCAGGGGACGTCGTAACGGGTATCGTCAAGGAAATAGATGTATTTGTTGGGGTACGAGAGATTATAGAAGGTGATGAGAGAGTTCTTGACGACCTCGAGCGGTTCCTTATAGGAGGGCATGACTATTGCCACGGGAGGATAGGACGAGAGGGGTTCCAGGGGGAGTTCCTTTCGAGAGAACTCCCTGCGTGTCCATGCCACGGAGAGGATCTCAAGAAAGTACCCGATGCCGTGGACGAGGATGAATATCTCGGCCATGAGCAGGAGGAATGCGAGGGTCTTCTCGTACCACATGTTATCGGTGATCATGAAGAGAGTGATGCGCACAATGAGGTAGATGGCGGCGACGACCATTGCGGCGACGGGCGCCGTCATGATGAGGACCACTTTGGAGGGTGCCGGGCGCGTGTCTTTCATATCAGAACCGGTACCTCAACCACGCCCACGCCCCCGTGGCATTCCATTTCGGGGACGTGTGGGCGAGACCCTTTATGCCGACGAGCCAGTGCTCCAGGAACTCCCAGTTCCATTCACCCTCGATCTTTGCATAGGGATTATTCTCCGAGTCCGTGCCGAAGGAGGCCTTGAGATCGTAGTAGTGCTGCTCGGAGCCGCAGATGAACGTCTTCGAGAGATCGTGCCGCCATTCCAGTATGACGCTGCCGGCGAGATAATCGCGGGGGGCCCAGTAGGGGTGGATTATGTCGACAAGCTCCCCGTTGCGGTAAACATATTCGTTGTCATGGCGGGTATTGCGCATCTCTCCGGAGGCGGTAACCTTGAAGGTCCGCGGGTGGTCGGTGAGGGCGTACCCGGCCGCGAGGCGAAGGAGGCTGCCGCTGTTGGAGTCGTTGTAGCCCGTATACTCCGCCCTGCCGCTTGCCTCGAACTTGCGGGTAACGTTGCTGTGAAAGGCCACGAAGACGCGGTCCGCCTGCGTACCCTGAACTATGCCGAAATAGTTGTATATCTCATCCGTGCGGGCATACCCGACACCGAGGCGCACCCGGTCGTCAAGGTTGAACCAGACCGTCCCGTGGCCCGTGTCCCTGTCGGTGAGGGTGTTCGAGTCATATCTCTTGTGGGTCCAGGAACCCTCCGCCTTCACGAAGGGGCTGAAGACCCCGGCGAAGCCGACGGAGACACCATCGGCCCCGTAGGTAGCGCGATCGAAGTCGGGCGTATCGAGCCAGCGATGGCCCTTGAGAAAGAAATGGTACTGGCACCTGACGGGCACATCGACGGTGACGTCGAAGCGGTTCCTCGTGATGCGGGCGAGATCACCCCTGCCTTCCTCGTTCCAGTAGGAGTAATCGAAACGCGCGGAGGGATTGGCCCGGGACCGAAGCCTCTCAACGGCCTCCGAAGCCAGCAAGTGGAGGGGGTCGATGGCAAGAAGCCTTTCGTAGGCCCTTGCCTCGCGGCCACACAGGCCCAGAGCGCAGGCGGCCTGCGCCTCGTCGAAGAGCGCCTCCTCGTTACCGGGGTTCTCCCTGATGAGGGTCTCGTAGACAGGCAGGGACCGGGCGATGCGCCCGTCGTACGCAAGCTTCTTTGCCTCTTTCTCGAGGAGGATGGACCGGTGGATGCGTTCCCGGACCCGGGAGTCGGGGGTTTCATGTTCCCGGCCTTCTGTGGGGCGCGCCGGCTCCTCACCGGGTGCGGAAAGGGCGGCGTCATAGATTTCCATCGCAAGCTCCGGCCTCTTGGCCCACATGGCGGTACGGGCCATCTCCCTGCGGGGAACGGGGTTCGATGGATCGAGGGCGATGATCCTCCGGTAGAGGTCCAGGGACTCATCGTAGCGCCTCGACCAGGCCAGGACCCGCGCGAGGCCGGTGAGGATCTTTGAACTGTCGGGAAACCTTACCGCAAGATCCCTGTAAAGCGTGACGGCCGCCTCGTACTGTCTGTCCGATCCAAAGGCCTGCGCGAGGGAGATGGAGGCGGGAAAGAAAGCGGGATCTCGGCGGAGTGCCTCCTTCAAATAGTCGATCGCCTCGGGGAAAAAGCCGTGGGAGAGGTACAGATCCGCCCATCGGGAAAGACCCGCGGGGGACAGCGCCGTGTCGTCCACGATGGAAGAAACAAAGGCGCCGGACCTTACCGTGTCCGGCCAATTGGCATAGAAACGGGCGGATATGTTCGCGGGGTCTGCCGCTAGGGCTTTTTCGAAATGCCTCCGTGCCCCCGCGGCATTCTTCTGTCTGAGGCAGGTCCGGCCAATGTTCACATGGGCTTCCGCTGCCTCGCCGGGCTGACGGGTCGATCCTTCGTATAGCGATCTGGCCTCGTGATACCTGCCCTCGGACAGGAGGGCCTCCCCGAGGACCCGGGAAGCTTCCCTGCTGTCTTGCCCGGCCGACAGGGCTTCACGCGCGTATCTCTCAGCCTCGGGAAAGTCCTTTTCAAGGAGTTTTATCGAGGCAAGTGTCGTGAGAACTGCGGTGTCCTTGCGGGTAAGCATGAGTTCCCTGCAGACGCCTTCCGCTTCTTCGTATCGCTCCGAACTGGCAAGGGTCATCGCGAGCCTCAAGGCGACGTCGCGGTCACCGGGGTTGGCGGTGAGGTGCCTTCTGTAGAGAGACCGGGCCCTCACGAAATCGCCCCACATGTTCATCTTATCGGCAAAGCGGAGCGTGAGATCCGGTCTGTGTCCCGATGTTCTTAACGCGTCGAGATACAGGTCCCTGCATGCGACAGCGTGGCCGCGACTGCATTCGATATCGGCGAGGGCCGCGGCCGCGATGCTGTCGTCGGGGTTCTGCGCGTAAAGGCCGCGAAGGAGCGCGGCGGCTTCGGCGTCCATGCCGAGGCGCAGGAGGACCTGTGCCGTTTCCGTTTCAACAGCGGGGTCCCCGGGGGTGAGCGCCATAAGCGCTCGATACTCGAGAAGGGACTCCCTCAACGTGGCGTCGTTGTAGGAGAGGATCCGCGCCAGGGTGTGGCGGGCTTCCCCGTCGGACACCCTGCTTTCCGGGGGTACGATGGTGACTGTCTGTAGAGCCCCGGACGGTGCTGCCGTGAACAGGGTCGTCAGGAGGACCGCTATGGAGACAAGCCTCTTCATGACTATTTCAGCGTTCTCCTTAGTTCCGCTGCGGCTTCACCGTATTTTTTCGACCACATGAGGACCATGGCGTACTTTCTTCTCACCTGCACGTCTTCCGGGAGCGCGGCAAGTATCTTCCGGTACTCGGCGAGGGATTCATCGTAGTGTTTCTCCCAGCTCAGCATCTCCGCGAACCTGAGCCTGGCGGGGTTATCGCCGGGACGCTTCTCGAGGTATTCCCTGTAGAGAGTGGCGGCCCTGTCATAAGACTTTCGGTCCCTGTACAGATCTGCCATGAGCAGGACGGAATCAGCATCGAGCTGCCGGGCGTCGATGCCCTCGAGGACGGCGAGCGCCTCTCCCCCTTTCTTCTGCCGGAAAAGGACCTTTGACAGTTCGATCTTCGCCTTTGAGAGATCCCGTCGTTCCTTCAGGAGCTTTTTGTATTCGGTGACGGATTCTTCGTAGCGCCCCGCGTAGCTTAGCACCCTGGCGAGCTCCCATCTTGCCATCCAGTCGGGGATCTCCTGGCCTGCGGCGGGTGAGGCGTCGGGCCGCCCGGAGTTTTCCCTGGCAAAGGGGCCTAAAGGTCCCGCGAAGAAGACGAGGAATGCGACAAGGCATGTTGCCGCCAGACAAGCCGGTGATCGGTTCATGGTTTCTCTCCCAGGATAGCCCTGTAGCGGAGGATGGCCTCGTCATAGCGCCCCAGAGCGGTCAGGGCGCGGGCGAGCCTGAGGGCGACAGCCCTGTTTCCGGGTTCCTTCGCGAGGAGGGCAAGGTAGATGTCCGCCGCGCCCGCGTGATCGCCCTGCCGGTCATACAGCCCGGCCAGTTCAAGTTCCACGCCGGCGTCGCCGGGATTTGCGGCTAGAAGTTTCCTGAAGGCATCGATGGCCATCGTCAGATCGCCTGTTTCCTCGTAGGACCTCCCGAGGAGCTTCAGCGTATCCTTTGTCCGGAAGCCCTTGTTCGCCAGTTCATCACAGATCGGGATCGCCTGTTGCCAGGCCCCCTTTCGGGACAGCTCCTCCGCCGATCTGTAAAGCAGCCAGTCCTGCTTGAGGTACCGGTACGTCGCCGCCGTTGCCAGGGCAAGGATAATGATGGATAAGATAAAGGATAGGACTTTCATAGAGTTATCGGTCCCGCGGCGTCCGGTGATCCATCACGGATTATAGCATGTGTGGCGATTGTGTCAATGAGGAAGGGGGTACCGCCCCACCGTATTGACTAATCAAGGATTTGACAATATAATTATACACTTTTTTCCTAGAAGGGGCTGAACGTGAGAGATACCTATTGCGGCACGATACGAAAAGAACATGTGGATATGACGGTGACCCTGGCAGGATGGGTCTTCAGGAGACGTGACCACGGAGGGCTTGTATTCGCCGATTTGCGCGACGTGACGGGGATCGTCCAGGTCGTGTTTTCTCCCGAGATATCGAAGGAGGCCCACGAGAGGGCGGGCGACATACGCAGCGAGTATGTCCTCAAGGTGACGGGCAAGGTCAGGAGGAGGCCCGCCGAAACGGAGAACCAAGCCCTGCCCACGGGTGAGGTCGAGGTGTATGTTTCGGATTTCGAGGTCCTCAATACCTGCAAGGCCCTGCCCTTCCAACTCGATGACGAGGACATAGGCGAGGCCACCCGCCTCAGGTACCGGTATCTCGACATGCGGCGCCCCGAGATGCAAAAGATCTTCATCGAGAGGAGCAAGGCCTACACGGTCACGCGGGACTACCTGTTATCCAAGGGCTTCTACGAGTTCGAGACGCCTCTGCTCACGAAGTCGACGCCCGAAGGCGCGCGGGATTTTGTGGTGCCCAGCAGACTGAACACGGGCATGTTCTACGCGCTGCCGCAGTCGCCCCAACTTTTCAAACAGCTCCTCATGATGAGCGGCTTCGAGAGGTACTTTCAGATCGCCCGCTGCTTTCGGGATGAGGATCTAAGGGCCGACCGTCAGCCGGAGTTCACCCAGATAGATATCGAGATGAGCTTTGTCGACAGGGAAGACGTGATGAACGTCAACGAGGAGCTTATCATAGCCCTCTACGAGGCGCTGAAGGGAAAGAGGCCCCCGGAGGTTCCTTTCCCCCGGATGAGCTTTGCCGAGGCGATGGACCGGTACGGGAGCGACAAGCCCGACCTGCGCTTCGACCTGCCCATCGTCGACATGACGCACATTTTCATGAAGACGGAGTTCGGGGTCTTCAAAAAGACGATAGAGGCCGGCGGGGCCGTAAAGGGCCTTGTTCTCAAGGGGAAGACCCTTTCCCGCAAGGACCTCGACGTGTCGGTGGAAACGGCCCGGGATATAGGCGCCGGCGGTCTCGTGTGGATACGCATGGACGCAGACGGGGCGCTTCAGTCTCCGACGGTGAAGTTCTTAAGCGACGAAGAGAAGTCGCAGATGATATCCCTTTTCAGCATCGAGCCCGGTGACGTGTTGTTTATCATGTCCGATAAAGGGCTTCGCGTGAGCGAGCTCATGGGAAGGTTCCGGCTCTACCTGGGCGAGAGATATGAACTCATCGACAGGAGCCTCGACAAGTTCCTCTGGGTCATCGACTTTCCCCTTCTTGAGTACAGCGAGGAGGAGAAGCGCTACGTCGCCCGCCACCATCCCTTTACATCGCCCAAGGGAAAGCTTGCCGGTTTCGACGGCGATTACGATACCATTCTTGCCAATTCCTACGACCTTGTATTCAACGGGGTCGAACTGGGCGGGGGGAGCATCAGGAACCACCGTACAGAGGATCAGGCGGAGATGTTCCGGCTCCTCAACATAGGAGAAGCGGAGGCCGCGGACAAGTTCGGTTTTCTCCTGGAGGCCCTGGAGATGGGGGCCCCTCCCCATGGCGGAATCGCCTTCGGTTTCGACCGCATACTGATGATGTTCCTGGGGCTTGACAGCATCAGGGACGTTATCGCCTTTCCAAAGACCCAGAAGGGCTCCTGCCTTCTTACAGGCGCACCCGGTAGGGTGGGGCCGAGACAGCTTGCGGAGCTGAAGATACGGACCATTGCCGATTGATACTTTTGCGGGGGTGATATGAAGAAGAAAGAGAAGAAGAAGGGATTTATCTTCAAGAACGTTGCCGGTGCGTCCAATTATCCGCTCATCGACGTGGACCACCCTCAGCTTTTCAGGGATATCTTTCCCTATGATGAAGTCTGCAAGGTGAAGTTCGACCACAAGATCGAACTCATAGACCCCCCTGATGACATCTACATTACAGACACAACCTTCAGGGACGGCCAGCAGGCAAGACCTCCCTTCACGGCCGAGCAGATCGAGAACCTTTTCGAGTTCCTTCACCGTCTGAGCGGACCAAACGGGGTTATCAGGCAATCGGAATTCTTTCTGTACACGGACAAAGATAAAGAGGCGCTGCGCAGGTGCCAGGAGAAAGGGTATCGCTTTCCTGAGATAACGGGGTGGATACGGGCGCACAAGGAGGATCTCCAGCTTGTGAAGGACATGGGGCTTAAGGAGACGGGTATCCTGACGAGTGTCTCCGACTACCACATATTCCTGAAGCTCAACAAGACGAGGTCCCAGGTCTTCAAGGACTATCTGAAGATAGTGGAAAGCGCCCTCGACCACGGCATAATACCGAGGTGCCACTTCGAGGACGTGACGAGGGCGGACATCTACGGTTTCTGTGTTCCCTTCGCCCAGGCGCTCATGGCCATGTCGGAGGAGGCGAGGCTGCCCGTCAAGATACGGCTCTGCGACACCCTGGGTGTCGGCATCACGTACCCCGGCTCGGCGCTCCCCCGGTCCATCGGGAAGATCATCCGTGCCATGATCGACGATGCGGGTGTGCCTTCGGATTGTCTCGAGTGGCACGGTCATAACGATTTCTACAAGGTCCTCATCAACAGCATCAGCGCGTGGATGTATGGATGCACCTACGTGAACGGGACCCTGCTCGGCCTCGGGGAGAGGACGGGCAATGCCCCCATCGAGGGCCTTATCATGGAGTACGTCTCCCTGACGGGAGAGAATAATGGTGTCGACACGACGGTCATCACGGAGATGCGCAACTATTTCGAACGGGAGATCGGCCACCATGTCCCGAAGAACCAGCCCTTCGTGGGGCTTGACTTCAATGCCACCTCGGCGGGAGTGCATATAGACGGTATCCTGAAGAACGAGGAGATATATTCGGCGTTCGACACGAGCAAGCTCCTCAACAGGCCACTCGCGGTCAACATCACCGACAAATCGGGCCTGGCGGGGATAGCCCACTGGGTCAACTCCCACTTTGCGCTCACGGGGAAGGAGAAGGTACAGAAGACGCATCCCGGGGTGGCCAGGATAAACAAATGGATCGCGAAACAATATGAGGAAGGCCGGATAACGTGCATGTCGGAAGAGGAGCTCGAGCACCAGGTGAGGCGGTATATCCCCGAGATGTTCGTCTCCGAGTTCGAGTTGATGAAGAAGAGGGCCTTCGACATGGCCGCTCACCTCGTGGAGCAGTATATCGAAGATCCGGGGATAAAGAGTATGCGGCCCGAGCGGCAGGAAGAGCGTCTTAAGAGCCTTGTCGAGGACTATCCCTATATCCAGTTTGCTTACGCGGTCAACGGGGAAGGAATCAAGATCACGCGCAACATCACGCAGATCGTTGATAAGGCCAAGTATCAGAAGATCGGTCTCAACGATGATTTCTCCGACAGGGATTGGTTCATCAAGCCCATGGCCGACGGCAGGATACACGCCACCGACCTCTATTCGTCGAGGATAACGGGTGCGTTGTGCGTTACCGTGTCGGGGCCCGTACGGGACGAGATGGGTGAGATCGTCGGCGTCCTCGGGCTCGACATCAGGTTCGAGGATCTGGCCAGGGCGGAGGCCTGATGGTGAAGGGCAGGACTCTGGCTGAGAAGATACTTGGCAGGAACACGGGCGGTGAAGCGCCGCAGGGCAGTTACGTCGTTGTAAACGTGGACAGGATACTCCTGCAGGACGGAACGGCGCCGCTCGCGATCAGGAAGTTCGGGGACATGGGCTTCGAGAGGCTTTTCGACGGGCCAAGGGTCACCTTCTTTATCGACCACGCTTCACCGAGCCCTCGCATGGAGCTATCCAACGACCATATGACGATAAAGGAATTCGCGGCGCGCTTTGGCGCGAACGTGAGCGACGTGGGCGAGGGTATCTGCCACCAGCTCATGTCCGAGGGCATTCTCGTGCCCGGAGAGGTGCTCCTGGGGGCTGACTCGCACACCTGCACGGGGGGTGCCCTCGCATCCTTCGCGACGGGCATGGGCTCCACGGACATCGCGACGGCGATGGGCCTCGGCAAGACCTGGATGAGGGTGCCCGAGAGCTTCCTCTTCCGTCTTTCAGGGACCTTCCCGAAGGGCGTTTTCCCGAAGGACCTCATCCTCAGGATCATCGGCATGATAGGGGCCGATGGCGCAACCTACAAGGCGATGGAGTTCTCCGGCGAGGCCGTGGCGTCCATGGAGGTGGAGGACAGGATGACCATCTCGAACATGGCCGTTGAGGCGGGTGCGAAGTGCGGCCTGTTCCCGTCAGATGAGATGACCCGGACCTATCTTGGCCGGAAGGGACGGGAAGCGGCGTTCCTCAGGATCACGCCCGACGTGGACGCGGTATACGAGAAGGTCTTCGACGTGGACCTCAGTCATCTGGCGCCTGTTGTCAGCCTGCCTCATACCGTCGACAACACGCGCGCCGTCGACGACAGCGAGGTCCGCGACATGACCGTGCACCAGGTCTTCATCGGTTCCTGCACGAACGGGAGGATAGAGGACCTGAGAGTCGCGGCACAGATCCTCGCGGGGCGGAAGAAGCACCCGGGAGTTCGACTCCTGGTGGGTCCCGCTTCACGGGACGTGTATCGTGCTGCCTTGAGAGAGGGTATTCTGGAGACGCTTCTCAACGCCGGGGCGGCCATACTGCCCCCCGGTTGCGGGCCTTGCATCGGCCTTCACCAGGGTATCCTCGGCAAGGGCGAGATATGTGTGGCAACGTCGAACCGGAATTTTCTGGGCAGGATGGGCAACCCGGAGTCGGGCATCGTCCTTGCGTCTCCGGCAACCGCGGCTGCAAGCGCGCTCGCAGGGAAGATCTCCGACCCAAGAGAGGTTCTGTGATGACCATAAGAGGCAAGGCGTGGATCCTTGGAGACGATATTTCGACGGACCATATCATCCCCGGACGTTTCTATCACCTGCGGTCAAATCTGGAAGAGCTGAAGAAGCATGTCTTTGAAGATATCGCGCCCGGTTTCTCCGAAAGGATAGCGAAGGGCGATGTGATCGTCGGGGGAAGGAACTTCGGCCTCGGATCGAGCAGGGAGCATGCCCCCCTTATCATCAAAATGGCCGGCATAGACGCGATCGTGGCCCCTTCCTTTGCCCGCATATTCTACCGGAATGCGATCAACGTGGGTCTGGCGGCCATCATCTGTCCCGTCGACGGGATAAGCGAGGGCGACGAATTGGAGATCGGTCTCGATGAAGGGTCGCTCACGAACATGACGAAAGGCGAGACAAGGCGGTTCGCTCCCCTGCCGACCATCATGCGGAGCATACTGGATGAGGGTGGCCTCGACCACTACATAAAGAAGCATGGGGGGTTCACCATCTGATGGAGAGGATCAGGATACCTGTGATCGCTGGTGACGGAACGGGTGAGGACATATGGAGCGCCTCGCGGGAGATTTTCGAGGAGGCGGTCCTCAAGACGACGGGTGGCGCCAAACATATAGAATGGGTCCCTCTGCTCGCAGGGTTAAAGGCCCTCGATTCCGAAAACGTGCTCCTGCCGCAGGAGACGGTCGACACCATCATGGACAGCGCGGTCGCCCTGAAGGGGCCGTTGACGACGCCGGTCGGCGGAGGTTTCAGGAGTGTTAACGTCTACCTGCGTCAGAGGTTCGATCTTTTTGTCTGCATACGGCCGATACGCTGGTTCAGAGGTCTTCCGAGCCCCCTTGTGAACCCTCAGGCGGTGGACATGGTGATCTTCAGGGAGAACACCGAGGACCTCTACCGGGGCATAGAATGGAAGGGAGGAACGGCCGAGGCAAGGACCGTGATCGACTTCTTGCGCAACGTAATGGGCGTTGAAATGGATGCCGACAGCGGTATCGGGATAAAACCCATGAGCCGGGCAGGTACGCAACGGTTCGTCAGATGGGCGGTCGACTGGGCGGTAAAGGCGCGTCGCAGGGCCATCACCATCGTTCACAAGGGGAACATCATGAAGTACACCGAAGGCGCCTTCCGTGAATGGGCATACGAGACGGCACGGGAATTCGATGATGTCTCCGCCGAGGGCGCCGAGGGAAAGATACCCATCAACGACAGGATCGCGGACAACATGTTCATGCAGGTGATCGCGAGACCAGGAGACTATGACGTCCTTTTGTGCCCGAACCTCAACGGCGACTACCTTTCCGATGCCTGCGCGGCGCTCATCGGAGGCCTTGGTGTTGCCCCCGGGGCGAACATCGGCAACGATGTGGCGATATTCGAGCCCACACACGGGAGCGCACCGAAGTACGCGGGGCGGGACATGGTGAACCCCGCGTCCTTTATCCTGTCGGGGGCGATGCTTTTCGACCACATCGGGATGGCGGAGACGGGGATGGCGATACGCCGCGCCGTTGAGGAGACGATACAGGCGGGGATTATGACCTACGATCTGGCTCGCCAGGTCCGTGACGGGAAGGCTGTGAAATGCTCGGAATTCGGCGAGGCTGTCGTGGAAAGACTGTCCGCCTCCGGGGTATAATACTGGAGACAGAGGGAAGGTAAGGGATATGATAGACGAACTCAAGGGAAAGATCGACGAGCTTCAGGAGCGCATCCGCTCCCTCAGAGGTTACCTTTGACCTGCCTCGACTTCACGAAGAGCTGACACAATTCGACAGGCAGATCTCCGAGGCCACGTTCTGGGACAATCAGGAAAAGGCGCAGAAGACGCTTAAGGACCGTTCCCGGATTGACGAAGAGATCAAGGCCTGGCGGAAAAAGGAGGAAGAGCTCGAAGAGATCTTCATACTTAGCGAATTCATACGGGAAACGGAAGATTCGAAGGATGTTGAGGAGCTTGTCGGGCGGGTCAGGTCCCTCGACGAATCTCTGGGATCCTATGAGATCGAGAGGATGCTCTCCGGCGAGAATGATGACAACAATGCCATCATCTTCATCAACTCCGGGGCAGGGGGGACCGAAGCCCAGGATTGGGCGGAGATGCTCTTCAGGATGTACCTCAAGTGGGCGGAGGGGAGGGGTTTTCAGACCCAGATCGTCGATCTCCTACCCGGCGAAGAAGCGGGCGTCAAGAACGTTACCTTCGTGGTGTCGGGGAAACACGCGTATGGTTATCTCAAGTGCGAGAACGGTATTCACCGTCTCGTCAGGGTCTCTCCCTATGACGCCAGCAACCGGCGGCACACATCCTTTGCCTCCGTTTATGCCTACCCCGAGATATCTGATGACATAGAGGTCGACATCAGGGAAGAGGACCTGCGTATCGACACGTACAGGTCGAGTGGCCCCGGCGGGCAGCACGTCAACAGGACCGATTCGGCGGTAAGGATCACCCATATCCCCACGGGTACTGTTGTGCAATGCCAGAACGAGAGGTCCCAGCACAAGAACAAGGCGATGGCCATGGCCATCCTCAAGTCCAGGATCTACGAACTGGAGAAGAAGAAGCAGGAAGAGAAGATGGATTCCCTGAACAAGGAGAAGAAGGACATAGCCTGGGGGAGCCAGATCCGCTCTTACGTTCTTCATCCTTACAGACTCATCAAGGATCACAGGACGAAACACGAGGAGCACAATGTCGACGCCGTGCTCGACGGGGATATCGATGCTTTTATTAAGGAATACCTTTTGTACTTGACTTTCGATCAGAAAAGGAAGGATAATTAGGTAGATATGGAAATTTTCAGTATAAATAAAGAGGTAATTAACGTAAACCGCATAGAAGAACTGGAAGAAAAGATCGACCGGCTCATCGAAAGCTATCGTGTCATCAAAGAGGAGAACGAGAGGCTTAAGGCTGAGGTCGAATCCTTCCAGAGCAGCGACAGGGATTTACAGGGAAAGATGTCGGAGATCCGGGGCGAGCGGGAATTACTCATCGAAAAGGTCCAGAAGATACTCGAAAAAGTGGAAAGAGTAGAGATTTAGGGGATTGCATGGAGAAGAAGGTTGAAGTAACCATTCTGAAGCAGCCTTTCACTTTTGTCGGTGAGGATGACGAGAGGATCAAACGTGATGCCCGGTTCGTCGGTGACAAGATCGACCGTGTCGTGACCCGGTATGGTATAGTCAACACGCTCAATGCGGTGATCATGGCAATGATGGAGCTCGCGGATGAGTATCTGGAGATGAAGCAGCAGGTGGAGAGTGTGGACGGAAGGACTCTTCGGCTTATTAAGAAGTTCGAAGATATTGACAATATAGATGTTCCCTGCGGTGTTCGTGATAGGCGGTAGGCTGTGAGCCAACACCTCAACACCGGGAGTCGTTCCCTGCTGCGGTGTGCATGCTTACCTCGAGTGAGAAGCCTGATGCAGTATAACGACGCCCACGTGAACACGAGGTTCAAGACATATCGTTTACACGGCATCTGCGGGGCTAATTTTAAGGGGTAATGCTTAAGGAAACAGAGGTTTGACATAAATAGACTTCGAGCCGTTATGGAGGGGTATTCAATATAAAGATTTATGCGTGTTTTTGTATATTGTTAATCCTCTTTCTTTCCTTTTGACCGCACCCCCTTAATAATATTGAGATATATTAGGGGGTTTCATTGAATACAATAGTGATAGCCGTCATTGCCTTTGTTGCAGCTCTCTTCATCGTCTTCTTTCTTACCAAGCTCATCCACCAGAAAAAAGTAGGCGAATACGACAAGATCGGAAAGAAGATCCTCGATGACGCCAAGAAAGAGGCTGACGTGGTCATGCGGGAAGCTTCCATCCAGGCGAAGGACATCGTCCTTCAGGCCCGCAATGAAATTGAGCAGGAGGTGAGAGCCCGTAAGGTGGAGATGCAGAACACGGAGCGCAGGCTCTCCCAGAAGGAACTGAACATTGACAAGAAGCTCGATACCCTTGAAAAGAAAGAGGAAGATCTGTCGCGTAAGGACCGCGAGATGTCGAACAGGAGCGGCCATCTGGAAAACAGGATACGGGAGCAGGAGACCCTGGTGACCCGGGCGAAGGAACAGCTCGAGAAGATATCGGGCATGACCGGCGAAGAGGCGAAGAAGATGCTCGTGACGGCCATGGAGGATGAGGCCCGGTTCGAAGCGATGAAGTTGATCAAAAAGATCGAGGAAGAGGCCAGGGAGAGGGCGGACAAAAAGGCGAAGGAGATCATAGCCTTTGCCATCCAGAGGTATGCCGGGGAATATGTCGGCGAGGACACCGTTTCCGTGGTTCCCCTCCCGAATGAAGAGATGAAGGGCAGGATCATAGGTCGCGAGGGGCGCAATATCAGGGCGCTGGAGGCAGCGACGGGCGTGGATATCATCATCGACGACACGCCTGAAGAGGTGATCCTCTCCTGTTTCAATCCCGTGAGGAGAGAGGTCGCGCGGATCGCCATCGCGAAGCTCATAAGCGACGGCAGGATACACCCCGCCCGGATCGAGGAGATCGTCTCCAAGGTTGCCGAGGAGATGGAGGAGAAGATCAAAGAGGCCGGCGAACAGGCGGTATTCGACCTGGGGATCCACAACGTTCATCCGGAGCTTGTCAAGCTCCTGGGAAGGCTCAAGTTCCGCAGTAGCTACGCCCAGAACATCTACCAGCATTCCCTTGAGGTGGCTTTCATCTGTGGCGCTATCGCGTCGGAGCTGAAGGTGAGCGTCAAGGAGGCAAAGAGGGCCGGGCTTCTTCACGATATCGGGAAGGCCGTCGACCATGAAATCGAGGGTTCCCATGCGACGATAGGAGCTGACCTGGCAAGAAAATACGGGGAGAACGACGATATCATCCATTCCATTCTCGCCCACCATGAGGATGTCGAGGTCAAGAGCCTTCTCGACGTGATCGTTCAGGCTGCCGACGCGCTCTCGGGAGCGCGCCCGGGCGCCCGAAGGGAGATGCTGGAAACCTATATCAAGAGACTCCAGGAACTGGAGAAGATCGCCAACACCTTCCAGGGTGTTGAAAAGTCCTACGCCATACAGGCGGGCAGAGAGATTCGCATCGTCGTCAACAGCGAGCGGGTGAGCGACGAGAACATCACCATGATGTCCAGGGATATCGCCAAGAAGATCGAGACCGACCTGTCATATCCGGGTCAGATCAAGGTTGTCGTGATCAGGGAGACACGTTCGATAGAATATGCAAAATGACCAGTTTACAGTACTTTTCCTGGGTGACGTGATCGGAAAGCCGGGACGCAACGCTGTTGGCCGCTACCTGGAGCAGACACGCGCTGATTTCGTCGTAATAAACGGCGAAAACCTCGCCGGGGGAATAGGTATAACCGCCAGAACGGCGGCGGAGATGCTTTCCCTCGGGGTGGATGCCATCACCACGGGCAACCATGTCTGGAAGAAGAAAGAGGTGGTTTCTTTCCTCATGGAGGAACACAGGGTTGTCCGTCCCCTGAACTATCCCCGGGGAACCCCGGGCTTCGGATATACCGTCGTGAAGAAGAACGATCTTGCACTGTGCGTTGCCAATATAGAGGGGCGTATCTTCATGAACTCCCTCGATTGCCCCTTCAGGGCCATGGAGGAGTTTTTGGAGATGGAAAGGCCCGACGCACCGATCATCGTCGATTTTCACGCCGAGGCGACGTCCGAGAAGATAGCCATGGGATGGTACCTCGACGGGAAGGTGACAGCGCTCATGGGCACACATACGCACGTGCAGACCGCGGACGACAAGGTACTGCCGAGAGGCACCGGGTACATCACCGACGCGGGCATGACGGGCCCCGCCGATTCGGTCATCGGGATGGATAAAAGGGGGGTCCTTGCGCGTTTCTACACCCAGATGCCTCAGAAGTTCGAGGTGGGGAAGGACGACGTCGAGGTCCAGGGGGTCTTGCTCACCGTCGACAGGAACGGGCACAGATGCCTCGATATCAGAAGGGTCAAGGAAAGAGTGGCCTGATCCGTCACGCAGTTCAGATCTTCTAAGAACACCATACTGGAGACGTCATGGGGATCGAAGAACAGATAGCAATCATCAAACGCGGTGCTGTAGACCTCATCAACGAGAAGGAGTTGAGGGACAAGCTCGTGCGTTCTGAAAAGGAAGGAAAGCCGCTCAGGGTCAAGCTTGGCCTCGACCCGACCGCGCCCGACCTGCATCTCGGTCACACCGTGGTTCTTCAGAAACTCAAACAGTTCCAGGACCTGGGCCACATCGCCATATTCCTCATCGGTGACTTCACAGGCATGATCGGCGACCCGACGGGCCGCAGCGAAACACGGCCCGCGCTCACGAAGGAAGAGATCATGGCCAACGCGGAGACCTATAAGAAGCAGGTCTTCAAGATACTTGACCCGGAAAGGACGGAGGTCCGTTATAACAGCGAGTGGTTCGAGATGATCAACGCCGCCGACATGATCAGGCTCTGCGCCCAGTACACGATGGCTCGGATCATGGAGCGGGAGGACTTCAGGAACCGCTACCAGAACAATCTGCCCATCAGCATTCACGAATTCCTCTATCCCCTCGTCCAGGGGTACGATTCCGTCGCACTCAAGGCGGACGTCGAGCTTGGCGGCCACGACCAGATATTCAACCTCTTCGTGGGAAGGGACATACAAAAGGCCTACGGCCAGGAATCACAGGTCCTCGTCACCGTGCCGCTTCTGGAAGGCACCGACGGTGTCAACAAGATGAGCAAGAGCTACGGGAACTATGTGGGTATCGACGAGCGCCCCGACGAAATGTTCGGCAAGCTTATGTCCATTTCCGACGATCTCATGGTCAAATATTACGAACTTCTGAGCGACATCCCCCTCGACGCCCTGGATGCATTGAAAAAGGGGCTTGCCGCAGGCACGGTACATCCCAAGCAGGCAAAGGTCGACTTCGCGAAGGAGATCATCACCCGATTCCACGAGGAATCTGCGGCACAAGCCGCTCACGAGAGCTTCGAGAAGATGTTCAGGGACAAGGAGATACCCGACGACATCGAGACGGTGACCATGGACCGCTACGATGCAGGGATATGGCTGCCGAAACTCATGGTAAACATGGGACTCGTTCCCTCAACATCGGAGGGGAAGAGGATGATCAAGCAGGGAGCCGTCACGATAAACGGGCAGAAGATATCCTCGGAAGACCTTCCTGCCGGGAAGGAACTTGTTATAAAGGTGGGCAAGAGAAAGTTCAAGAAACTTATTCTCCAATAATGGCCGGTAAACCTTGACATCAGTCGAGATTTATAGTTTATTTTTACCCGCAGCGCGGCAACGATCTTGCCGGTTTAAAGCGTTCTTTGATCTGTAGAAAGTGAACTCCACTCCCCGGTAGCTCAATCGGCAGTAGCGACTGGCTGTTAACCAGTAGGTTGCAGGTTCGAGTCCTGCCCGGGGAGCCATAATTTAATACGTTGATTTCAGCGGTTCGCATTCGACGCAAAACCCCGTGGGTTGAACTCCCCGGGGTTTTGTCGTTTCAGGCGTGTCCACGCCGACTAAAAATGGCAGACTCAGACATCGACTTAAGCAGCGAAGTTGGTCTATAATGACACGGAAAGGAATGCAGTCAGGGCTGTGGCTCGGCCGAGGAGTCGTTGGCCGTTCATGGAATGAGAGAGGATAAGCGATGAGTGAAAAGAAAGACATTCCGGTCAACTGGCATCAGATTGATCCAGCCGGGGTGGTTGAGAAACTGCAATCATCCGATATGGGCCTTGTTTCCGAAGAGGCTCGTCGACGCCTCGAGCACTATGGCCTCAATGAACTGATCGAGAAGAAACCCAAATCGGTATGGATGATGTTTCTTGATCAGTTCAAGGATTTTATGATCCTGGTGTTGATCGGGGCCGCCGTCGTGGCAGGTGTGATCGGCGACCCTGTGGATACCATCGCCATCGCCGTGATTGTACTGCTCAATGCCGTGCTCGGGTTCGTTCAGGAGTACCGCGCCGAAAAGGCCATGGCCGCTCTCAAAAAGCTGGCAGCTCCGTCGGCGACCGTTATTCGTCAGGGCCGTCCGGAATCGATCACCGCGGAACAGCTTGTTCCCGGAGATCTGGTTATCCTGGAGGCCGGCAACGTGGTGCCGGCCGATATCCGCTTAATTGAATCGGTCCAGCTTCGGATCGATGAAGCGGCCTTGACTGGCGAGTCCGCGCCGGTCGAAAAGGATACCGCGGCGCTGGAAGTAGCAGAGTTGCCCATCAGCGACCGGAAGAACATGGTCTATAAGGGCACCCTGGTTACGTACGGCAGAGGGCGGGGTCTGGTAGTAGCCACCGGGATGAGTACAGAGCTCGGAGGGATCGCTGCCCTGCTCCAGGACCAGTCCCAGGGCCGCACGCCGCTTCAGAAGCGGCTGACCTCTTTCGGGCAGAAGCTTGCTTACGCAGTCCTGGCCATTTGTATCATTGTTTTTGTGGCCGGTCTTTTTCGGGGAGAACCTCCGCTCCTGATGCTGCTCACTGCCATCTCTCTGGCGGTGGCCGCCATCCCGGAAGCTCTGCCTGCGGTCATTACCATCTCGCTGGCCCTGGGGGCCACAAAGCTGGTCAAACAGCACGCATTGATTCGAAAACTGCCGGCGGTGGAGACGCTGGGATCGGTCACCTACATCTGCTCCGACAAGACCGGGACCCTGACCTTGAACCGGATGACTGTGGAAGAGGTCTATGCGGACGACCGTCTGTTTCGGGCAGAGGAACTGCCGGCGGCGGCTGGGGATAGCACCGGGGCGATTCTCTCCGACAGGGCCCCCCTCGGTTTGCTGCTGACAGCCCTTGCCCTTTCCAACGATTCCCGTGCGGATGCCTCAGGTGCCCTTGTCGGCGATCCGACCGAAACAGCCCTGTTCGAGCTGGCCCGGAGGAAAGGCTACCTCCGGGAAGCACTTGATGAAGGATATCCCAGGCTCGCCGAGATCCCCTTTGACTCGGACCGAAAGCTCATGACCACCTTTCATTCCTGGGAAAAGGGCCGGATCGTTTCCTTCACCAAGGGGGCCGCTGAGGAAATAGTGGGGCGTTCCGAAAAGGTCCGCATCGGTCAAGGCGAGGAAGAGATCGACCGCTCGAAGGTGCTCGGGGTGGCCGAACGGATCGCCGCCGACGGTCTGAGAACGCTGGGGTTCGCCATGCGGGTCTGGGAGGCGCTTCCCGATCCGCTGACCTCGAAGCAGGCGGAGGAAGAGTTGATCCTGATCGGGATCGTCGGCATGATGGACCCGCCCCGACCTGAGGCAGCGGAGTCGGTTGCCATGTGTCGGTCGGCAGGTATCCGGCCGGTGATGATCACCGGGGACCACCCGCTGACAGCCGAGGTGATTGCGAGACGAGTCGGGATCATCCACGGGCATGGTAAAACCGTCATGACCGGCCGGGAACTCGCGGAGCTTCCGTTGGAGGAGTTTGAAGAAAAGGTTGAGAGGATAAGGGTCTACGCCCGGGTGGCTCCCGAGCAGAAGCTCAAGATCGTCAAGGCGCTGCAGGACAAAGGGAATTTTGTGGCGATGACCGGCGATGGAGTCAACGATGCCCCCGCTTTGAAACGGGCCGATATCGGGGTGGCGATGGGCATTACCGGCACGGATGTCTCCAAGGAAGCCTCAGATATGATCCTGCTGGACGACAATTTTGCCACCATCGTCAAGGCCGTCAGGGAAGGCCGGCGCATCTTTGACAATATTCGAAAGTTCATCAAATACACTATGACCAGCAATTCGGGCGAGATCCTCACGATCTTCCTGGCTCCCTTCCTTGGTCTGCCCATCCCCCTGTTGCCCATTCACATCCTGTGGATCAACCTCGTCACCGACGGCATTCCCGGTTTGGCTCTGGCCGCCGAGCGGGGGGAGAGAGACATCATGAGGCGCCCTCCCAGGCACCCGAAGGAGAGCATTTTCGCACAAGGCCTCGGAGCGCATATCATCTGGGTCGGGCTGCTCATGGGCGCCGTTTCCATACTGACCCAGGCTTTGTACATCGACAGCAGTCAGACCCACTGGCAAACCATGGTCTTCACCGTCCTGTGCCTGAGCCAGATGGGGCACGTGCTTGCCATTCGATCCGAACAGGATTCTTTCTTCAGGCAGAGGACCAATATACCGCTTCTCGGGGCTGTCCTTCTCACCTTTGCCCTTCAGATGGCCACCATCTATGTCCCGTTTTTGAACCCGATCTTCAAAACCGAACCGCTCACTGCCGGGGAGCTTGCGGTGACGATCCTGCTTTCGTCCGTGGTATTTCTGGCGGTGGAGATCGAAAAGGCCGTCAAGAGGTCAAGAGCCGGAAACCGGGAAGGTTGACTCATGGATCGGGGAAATGAATGAGTCCCGCCTCCGCCTTGCCGGGACTTCATGACCGCCCAGTTTTTTCTTTGATGTTTCCCTGTCATTCCTTCTATAATAGATATCCCCTGCACCGAAGAATCCCGGTTGTGAAGGACAGATAGAGGACAGATGCGACATGATGAACCTTTTTCCATATGAGAAGGACATACCGGCGGCAATGCTCGACGGCATACCTGTCGGGGGAATGAACTATCTTCTCAGGGACAGGGTGGAAGGTTGGAGGGGTCCTTTCAGGGAGGTTTCCTCTCCAGTGCTGGTACAGGGCCCGGGGGGTCTGTCCCGGAAGTGCATCGGGTCCGTGCCTTCCATGGATGAGGAGGTGTCCCTGGGCATGCTCCGCCAGGCCCGCGAGGCGTACTCGGACGGGATGGGGGAATGGCCCCGGCTGCCGGCGGCTGCCAGAGCGGAGCGGATGAACGCGTTCATTCTCCGGATGGAGGGGGCAAGAGACAGGATCGTTGGTCTTCTCCAGTGGGAGATCGGGAAGACTGCGGCTGACGCGGCAAACGAATTCGACCGTTCCCTCGCGTACGCGCGGGGGTGCCTTGAGATGCTGCCCTGTGGCGGAAGGCCCGGAGGGCTTGTCGTGGACAACGGTATTGCCGGAAGGCTCGAAAGGGTGCCTCGCGGCGTTGCCCTGATCATGGGGCCTTTCAATTATCCCCTTTTTGAGACGATGACAGCCTTCGCGCCGGCGTTGCTGGCGGGCAACACGGTGATCGTCAAACCGCCCCGGCTGGGGTGTCTCTTTTTCCAGCACCTTCTCGGGCCCATCGGGGATATTTTTCCGGCCGGGTCCGTCAACATCGTCTATGGCGACGGCAGGAGGATAATACCTCCCCTTCTGTCGTCGGGGATGGTGGACCTTTTCTATTTTATCGGCACGAGTCCCGTTGCCGGATATCTCAAGGGGCTTCACCCGAAGGCACACCGGCTGAAATGTATCCTGGGTCTGGAGGCAAAGAACCCGGCCATCATACTTCCCGATGCCGACGTTGGCACGGCGGCTGCGGAATGCATAAAAGGGGCCCTTACCTTCAACGGCCAGCGCTGTGCCGCCTTGAAGATACTCTTCGTGCATCGCAGCATCGCGGGAGACTTCAACGAACGCCTCGGCGATGCGGTCCGGGGTCTGAAGCACGGGATGCCATGGGAGGATGGGGCTTTCGTGACACCTCTTGCCGAGTACGACCGGGCCCAGTACCTCAAGGGTCTGGTCAAGGACGCCATGAACCTCGGTGCCGGGATCGTGAACGAAGGCGGGGGCGAGACAACGGGGACCTTTTTTTCTCCGGCCCTGCTGTACCCTGCCTCCACCCAGATGCGGGTCTGCCGGGAGGAGCAGTTCGGCCCCGTCGTGCCGGTGGTGCCCTATGATGACATCGATGAGCCTCTCCGGTATATCGCTGAATCGCCCTATGGCCAGCAGGCAAGCCTTTTCGGAAAGGACAGGGCAACCCTGAGAAAGCTGACGGGATATCTCATTCACCACCTGTCACGGGTCAACATCAACTGCCAGTGCCAGCGCAGTCCCGACACGGTCCCTTTCACGGGCAGGAAGGATTCCGCGGAAGGCAGCCTCTCCATCTCCGAGGCCGTCGACGCATTCACCGTCCCGACGTTTGTTGCAACCAGGAAGGATGGCGAGGATGTGGAGATAATTGAGGATATCCTTCGTTAGGGTCAAACGACCAATGACCAATCACACCTTATTCCATTTCTTCCATTTCATCCCGAAGGCTTCCGCTACGGCGGGGTGGGTTATCACACCCTTCTTCACGTTGATGCCGGAGGCGATGAGCGGGTCTTTGGACGCTGCCTTCTTCGCTCCCAGGGACGCTATCGTCTCAACGTAAGGGAGGGTAGCGTTGGTCAGGGCGAAGGTCGAGGTCCTCGGGACCGATGCGGGCATGTTCGGGACGGCGTAGTGTATGACATCGTGGAGCCGGTAGGTGGGTTCACTGTGGGATGTCGGCCGTATTGTCTCCACGCAGCCTCCCTGGTCGACGGAGACATCGACGATGACGGAACCCGGTTTCATGAGGGCCACCATCTGTTCGGAGACAAGAACGGGGGCCTTCGCCCCGGGCACCAGGACGGCTCCGATGAGGACGTCGGCGTACTTGATGGCTCGCCGGATGGCGTGGTTCGTCGAATAGACGGTCATGACCTGACCGTGCATGATGTCTTCCACGTACCTCAGCCGGTTATGGGAAATATCGATGGCCGTCACGTGGGCGCCGAGGCCCGCAGCGATCCGGGCGGCATTGAGACCGACCACACCGCAGCCGATAATGACGACATCCGCCGGGGGCACGCCGGGGACTCCGCTCATGAGGACACCACGTCCGCCGTTGTCCGATTCCAGGTAGCGCATGGCGACCTGGACGGATATGCGCCCCGCCACCTCGCTCATGGGAATGAGCAGGGGAAGGCGACCGAACATATCTTCCATGGTCTCGTAGGCGATGGCCGTCACCTTTCGTTTCACCAATCCCTTCGTCAGGTTCTCCGATGAGGCGAGATGAAGATAGGTAAAAAGTATCTGTTCCTCCTGAAGAAGGGAGATCTCGGTGTCCAGGGGCTCCTTGACCTTCACGATCATGTCGGATCTGGCGTAGACCGTTCTTTTCGACTCGACGATCTCAGCCCCTTCCTGCGCGTATTCCTCATCGGTAAGGCCGCTTCCCGTTCCCGCGCCCTGTTCGAAAAGTACGTGATGGCCTGCGGAGACGAGTGTATGGACCCCCGCCGGTGTCATGGAAACCCTGTTCTCACCTTCCTTGATTTCTTTCGGTACCCCTACTATCATCTCTGTCTCTCCTCCAGTTCAGTTGCTGATCTCCGGTGTCGGTTCCTGTCTACGAGACCTCCGTGAATCGCCATTTGCAGAAGCAATCCGCGGGATGCTCGTCAGGAGGGGCGAAGAGGCATTCCACCTTTATCGAGGGGTCCACCGCCCTGGCTATGCTCTCGAACTCTCCGTGGTGCATGTGTTTGCACACAAACTCTCCAAGACCTCGTTTCAGGCGTGCTTCCTGCGTCGGACAGTGAGGAACGGTTACGATTACCTCCCCGTCCTTTTCCTCGAACTTGTATTCGACAAGGATCGTCCACGGAAAGAGCTTCAGCACCTTCGTGAAGCCCTTGAGACCTCTGTCGGTTATGCCGAAGCGCTGCAGAAGGTCTCGGGTACCCATTTCCGGCACGCGGGACCAAACCTTTTCGTTGATGCGTTCAGCCTCACCCTGGCCGAAGGTATCGCTGACATATATGAACCAGAAGGCGTCCATGAGACGGTAATGCCACAGGAGGAAGGTCAGGTAGTCCCTGAGCTCGCCTTCTTTCATGTCGTCAAAAATGGAAAGATCCATCATGTTCCTCCTTAATTTTAGTGAATGACAGCATCGTTTATTGTAAATTAGTTGCATACCAAAAGACAATGAAGACGAGCCTTTTTGACAGAAAAATATTGTCGTGGTGCCTCTTTGACTTTGCTAATTCCAGTTATTCGGCGGTCATTGCGGCGGTCATATTCCCCGTGTACTACACGACGGTGATAGTCGGGAACGACGCCAACCTGGGTGACCTATGGTGGGGAAGGTCCATATCGGTGAGCATGGCCTTCGTTGCCTTGAGTTCGCCCTTCCTGGGGGGGATCTCGGATAAGGCGCGGGCGAAGAAGAAGTTCCTTGTCGCCTACACGCTGCTGTGCGTGCTGGCGACCGCGTTTTTGGCCCTGGTGGACGAGGGCATGGTGATGATGGGGTTCTTCCTGATCGTTCTTGCCAATGTGGGCATGGAGGGAGGTATGGTCTTCTACAATTCCTTCCTCAATGACATAACCGACAACGAGCACCAGGGGAGGGTATCGGCCTGGGGATACGCCACGGGTTATCTCGGGTCGATAATCTCGCTGGTCGTCGCGCTCCTTCTCGTGCAGACGGGGCATACCACCTTTGCCTGGCCCATGGTGGCGGTCTTCTTCGCGGTGTTCTCCCTCCCGGCGTTCATCTTTCTTCCCGCCGACCGGAAGGGAGGCCAGAGACTGACAAAGGCGGCGCGGGACGGTTTTGCCACAACATGGAACGTCTTGAGAAAGATGTGGTCGGAGAGGGACCAGCGCAGGTTTCTTCTGGCCTACTTTCTGTACGAGGACGGCGTCAATACGGTGATCGTCTTCTCGAGCATTTTCGCCTCCACGACACTCGGCTTTACACCGCAACAGCTTATCGGACTCTATCTCGTTGTCCAGGTGACGGCGCTGGCGGGGGCGTTCCTCATGGCGCGACCGATTGATTACTGGGGGCCGAAAAAGGTCGTCTCGCTGTCCCTTGTGCTGTGGATGCTTGTCTCTATAGTCGCCTATTTCGTTTACCACAAGTCTCTCTTCTTCGTGGTGGCATCCATGGCTGGCCTTGGTCTCGGCACGGTTCAGGCCGCGACACGTGCTTTCTTCGCCCAGTTCATCCCTCCGGGAGACGAGTCCAAATACTTCGGTGTGTACAGCCTCGTGGGCAAGACGTCAGCCATCGTCGGCCCCCTCATCTTCGGGACCGTGTCCTCCATGACGAGGAGCCAGCGCCCGGCCGTGGCAGCCATATCCATACTATTCATAACGGGGTTTGTCATCCTGCAAACAGTGCGGGGCGGAAAGGCGAATGTGGAGAAGACAGGTGATGGGTAATGGGCAATAGGTAATAGGTAATAGGTAATAGGCGGGACGGGACTCTCTTATTTTCCCATAACCCAGCACCTATTACCTCTTACCTGTCTTCTCAGTAGTCCTCTTTCTTGAATTCCCTCTTGATGATGTCTTTCAGGGAAACGGTGATGTCCTTGCCTTCATAGACTATATGGTAGAGTTCCTCGGTGATGGGCATCGGAACGCCGAGTCTGGCTGCAAGGTGGTGGGCGGCGTTGATCGTGTAATAGCCCTCGACGACGGTCTTCTGGGAGGCGATAACGTCGGCCGAACCCCTTCCTTTGGCGAGTTCCATTCCGAAGACCCTGTTCCTGCTGAGGCGTCCGTATGATGTGAGGATGAGGTCGCCCATGCCGGATAGTCCCATGAAAGTGGTCTCTCGGGCGCCCAAGGCAAGGCCGAGGCGTTTTATCTCGGCCAGTGCGCGTGTCGTGAAGGCAGCCTGGGTGTTCGTGCCGAAGCCAAGGCCTTCGATGATCCCGGAGCCTATTGCCATGACATTCTTCAGGGCGCCTCCGAGTTCCACGCCCGTTATGTCGTCGACACGGTAGACGCGGAAGTAATCGCTGTGAATGTGCTCCTGGAGGTGGAAGGAGAGGTCCATGTTCCTCGATGCGACGACGGCGGCGGTAAAGAGGCCCCGGGCAACCTCCAGGGCGAAGGAAGGGCCGGAAAGGGTTGCTATCGTCTCGCCGGTGGAGCCCGTTATCTCCTCCACCACCTCGTTCATGAGTTTAAGCGTCGAGCGCTCAATACCCTTCGTGAGGATAAGGATCCTCTTGTCGCTGAGTCGCGGGCCAAGGGGCGTCAACGTATCGCGCAGGGCGAAGGAGGGTGTTGCGACAACGACGGTGTCGGCGAAGTCCACCGCCTCTTGAAGATCATTTGTGTAGTCGATCGTGCTGTCAAGTTCGAAGCCGGGAAGGAAAAGGGTGTTCTCCCGCCGTTCACGCAGATCGGCAAGAAGTTCCTTCTCGTAGGCCCAGAGGAGCACTTTCTTGCCCGTTCGGGCAAGATGGATGGCGAAGGCCGTTCCCCATGCCCCCGCGCCGATGACACCTATCCTCATTCGTTCCCATCCGTTGTGTCGACGCCTACCTCCGCCAAATCCTCATCGGTGGCCTCGACGATGGCAACACCGCTTATGACCTCACCGTCGCGCAATCCCATGAGCTTGACTCCGAGCCCCCCGCGCTTCTGCACCGGTATGTTGCTGGAACGGAACCTGATGGTCCGCCCGGTATCGGTTACAAGGATGACGTCTTCCTTCTCGCTCAGGCGGTTGAGACTCACGACGCTGCCGTTCTTTGTCCCGCACCTGACGTTGATGATCCCGGACCCGCCGCGAGCCTGAAGGCGGTAGTCGGAGCAGGGTGCGCACTTGCCGTATCCTTTCTGCGTCACCGTGAAGATGGTGCACGACTCATCGACCTTTTCAACGGAGACGACCTCGTCGGAGGCCTTCTTGAACCGGATGCCGCGGACGCCGTAGGCCGAGCGCCCCATGGGGCGTATCTCCGTCTCGTTGAAGCGTATCGCCAGGCCCAGTTTCGTGCCGATCATGATCTCTCCCTCTCCCGCCGTCTCGAGGACACTGATGAGACTGTCGCCGTCGGGCAGCGTGATGGCCTTGATGCCCGTGGACCTGATGTTCTTGAGGAGATCGAGACTGAGTCTCTTGACGTGGCCTTTCTTCGTCGTGAAGAAGAGGAACCTGTCGGGTGCGTAATCCTTGACGTGGGCGACGGCCGTTATGCGTTCTTCCTTCTCGAGGTTGATGAGGTGCACGACGGGCTTCCCCTTTGAGGTGAGGGAGGCTTCAGGGATGGTATGGACCCTGACGGCGTGGACCTTGCCGATGTTCGTAAAGAAGAGGATGTTGGAGTGCGTCGAGGCGATGTAGAGGTGGTCAACGAAGTCCTCCTCGCGCACCACGATGCCCGTTCTTCCCTTGCCGCCGCGCATCTGGTTCCGGTACTGGTCGAGGGATGTCCGCTTTATGTACCCTTTGTTGGTGATCGTGACGACGACCTCCTCTTCCTTGATCATGTCCTCGAGGGTTATCTCGGGAACGTAATCGGCGATCTCCGTCAGTCGCTTGTCGCCATACTTATCACGCATCTCCAAAAGTTCCGTTTTCACGATATCGATGAGCAGGGACTCGTCGGCCAGCACGCGCCTCAAACGGTCGATCTCGTCGGACGTGTTTCTGTGATCGTCGAGTATCTTCGTCCGCTCGAGGGAGGTCAATCGCTGGAGCCGCATCTCGAGGATGTTCGTCGCCTGCTTCTCGGAAAAGGCGAAACGGGCGATGAGGGCCTCGCGGGCCTCGGGCGTGTTGGCGGAACCCTTGATGATGGCGATCACCTCATCGATGTGGTCGAGGGCGGTCTTGAGGCCCTCCAGGAGATGCAGTTTGTCGAGGGCCTTGTTGAGCTCGAACGTGGACCTCTTCGTGACTATCTCCTTGCGGAACTCAACGAACTCGTGGAGCATCTCCTTCAGGTTGAGGAGCTTCGGTTCGTTATTGACGATGGTGAGGAAGATGATGCCGAAGGTCGTCTGGAGCTGGGTGTGCTTGTAGAGCTTGTTGAGTATGGGTTCGGGTATCTCTCCCTTCTTGAGGTCGATGGCTATCCGCATTCCCTCCCTGCTCGATTCGTCCTTGATATTCGATATGCCCTCGATCTTCTTTGCGTTGATTAGCTCGACGATGTTCTCGATCAGGCGCGCCTTGTTTACCTGGTAGGGTATCTCGGTGATGACGATGGTCTCTCTACCGTCCTTCTTTCTCGTTTCTATGTCGGCCCGGGCGCGCAGGACTATGTGCCCTCTGCCGGACTGGTAAGCCTCGATTATCCCCTGCCTTCCGTAGATGATGCCCTGGGTCGGGAAGTCCGGTCCCGGTATTATCTCCATGAGTTCGGACAGAGGAATGTCGTTGTCTTCAATGAAAGCTATCAGTGCGTTGATGACCTCCTTTATGTTGTGGGGCGGGATGTTTGTCGCCATGCCCACGGCTATGCCCGAGGAGCCGTTGATGAGGAGGTTGGGAAGGCGTGAAGGAAGGACCATGGGCTCGACGAGCGAGTCATCGTAGTTGGGCCTGAAAAGGACGGTGGCCTTTTCTATGTCCCTGAGGATCTCCTCGGCAGCGCGGGACAGCCGTATCTCCGTGTACCGCATGGCCGCGGGGGCGTCGCCGTCAACGGAACCGAAATTGCCCTGACCGTCCACAAGGGGATAACGCAGCGAGAAGTCCTGGACCATTCTTGTGATGGCGTCGTAGACCGCCTGGTCCCCGTGGGGATGAAACTTACCTATAACGTCACCGACGACCCTTGCCGATTTCTTATACGGCTTGTCGTGGGTGTTGTTAAGCTCGTACATCGCGTAGAGTATTCTTCTGTGAACGGGTTTCAGTCCATCCCTGATATCGGGGAGCGCCCGGCCGATGATGGTGCTCATGGCGTAGTCGAGATAAGAGCGCTTCATCTCCTCTTCTATGGGGATGGTTACGACAGATGACTGCATTGTGATCCTCCGGGATACTTCGTAAATTTTTGCCTTAATGTACCATATTCCGGGAGGGGTGTAAATGAGAGGGACGCCAGTATGCCGGCAGGCGCCGCACATTTGCAGGAAGCAGTTGACAACAGCCGGAGCGTCGTGGAACAATATTGGCAATGAAATACCTTCCCGTCATTGCAGCCGTGGTATGTTTTGGTCTGTTCCTGCCTTCCTGCAGCAGGGAGATGAAGAGCCTCAAGGAGGAACTGAGGGTTGTCAAGGAAGAGAACAGCTTCCTGAAGGCCGAGAATATCGCTCTCAAGAAAGAGGTCGAGGAACTCTACGGAAAACTCGAGGAGAAGGACAAGCCCAAAGCTGCGCCTGAAACTCCGGCAAAACCCGAGGCGTTGAAGAAAGATGCGAAGCCCGGGGGACCGGACAGGCCTGAAAGGCCGGACGCGGAGAAGAGGAAACCGGAGACCGGGAAACCTTGATGTTCCGGGGCCTTCAGGTGTTGTGAACCGCACGTTTGCAGGAACTATCCTTGTAAATAACAGTGATGGACCTCAAGAGGAATATATCCCTTGTCGTGGAATATGACGGGACCAACTATCATGGGTGGCAGTGTCAGCCGAAGGGCGTTACCGTCGAAGAGACGCTCAAAGGGGCCATTGAGAGGATACTGGACCATCCCGTCAAAATGTACAGCGCCGGAAGGACCGACGCGGGCGTGCACGCCCTCGGTCAGGTCGTCAATTTCGTGACGGAGAAGAGGATAGACCTCACCAGCCTCGTGCGCGGCCTCAACAGCATGCTGCCTGACGACATCCGGGTCGGGTCAGCGATGGAGCGGGACCTGTCCTTCCATGCCAGGTACTCGGCAAAGAGTAAGATCTACGTCTACACCATTCACAACGCCCCGCGTCATTCACCGTTCTCCGTGCGCTATTCCTGGCACGTACCTTATGGCCTCGACAGTGCGCTCATGAACAGGTGCGTCAGGTCCCTCGTCGGCAGACACGACTTTGCCTCTTTCAAGAAGAAGAAAGAACCCTATCGAAGCTGCGAGAGAGAGATCCTGACGGCCGGGGTGAAAAGGAGGGGGAGTTTTGTCCATATCGTCATCGAGGCAACGGGGTTTCTGCGCTACATGGTGAGAAATATAGTGGGTACCCTCGTGTTGCTCGGGGAGGGAAAGATAGCTCCCGAGGAGTTCGGGAGGATCGTCGAGGCAAGGGACCGCGACAGGGCTGGCCCGACCGCCCCTCCGCAAGGGCTTCTTCTCAGAAGGATAAAGTATTGAAGACTGTTCAAGGGTTCAAGCGTTCAAGAGTTCAAGAGTTACGGAGACTGTTGGTCCGGGGTGGGGTGATCGGTGGGTGATCTTAGGCTTGCCGCCACTGCGGCTTTCGGATTGGAGGCTGTTGTTGCGCGTGAATTGAAGCGTCTTGGCCTGGAAAAATCGGGGACCGAGAATGGCCGGATATCGTTTTCAGGCACCGAAGCGGATATTGCAAGGGCCAATATCTGGCTGCGGTGTGCCGACAGGGTCCTCGTCGAGATGGGGCGGTTCCCCGCGTCCGATTTCGAGGAACTCTTTCAGGGCGTTCTCAAAGTGCCGTGGGGGGATATCCTGCCTAGCGACGCGGCCATTCACGTCACGGGCAGATCGGTGAAGTCGAAGCTTTTGAGTGTCCCTGCCTGCCAGTCCGTCGTCAAGAAGGCGATTATCGAGGGGTTGAAAAGGACGTATCACGCCGGGACCTTTCCCGAGACGGGACCGCGTTTCAGCGTGGAGGTATCCTTGAACAGGGACGTCGCGACCATAGACATGGATTCTACGGGTCCCGGGCTCCACAAGAGGGGATACCGCAGCGGGGCCGGTGAGGCCGCCCTCAAGGAGACGCTGGCGGCAGGGCTCGTATACTTAAGCCGGTGGAGGCCGGACACCGCACTTGCGGATCCCTTCTGCGGCTCCGGGACCATAGCCATCGAGGCGGCGATGATGGGCAGGAACATCGCCCCCGGCGCGGGCCGGCAATTCGCGGCGGAACAATGGCCATTTATCCCCTCGCGGACCTGGGACGATGCGCGTCAGGAGGCCGGTGCTGCGGCAAACAGGGAGAGACTCCATATCTTTGCCTCCGATATCGATGAGGGCCTTATCGTAAAGGCGCGCCGTAATGCCCGTCATGCCGGCGTCCTCTCCGCTGTCACCTTCAGGAAAGGCGATTTCCGGGACCTGCCTTTCCCCGCCCCGGAGGGGACGATCATCTGCAACCCTCCCTATGGTGAACGGTCAGGCGACAGGAAGACCGCCGCCGAACAGGCGAGGGACATGGGCGCGTTTTTCACCCGGTTCCCGGCATGGTCTTTCTTCATCCTGACGGGATTCGAAGACTTCGAAAGACACTACGGACGGCACGCCGACAGAAACCGAAAGCTCTACAACGGCAAGATCAAATGCTATCTCTATGAATACGGTTTCAGGCCTCAGGTTCCAGGTTCCAGGGAAGAAGCGTAAAAACGGTTCCAGATTCCAGGTCTCGCATGCTCTGGTCAGCAATCATGTCGACAACCGACCCTCTTTCGCGGTCTTTCCCTTGAACCCTTGAACCCTTGAACCCTTGAACCCTTGAACCCTTGAACCCTTGAACCCTTGAACCCTTGAACCCTTGAACCCTTGAACCGTCTTTACGGTATTTCCGCCGTGCAGTGCGCGCACTTCGTTGCTTTAACGGGTATGGTCGAGAGGCAGTAGGGGCATTCCTTTGTGTCGGCTTCCGCGGGAGAGGGTTCTTTTCTGAGCCTGTTGACGTTCTTGACGAGGATGAAGACGCAGAAGGCGACAACGAGGAAGCTGATGATGGTGTTGATGAAGAGACCGTAATTGACCGTCACGGCGCCCGCGGCCTTGGCCAGTGCCAGTGTCGGGTACGGTCCCGGGACCTTGCCTTCCTTCAGGACGGCGAAGAAATTGGCAAAGTCTATGTTTCCGAGAAGAAGTCCGATAGGCGGCATGATGACGTCATCGACGAGGGATTTCACGATGGTGACGAAGGCGGCGCCGATGATGATACCCACGGCCATGTCGACGACGTTTCCCCGCATAATGAATTCCTTGAATTCCTTTCCCATGGGTACCTCCCTGAGACTTATTATATATAATGATGTTATTCTACCCCAGTGCGGCGCCCTGAAGTCAAATAAATTGCTTGGAACGGGCATGTGGTGATGGTACAAGGAAGAGAGAGGGAGGAGATGACCGATGAAGATGACCGGTCTGGAAGCTCCCGTGCCGGACAGAGTCATCCACGCCTTGAGAGGCCGGGGAAGAGCATCTTCTTTTCCGGGAAAGCGTGGGATGCCATCAGGAGGAAGTATGAAGGCTATAATGGTTGTTTTCATGTCGATCTCACTCATCTGGGCCACCGGAACGTGGGCGGGCCCCCTCGACGATCTTCTGAAGGGGGTCAAACTCCCGCCGGCGCGGGGCGGCGGTGCCGACGAAGCGACGACGGCTTCGGGTCTTAAAGAGGCGCTGTCCATCGGAACGGGGAATGCGGTCGCGTCCGTGTCCAGGGTTGACGGCTATTTCGCCAACCAGTTCATCAAAATCCTTCTCCCCGAGAATATTCAGACCATAGCGGACGTTCTGGGGAAGGTGGGCTACCAGAAAAAGGTGGATGCCTTTATCCTCAGTATGAACAGGGCTGCCGAGAGTGCTGCTCCGAAGGCAAGGAGGTATTTCGTGGATGCCATAAAGCAGATGACCTTCGAGGACGCCATGGGAATACTGCGCGGGGGTGATACCTCCGCCACGGAATACTTCAAGTCAAAGACGCAGCAGAAGCTCTACGACGAGTTCAAACCTTCCATATCGGCGAGCATGAACAAGGTGGGAGTGACGCGGTCGTACAAGGACATGGTGGGAACCTACACCTCATCCATACCCTTCGCGAGGGTGGATTCCCTCGACCTCGACCATTACGTGACGACGAAGGCCCTGGACGGCATCTTCTACATGATAGGTCAGGAAGAGAAAAAGATCCGCACCGACCCGGCGGCAAGAGTAACAGACCTCTTAAAGACGGTGTTTGGGAAGTAAGGACGGTTCCAGGTCTCAGGTCTCAGGTCGCAGGTCCCAGGCTAAAGGCCAGAGAAGCAACGCTCTTTGTTGTTGGAAAGGTTCGGATCTTGTTCCTGACCTGAAACTTGAAACCTGAGACCTGAGACCCTTTTTTAAACCTTCTTCAGGGTGTACTTCCTTGTTCCCAGTCCTATTTTTTCGGCGTGGTCGAGTTGGATGTTCCAGTCTATTTCGGGGAAGAGGGCGCGCCACTTGTCCTCGCCTTTTTGGAGGGTGTGTCCGATGGCCGTGCAGGGCAGGGATGTCTCGTTGTTGACCATGTCGCAGGACGCGGCGTCGATGGCTACGGGGTCGTTCGAGGTCAGGATGCCGATGTCCCGGACTATGGGCGCGTCGCTGTTGGGATAGCAGTCGCAGGCGGGGCTCACCTGGACGACGAAGTTGATGAAGAGGGATTTCTTCGCTTTGCCCGTTAGCGTGCCAAGGGCATACTCGATCATCTTCTTCTGGAAGATGTCGGGGGATTCGTTCCACTGGATCTCGATGGCGCCAAAAGGGCAGATGAGGATGCACTCTCCGCAGCCGATGCATTTCCTGCCGCTGATCGAGGCCTTCTTCGACGCCAGCGAGATGGCCCCGGCGGGGCAATAGCCCGTGCAGAGCTTGCATCCCCGGCATGTTTCCTTGTTCACTCTGGGCGAGACCGTCGAGTGCTGGACCAGCTTGCCTTCCCGGGTCGCGCATCCCATGCCGAGGTTCTTGAGACAGCCGCCGAACCCGGAGAGCTCGTGGGCCTTGAAGTGCGTTACGGCGACCAGGGCGTCGGCATCGGCGATCTCCTTCGCTATGTGCGCCTCTTTCAGTATCTCTCCGGCGATGGGTACCCGTACCCCGCTCCCCCCCTTAAGACCGTCGGCTATGACGATGGGACACTCGACGCTGGAATAGCCGAATCCATTGTGCACCGCCGTGGTGAGATGGCTGACGGTGTCGCTCCGCGAACCCTTGTATAGGGTGTTGGTATCCGTGAGGAAGGGTTTGGCCTTAGCTTCCCTGAGGCGCTTCGCTATCCTCCTCAGGAACACGGGTCTCAGATATGCCGTGTTGCCCAGCTCGCCGAAGTGAACCTTGATGGCGACGAGATCGTTCTCTACTATTTTCCTGTCAAACCCTGTCGCATTTATAAGGTCGACAACCTTGTCGAGGAGATTGCGGCTTGGCTTCGTTCGCAGATCCGTGAAATACACCGTGCTCATGGAGCCTCCTTTTTTGTTCCCTTAACATGCAAATTATGTTAGAAGTTAGGCGATATTGTCAACAATTAAGGAGGTTAGACGGATGCTGAATCTTTCTGATAAACACGGCATGATACAGAAGATCGCCGAAAAACTGGCCAGGGAGAAAGTGGCCCCCCGCGCAAAAGAGATCGATTCCACGGGTGCCTTCCCGTGGGATCTTGTGGATATCTACAAGAAGCACGGTTTTCTCTATCTCATGCTTCCCGAGAGGTTCGGCGGTCTGGATGGAGACATCACGTCCCTGTGTCTTGTCATAGAAGAGCTGGCGAAGGTGTCCGGAGCGTCCTCCCTTATACCGCTGGCGCACAATGTCGGTGTCATGCCGATCATGGTGGCGGCGAACGATGAGCAGAAGGAGTACATCTACAGCAAACTCTGTGAACCCGATAAGACGCATGTCGTCGCCTTTGCGCTCACCGAGCCGGATGCCGGTTCCGACGCGTCCCACATGAGGACGACCGCGGTGAGGGAGGGTGACCATTACTACCTCAACGGGAAGAAATCGATGATCACGAATGGCGCGAATGCCCAGTTCTTTTCGGTGTTTGCCTCGACGAACCCTGCGAAGCGGACCCAGGGGATCTCGGCCTTCTACCTCGAGAAGGACTACCCGGGGGTCATCATCGGTAAGAGCGAAGACAAGATGGGCATGATCGGCTCGGATATCACCGAGATCATATTCGACAACGTCAGGCTGGAGAAGGAAAACCTGATGGGGAAAGAAGGGCAGGGGTGGGACATCGCCATGTCGACCCTCAACCTTTCCCGTCCCGCCGTCGGTGCGCAGGCGGTGGGTATCGCCCAGGGCGCTCTTGATTTTGCTGTTGAGTATGCCTGGAAGAGGGTCCAGTTCGGACAGAAACTTGCCGATTTCGAGGGCATCCAGTTCATGGTGGCCGACATGGCCACGGGGGTAGAGGCTGCCAGGGCTCTGGTCTATGACGCTGCCCACCTCCTTGATATGAAGGTCTACGAAAGAGACAAGATGAGCGCCATCGGCGTCGACAAGCTCTCCGCCATGGCAAAGGTCTATTCCGCCGACGTGGCGATGAAGGTCACAACGGACGCGGTCCAGATACTCGGCGGGTATGGTTACACCAAGGAATACCCCGTGGAGCGCATGATGCGCGACGCGAAGGCCACCCAGATATACGAAGGCACCAACCAGGTCCAGAGGGTCGTCATAGCAAGAGACATCTTCCGGAACAGGATGGGGTAAAGACAGGCTCAAAGGCGGCTTGAATGGCTTGAGTCGCTTGAGGGTCAAAATGCAATAAAGAACCCCGGAGCGTTGGAAGATGCTCCGGGGTTTCCTTATCTCGTTTCTTTATGCCTTCAGGCGATTCAAGCCATTCAAGCCATTCAAGCCATTCAAGCCGCCTTTACCCCATCTTTTCCACGAATTCGAAGACGGGGATGGCGGATAGTGTTGTTATTTCTACCGTGCCCCTGGCACCGAGTTCTGTGGATACGCGGGCGATCGTTTCATTGTCGGGCGCTTCGACGATGTTGATGAAATCGTACATGCCCAGGGTGGCATACTGGGCGAGGACCTTCGCGCCCATCTTCTCGATTTCCTGGTCAACCTCCCTTATGCGCTCGGGATTGTTCTTGATCGTCTTCCTTCCTTCATAGGTCAGTTTGCTCACGAGTATGTATATCGGCATATCGTTTCCCCCTTTCTTCAAGATACTATAATATGGTCTCCTCCAATGCAACACGTTTTTCTATGACGCCGCCCCCGGCAACGATATCGTCACGATAGAGAACCACGGACTGCCCCGGCGTGACGCCGTCCACGGGTTCGGTGAACCTGACCGAAAGGGTGTCGCCGTGAACGGCGCACGCGCATGGCCTGTCGGACTGACGATAACGGACCCTGGCGGTCAATCGGCCTGCCAGGGGATGGCGGACCGAGACATCACGGGCGGTCAGGGCGCAAGCGGCCAGGTCCCTTTTCGTGCCGACGATGACGGTGTTCTCGTGGGCTCGGATGTCGACAACGTAGAGCGCCTCCCTGTAGGGGATGTTTATGCCCCTCCGCTGCCCGATGGTGAAGAGATGGACGCCTTCGTGGCGCCCGAGAAGTGTGCCGTCCGCAAGATAGACGCGCCCCTGCCGGGTTTTGATGAACCGGGACAGGAAGTCGGTGTATCTGCCGCCGGCGAGGAAACAGATATCCTGGCTCTCGCGCGACCGGGGAAGACGCAGTCCCTCGTTCCGGGCGAGGGCGGTGAGTCCTTCTTTGGTATGCTCGCCCAGGGGGAAGAGCGTCCTCGACAGCGTATCCCTGTCGACGGAGTAGAGGAAATAGGACTGGTCCTTGTTCGCATCCCTGGCTTTTCTGAGAAGGACATCGCCATCGCGGTGCTCGGCGCGCGCGTAGTGCCCGGTGGCAATCATTTCGGCCCCCATGGCCATGGCCCGATCGTAGAAGGCGCCGAACTTTACGAACCGGTTGCACAGGACGCAGGGATTGGGGGTGATGCCGCGGCGGTAGCCGTCTATGAAGGGCTCGATGACCTGCCCGGCGAAGATCTCGCTGAGGTCGACCACGTGATGGGGCAGGTCGAGATCTCGACAAAGGTCCCGTGCCCCGGAGACGGCAGACCTCATACTGAGGACGGCGGGGTCCCGGTCGTCGAACAATGGTCCCGCAAGGAGCGTGAACGTTACCCCGACGACACGACGACCCGTTCTCTTGAGAAGATATGCCGCCATGAAACTGTCGAAACCCCCGCTCATGGCGACAAAGACCGTTTCCATTATCCATCATACCACAAAGGGTCAAATGGTTGAAACTTCACCGGTATTGTAGTATCATCATCCAACACGGAGGGTTGAATGAACAAGAAGACAAAGATCTTTGTAAGCCTGTTCCTGGTGTCCATCTTTCTCCTCGGGTTCTACATCGGCGCCTACGGAAAGAGGACGGCGCAGGGTGGCGAAAACAAGGAGATATATGAATACTTAAGGACGTTTTCCGACGTTATCGATCTCGTCAAGCGTAATTACGTGGAGGATGTGAAGGACAAGGACATCGTGTACGCCGCCATCAAGGGTATCCTTGAATCCCTCGATCCGCATTCGTCATTCCTTCCCCCGGACATGTACAAGGAGATGCAAACAGATACCAAGGGCGAGTTCGGCGGAATTGGTATCGAGATCACTATCAAGGACGGGTTCCCGACGGTCATCACTCCCATAGAGGACACGCCGGCCTACAAGGCGGGCATGAAGGCGGGGGACCACATCGTGAAGATCGACGGCAAAGCGACGAAGAACATGGGTCTCATGGATGTGGTGAAGCTTATACGGGGGCCCAAGGGCAAGGCGGTCACTCTGACCGTGGCCCGTGAGGGGACACAGGGCTTAAAGGAATACACCGTGGTTCGCGACATTATCTTCGTCAAGAGCGTCAGGTTCAGAATGCTTTCCGACGAATACGGTTATATCCGTCTCGCACAGTTCCAGGAAAAGACCTCGAAGGACCTGGACAACGCGCTCAAAGAGCTTCAGAAGAGCAACAAGGGGAAGCCGCTGAAAGGCCTGGTTCTGGACCTCAGGAACGACCCCGGCGGGCTTCTTGAGCAGGCGGTGGAGGTGACGGACAAGTTCCTCTCCGAAGGCGTCATCGTATCCATAGAGGGGAGAGGCGGCAAGAAGAGCCCCGATGACAGCAAGATGAAGTTCTATGCACAGAAAAGGGGCCAGGAGTTCCTGGGGCCCATGGTGGTTCTCGTCAATGAGGGCAGCGCGAGCGCGTCGGAGATCGTTGCCGGTGCCCTGCAGGATTACAAGAGGGCTATTATCGTGGGCACGAAAAGCTTCGGCAAGGGATCGGTACAGACCATATTCCCCCTGGGTGACGGCTCGGCGGTAAGGTTGACGACGGCGAAGTACTTCACGCCGAGAGGACGGTCGATCCAGTCGGAAGGGATCGTTCCGGATATCACGGTGGAGAACACATTCGTGAGGTCGAAGGAAAAACTGGTTCCCATCACGGAAAAGGACCTCGAGAAGAAGAATGACAGGAGTTCCATGCCCAAAAGGCCCGAAGATATCACCGTAAAAGACCTTGAAGATGAAGATTTTCAGCTTTATATGGGCCTTCAGATCCTCAGGAGCTGGGAGGCCTTGAGGGGCAAGACCTCCTAGAGGCCCGGTCACGGCAAGAAATAGCGGGTAGGCCGTTGCCGGTCCTGCCCGTTTTTTTCTGTTGAATCGCATGAGGAGCTTGTCTTTTTTCCGGCGAGGTTTTATCTTTTAGTACGTCAACAAGGCTGTTTCCCCATCATACTAAATAAGGAGGATTAATGAAGCCGATAGAGATCAAACCAGGTATCTACTGGGTTGGAGTGATCGACTGGGCCGTCCGGGACTTTCACGGCTACATCACAAAGAATGGCACCACCTACAACAACTACCTTATCATGGATGACGAGGTCACCCTTCTGGATACCGTCAAACATGACTTCGACGCGACGGCCGTGGAGAACATAAGGCGCGTCGTCGATCCCTACAGGATAAAGAACATTGTCATAAACCACATCGAACCGGACCATGCGAGCAGCATCGCGGCCATCATGGAGTATACACCCGATGCCACCATCTTCATTACGGAGAGGGGAAAGAAGGGCCTCGACCGCCATTTCGACACGTCGCGCTGGAAGTTCAGGATAGTCAAGAGCGGCGATACCCTGAAGACGGGGAAATACACCCTGACGTTCCTGGAGACGCCGATGCTTCACTGGCCGGATTCCATGGTGACCTACATACCCGAGGCGAAGCTCCTCATATCACAGGACGCCTTCGGTCAGCACATGGCCTCGGCCGCCAGGTTCGACGACGAGTTCTTCTCCTGCCACTCCCAGTTCGAGCTCGATGACGCTATCGTCGACTATTACGCGAATATCCTCATGCCCTTCGGGAAACTCATCGAGGCGAAGATCAATGAGATTGTGAAGCTCGGGCTCGAGATCGATATGATAGCCCCCGATCACGGCGTCATATGGAGAAAGGACCCCGGCTACATCATTCAGCGGTATCTCGACCTTGCGAAGGGTAAGGCGGACCTTTCCGCAGTCATCGTCTACGACACGATGTGGCATTCGACGGAACTCATGAGCGATCCTATTATGAACGGTATCAAAGATGAAGGGGTGCCCTGCAAGGTGATCAAATTGAGGTCGACGCCCATGAGCGAGGCGATAAAGGATTTCTGGAGAGCCAGGGGCTGCCTCATCGGTACCCCGACCATCAACAACGTCATGTTTCCGTCCGTCGCGGAGTTTCTGTATCACCTTGCGGGTTTAAGGCCGAAAGACAGGATCGTCGGCGGGTTCGGCAGCTATGGATGGGGAGGCGGCGCGGTCAAGGAGGCCTACGCCAAATTCCAGCAGATGGGCCTTGAAACGGTGGAACCGGGCCTCCAGGTGCTGTACAAACCGTCCGCGGAGGATATGGACAAGTGCTACGAGTTCGGCCGGGACTTTGCGAAGCGTCTGAAGGAGTACCACGGAAAGTACTAGACGTCACCATGTACGTACATAACACATAAAGGAGGGACCATGTCAAAGACACAGAAGAACCTCGAGGAGGCATTTGCCGGCGAATCGCAGGCCAACAGAAAGTATCTTGCCTTTGCGAAGAAGGCCGATGAAGAAGGCTTCAAACAGGTAGCGAAGCTCTTCAGAGCGGCGGCGGAGGCGGAGACCATTCATGCACATAATCACCTCAGGGAGCTGAAGGGCATAAAGAGCACCAAAGAGAACCTCATGGAGGCGATCGGTGGTGAGACGCACGAGTTCAAATCCATGTACCCCGGAATGATCGAAGAGGCGAAGGCCGAAGGGAACGCGGGAGCCGTGAGGACCTTTCAGTTCGCCAATGACGTGGAGATCGTGCACGCGGGTCTCTACCAGAAGGCGCTCGACGCCCTGGGCAGGAATGACGACACAGACTACTGGGTCTGCAAGGTGTGCGGCAACACCGTGGAGGGAGAGCCGCCCGACGAATGCCCGGTCTGCAAGGCGAAGAAGATGGCCTTTTACAAGGTGGATTGATATCGGTATAGCTCTGAGGAGCCGGGGAGAGACAGTCCTCCCCCCGGCCCTCTTTTCGTGGAGGACAGGTGAGACTCGTGGTATTTCATGGAAGTCCCAGGGTAGGAGGCAACACTGACCTCCTTGTAACGTCGGTCCTGAAGGGAATCGACCGGCATCAGCACCGCGTGGATGTCTTTCGTCTCAACGAGATGAACATCAGGCCCTGTCAGAACTGCGGAGGGTGCACCGATACCGGGGTGTGCGTCCTGAAGGACCAGATGCAACAGGTGTATCCCGCCCTCAGGGGAGCGGACAGGGTCATCCTGGCCTCGCCGATCTATTTCTCCGGACTGTCGGCCCAGACGAAAACCATGATCGACCGCTGTCAGCCCCTGTGGTGTGAGAAGTATATCCACAACATGCCTCTCCATGGGACCGTGCATCGCAAGGGTCTGCTCATCCTTGTCGGGGGCATGAAGAAACAGGTGGGCGCTGATTGTGCGGGCGCCACGGCGACAGCCTTTTTTCGAAGTGTGAGCGTCGAGGAACACAAGACGCTGGCCTATCTCGGCATTGACTCCAAGGGTGCCATCCTTTCCCACCCCACGGCCCTGAACGATGTCTACGAAGCAGCGAAACAACTCGTGATGCACTGAAAGACGGTTCAAGGGTTCAAGAGTTTAAGAGCGACAATCCTCTTGCCGCATGATATGGTCTTTCCCTTGAACCCTTGAATTTTTGAACCTTTGAACCGTCTTTATCCTTGTTTCTTTGCCATCCCCATAGTATAACCAAACGGAAAATGAAAGGTTTACGAACATGAGCGAGGAGCTGTTCCCCGTAACCGCTCTTGATGAGGGACAGGAGGCGACGGTTCGTCTTCTCTCGGGCGGGGAGGCGCTGACGGGGCGTCTGGCTGCGATGGGAATCATTCCCGGGACGAGGATAAAGCTTCTTCGGAAGAGCAGGGGGCAGATCATAGTCCTCGCCTCGGATACCCGCGTCGCCCTGGGCAAGGGCCAGGCGGAGAAGATCCTTGTCAAGAGGGAAAGATTCCATGAGGTTCACGGCCAGCCCGAGGCGCAACGCAGTCTGCTCGTCGCTTTTGCGGGACAGCCTAACGTGGGCAAGACCACGGTTTTCAACCTCCTCACCGGCCTTTCGCAGCACATCGGGAACTGGCCGGGCAAGACGGTGGAGCGCAAAGAGGGCATCCACAGGGCGAAGGACACTGAGATCAGGCTTGTCGATCTTCCCGGGACATACAGCCTGAGCGCTTATTCCGAGGAAGAGAGGGTGACCCGGGAATTCCTCATCCACGAGCATCCCGACATAACTGTCCTTTTCGTCAATGCATCGGCGCTGGAGAGAAGCCTCTATCTTCTCACGGAACTGCTGCTCTTGCGTTCTCCCGTCATTGTGGCCGTCAACATGCTCGATGTTGCCGAAAACCAGGGCGTGCATATAGACAGCGAAGCGCTTGAGGTCTCGCTCGGTCTGCCCGTGGTCTCGACGGTGGCCACGAAGAACAAGGGCATAAAGGAACTGCTCGAGGTGATCCTCAAGGTGGCCGACGATCCGGGCCTTCTTAGACCGAAGGCCCCCGGTGTTACACAGGATCACCACGACATATACCTGAAGATATCGGAACTGATAAGGGACCACATACCGGTGCCGTACACCGTGGAATGGGTGGTGACGAAACTGATGGAGGGTGATTCGGAGGTGACCGAGGTGTTTCAGGGGATCATCCCTCCGAAGACCTGGAGCGATATACAGTCCCTTCTTGTTGCCCACGAAGATGCCCTGCGCGCCGTCGTGGGGGGCAGGTACGACTGGATCGAGGACGCCACGCGGGCCGCGGTCTCACGGTTCAGGCGCGGCCAGGTGCTGATGACGGACCGTATAGACCACGTCCTGACGCGGCCTTTAACGGGCATACCGGTGCTTCTTGCCATCCTTGCGATCGTCTTCCTTGTTACCTTCGCTGTCGGGTATCCCATGCAAGGCTACTTCGAGTCCCTTGTCGCCTCCCTTGGTTCTGGTGTGGGGGCCGTTCTCGAGGGGGAGCCGCAGTGGATAAAGGGGCTTCTCGTGGACGGCATTATCGGCGGGGCGGGGTCGGTTCTCACCTTTGTCCCGATACTCGTAATATTCTTCTTTGCCATGTCCTTTCTGGAAAATGTGGGATACATGGCGCGGGCCGCCTTCGTTATGGACCGTTTCATGCATATCATCGGTCTTCACGGGAAGAGCTTTCTGCCCATGTGCCTCGGCTTCGGGTGCAATGTTGCATCCGTACTCGGAGCGCGTATCGTCGAATCGAGGAAGGCGAGGCTTCTGACCATATTCCTCACCCCCTTCGTTCCCTGCACGGGGCGGCTGGCGGTGATAACCTTTGTCGCGGCGGCGGTTTTTGCGGGTAAAGCGCTCATCGTTACGTGGCTCCTGGTGGCCCTGAACGTGATCATGCTCGGTGTGGCGGGAATGTTCATCGGAAGGTTCCTGCTCCGCGAAGAAGCGGTTCCTTTTATCATGGAGCTCCCGCTCTATCACAAACCCAATTTCAGAACCATCGGAGTCGTGGTATGGCACCGCACCATCGCGTTTGTCAAGAAAGCGGGGACCGTCATCCTAGTCTTCTCCATCTTCCTCTGGATCCTGTCCAACGTGCCGGCGGGGAGCGTCGAGAACAGTATACTTGGGAGGGTGGGGATTCTACTGGAACCCCTGGGACGACCCCTTGGCCTCGACTGGCGGATGATGGTGGCCCTCCTTTCGAGCATTATTGCCAAGGAGAACTCCGTTGCCACGCTGGGCATCCTGTACAACGTGGGAGACCAGGGACTGATGACGGTCCTGTCGTCTTCGATCCCTCACGCATCGGCTGTATCCTTCCTCGTGGTCCTCATGCTTTTTATACCCTGTGCTCCGACCATCGTCGTCATGAAGCAGGAGATGGCCGACAGGAAATGGTTCATCGTGTCCTTTGTCTTCATGCTCCTTCTGTCCTATCTGGTGGGAATGGCCGCCTACGGCCTGGTAAAGGCGGCAGGAATCTAGATTCTACTCCCGAACCGTCTTCATTGCTCCATCTTCTTTATATCCTTTATATGTACCTGTTCCTTAAGAATAAAGATGAAGCCCATAATATTGTAGGGGATGTACCAGGAGGCGTGGAAGAAGAGGGATACGGCGAAGGATTGCGCCTTGGGGACGCCGAAGATGGCGAGGAGGTAGACGAGAAGGAACTGGTAGACGCCGATGTATCCCGGGGAAGAGGGCACGGCGAGGCCCATGTTGAGGAGGGCCGTGACAAAGGGGGCGTAGACGAAGGGCAGGGGGACACCGAGGGTTTTCAGGGAGAAATACAGGGCCGAACTCATGGAGAGCCAGTTGGCGATGGACAGGATGATAAAGAGCGCGATGGGGCCCGGTGAGCTGATGCGACGGAGGTTCTCCTGTATCTCGAGTACTCTCGTGGCAAGCCGCGCGAGGAAAGGGCGCTTGAACGCTTCGAGATACCCGGCCACCCTGCGGGCCGTCTTCTCGCGGCTGACGGCAACGAGTATGATGACGCAGACCACGAAGATAGCCACGAGAACATAGAGAGCCCTTGACACCGACGGGGGGAGGGCCTGGCGGGGGAAGAAGAGAAAAGTGATGGACAGGAGCCCCAAAAGGTCAAAAACCCTGTCGATGAACACAGTCGAAACCGCATACGTGAATGGTATGTCTCTTCGCTTCGAGATGGCGTAGGCGCGAGCCACCTCCCCGACGCGGGCTGGAAGAACATTGTTGATGAAGAGGCCTATGACGAGGGCGATGAAGGCGTCGCGGAGCCTGACCGTGTTTCCCGCTATCATGGACCATCTGAAGGAACACAGGGTGAGGCAGAGGAAGATGAAACAGACGGGCAGGAGGGCGTAGGTGAGGTCGGCCCTGGCGAGCGTTTCGGCAAGCTGTTTGTACTCTATCCCTCTCAGGGAGAAATAGAGAAGGACGATGCTGATGACGAAACCGGCTGCCGTTATGATCCTGTGCTTGTTCATTTCTTATAGTTCGTAACGTATATTCCCGCGCTTACCATGACAAGCCCGGCGACAAGGCCCATCGTCAGTTCCTCCCCGTGAAAGAGGACTCCGAACGCCACGCCGAAAATGGGCGTGAGGAAGGTGAAGACGGAGAGCTTGGCCACGGGATAATCGTGGATAAGCTTGAACCATATGAGATACGACGCGAAGGCGATGACGACGGACTGAAAGATGAGCGACGATATCGCCATCGTCCCCGGGTCCTTAAGCCAGACCGGTTCGATGAGAAAGGCACAGAGGAAAAGGACGGGGATGGAAAAGACCAGCTGGTAGAGGAAGGTGTTTATGGGATGCATCTGGTCTGCCAGGTATTTCTTGATGTACAGCGTCGTGGCGCCCCAGAGGAAGGCGGCGAGGATCTCCAGCAGATCGCCGACAAGCATCAGCCTGTTATATGTCGAGGGCTTGCCGTAGAAGACGCTGACGAGCCCGGCAAAGGCGAGAACGAGGCCCATCCACTTGAGGGGGTTCAGCCGCTCTCCCAGGAAGAGATGCGCTCCGGCGGCCACGACGAAAGGCGAAAGGTAGATGAGGATGACGGCACGCGCCGAACCCGTAAAGAGGAGGCCCAGGTACAAACAGGCGAACTCGAGCCCGAAGAGGACGCCCACGACGATGCCGTGCACGAGAAGCGGTCCCCGGTGGAGAAGCCTCTGCCTGATGGCGAGGCAGTACCCTATCCCCAGGAGCGAAGCCAGAACGGAACGGGCGAAGGATGTAAAGATGGGTGAGAACCCCGTATTCGTGATCTTGATCGCCGAATAGTTGATGCCCCACAAAAGGGCCAGGATCAGGATGGTGATGAATCCCCGTGTGTCGATATGGTCAGTTTTCATTGAGATATGACCCATGTTTTATCGACATGGACGGTCTATGTCAAGGAAATTAAACCCATCGCGCGAGAGGGGACGCAAGGCCCGGCACCTGCCGGGTTTTCCCTTGACAATGTATCGGTATTTTTGTTCTATTTATCAGCATAATCAAGAAAACACGGAGCTTTCCATGAAAAAGACTGCGATCGTCGGGACGGGTTCATACGTGCCCGAGCACATCATGACCAACTTCGATATCGAAAAGTTCCTGGACACGTCAGACGAATGGATATTTACCCGCACGGGGATCAAGGAACGCAGGATAGCCGAGAAGGATCAGGCCACATCGGACCTGTGCAAGGTTGCCTGCGAGAGGGCTCTCGATGCGGCCGGCCTCACCGCCTCCGACATTGACCTCGTAATCCTCGCCACCATCACGCCCGACACCCATTGCCCTGCCGGGTCGAACTGGCTTGAGGCGAAGCTCGGCTGCACCAGGGCCGTCTCCTTCGACGTGACGGCGGCATGCTCCGGTTTTCTCTTCGCCCTCCATGTGGCTGACAGGCTCATCAAGGCCGAGGCGAACAAGACGGCGCTCGTCGTTGCCGGCGAGATCATGAGCAGGGTGGTCAACTGGAAGGAGAGGGAAAGCTGCATCCTCTGGGGCGACGGCGCGGGCGCGGCGGTCGTCACGGAATCCGAGAATGGCGCGCAGATCCTCTCGACCCACATCCACACGGACGGCGCGGCGGGTGACACGCTGCTCATGCCCGGCGGCGGATCGAAGACGACGCCCATCTCCTACGAAAGCGTCGACAACGGCCTTCACTACCTCAAGATGATCGAGGCGAACAAGTCCTTCAAGGTCGCCGTGAACCGCTTTGCCGAGGCGGCGGAGGAAGCGGCGTCGGTCAACGGCTACACCGTCCACGACGCGGACATCATCATCCCCCACCAGGCGAACCTCAGGATACTCCAGGGCGTGGCAAAGAAGCTCGCCGTCCCCATGGAAAAGATCTACATGACGATACAGAAGTACGGCAACATCTCCTCGGCAACGGTCCCCATCGCCCTCGACGAGGCCGTCCGCGACGGCACAATAAAAAAGGACTCCCTCGTCCTTTTGACCGCCTTCGGCGGCGGACTCACATGGGGAAGCAGCCTCATCCGGTGGTAACGGTTTACATTTGCCGGAAAAATATTTAGAATAATCAATCCCCGGAGGGATGGCTGAGCGGCCGAAAGCGGCGGTCTTGAAAACCGTTGGGCATGCAAGTGCCCCGTGGGTTCGAATCCTACTCCCTCCGCCAAACTTCCCGCCCCGGAAGGGGCGGTTCAAAAGTTCAAAGGTTCAAGAGTTTAAAAGTAAAAGCCAACAGCCCTGCTTGACTCGTGGATTGCGCGAGGTCGGAGGGCGCCGAGCCTCATTTTAATTGCCCCTTTGTTTTCAGGATATCTCACCCCTGTTCAAGATGCTCATAACTATCTTCTTGACCGTTTCCATTTCGCTGGGATTGCTTTCCGCGATCATCAGTGTGATCGCGGCCAGAGTATTCCCGTCGATCAATGCTGTTCCGTCCTGACGGTACAGTATCCCGTTTGTGTCAAGGAAATAGAGGAATATCGCCGCAGCGATCCTTTTGTTTCCGTCAACGAACGAGTGGTTCTTCACGATCAGGTAGAGGAGCATGGCCGCCTTTTCCTCGACCGATGGGTATAGTTCCTTCCCTTCGAAGGCTTGGTAGATCTGTGCTATGGAACTCCTGAAAGTGTCATCCTTTTCACGGCCGAAGAGTGGGGAATGGAACTCATCTTTTATCTGGCCAATGATGCCTCTGCATTCTTCGTAGGTAATGATAACGGCTTCTTTCTCAGTGAGACCTTTGGAGTCCAGTGTTCCATTATCGTAGTCATCGAGAATCCCCAAGCCTCTGGAAAAATCGGCGATGATACCGACAAACGCCCTTGCCTGATCCAGCTGCCGGACCTGATTTGCGACGCTTCGCTCAAGCAGTTGAATGCCGGTTTTCAGAGCCTGTAGCTCTCGGTCCCGTTCCATTAATCGCTTTTCATTCAGGGTGTAGCCTTTTATGAGATACTCTCTGAGGACATTGTTTCCCCAGATACGGAATTGCGTGCCCCGCCTGGAGTTGACGCGGTAGCCGACGGAGAGGATCATGTCGAGGTTGTAGTGCAGGATCCGTCTTGTCACTGACCTACCGCCTTCGCTTTGAACATGTGCAAATTTTGCACTAGTTGCTGGTTCAGAGAGCTCCCCGGTCACATAGATGTTCTTGATATGCTTAAGAATCGACGTTCGGTCTGTCTGAAACAACTCTGCCAATTGATACTGGTTCAGCCACAAGGTCTCCCGCTCGAGCTTGACCTCTAGCTCTGTCTTGCCTTCCGGCGTCTGGTAGATAACTATCTCACCTTTGTTGTCCATTGTTCAGCTTACTCGCATATGGCTCGTTTATCAGAACATGGTATTTCTTATTTTTACGGAAGGCAAATAAAAAACAGCACGGCCAGACAGGCGACGCTCGTTAACAAGAAAATAACTCAGCTTGTCAGACTCCCTCCGTCTTGTATTTCAGCGTAATGCAAGAAGACTGTCAAGAGCCAAGGTTATTCCCCACCCCCGGGGCCGCGGTAATTCCCCACTTTTGCCGGAGAGGGTAGTCTGTTACTGCCTGGTTTTGGGACTCAGTGTTCTCCTGTAGGATTCTCCTCCGTCA
>Ga0334887_1000342_pt1 | contig 76828 bp, 76 predicted proteins | sample GraSluR1_MG_10_FD_207217 | JGI IMG/M metagenome (GOLD analysis project Ga0334887, IMG submission 207217) | Sludge microbial communities from methane-producing bioreactor in Wageningen University, Netherlands - Granular Sludge_18_07-R1 | ecosystem: Engineered > Bioreactor > Anaerobic >...
ATCAAAGCATCTGGCTGGGTGCTATTTGTTTATCAAGGTACAGGACCCCCCGGTTTAAACCAAAGAATGGTTCTACCTTAAGAAGGGCAAATAAGATAGTAACAGAGATAGGGGGAGTTGTCAAGAATTTTTCTAAAAAAATAGATATTTTTTTAACTTTAATAATACTATAGATATTTTAAAGTTGAAACTCTGGTGACTAAATTATAATATAAAATCAATATTTTTTCAAGTAGATAAATGCTTTAGTATTTAAACTATTTTAATGCTATAAAAATATAATTTCCCTATTCTTAGAATATCTCCATCCTTAATTTCTATATCAATATTAGCATGCAACACCTTCTCATTGTTGATTTTAATTCCACCCTGTTCAATAATTCGTAAAATATCCCCTGTACTTTTAAATAACTTGGTTAGCTTGATAAGTTTTACAATCCACACCTTATTTTCTTTTAAAATCTGATTAGGTAACAACAAATTTTGGATATTTTTTGGAGTTTTCTTTTCCTGAAATACCTTTTGAAAATGTTCTTCTGCTTCATTCGCCTTATTATATCCATGGTACATTTCTACTATCTCTTTTGCTAATCTTTTCTTGATTATAAGGGGCGAAACAACATTATCCCTTAATTCCTGTTCAATTTTAGCTATATCAGTATAAGGAGTATCTGTTAATAACTCAAAATAAGCCAATAATAATTTATCAGGTATAGACATTATTTTCCCATACATATCAAAAGGATGCTCATTAATCCCTATATAGTTACCCAGGCTTTTACTCATTTTTTCTACCCCATCAGTTCCCTCAATAATAGGCATGGTAATAATAACCTGTGGTTCCTGATGGTATTCTCTTTGTAGTTCTCTTCCAACCAATAAATTAAATTTTTGATCGGTACCGCCTAATTCAACATCCGCGCTTAAAGCAATAGAATCGTAGCCCTGCATAAGAGGATATAAAAATTCATGAATACCAATGGGTTTTTTCTCTTGAAACCGATTAGCAAAATCATCTCTTTCTAGCATACGGGCTACAGTATATTTAGAACATAATTTGATTACCTCTACAAAGGATAATTTCCCTAACCAATTACTATTAAATTCTACTATAGTTTTTTCTGGATTTAGTATCTTAAAAACCTGCTCTTTATAAGTTTCAGCATTTCTTTTCACTTCATCTGGTGTTAGCTGTTTTCTGGTTGCAGAACGACCACTTGGATCACCAATCATACCAGTAAAATCACCTATAAGGAAATATACCTCGTGCCCCAGGTCCTGAAAATGCCTTAATTTTCTTAATCCCACTGTGTGACCTAAATGAATATCTGGTGCACTGGGATCAAATCCTTGTTTGATACGTAAGGGGATTTTGGTCTTTTTAGAATTAACTAATTTTTTTTCTAATTCTTCTTCGGAAATAATCTCTTTTGTTCCTCTTTTAATTATCTTCATTTCTTCAGATAGGTCCATTTTATGTTATTTCTACTCCTTCCTTCTACAAATAATATAGTTAATTAACATCACAGTTACATAGTGTGTGTTGTTAGGAAAATATCCTCCACTAATATCCTGATTTTGAGATCTTTTGGTAAAAAAAATGTTCAATAACATATCTTAATCTTTAATGTTAAACCATCTTAGTTCTTATACTCATTTATTATTATTAGTATAAATCCATATTTTTCTCTTTAATAAAATCAGCAATAAAGGGTAACCTAATAAATAACAAGCAATTAATTGTCCTAAAAAAATATAACTAACAGTTAACCAATAAGGCAGCTTAAATAAAATATGAATATATAAACTTACTCCCAGAGAATTTACCACTACCGGTGGAAGAGGTGCAAAAAGTGGCTTTTTCATTTTATAGGTTAAAACTGCCGCTATTAGAGTACATAAACTCCCTCCTAAAACATCAGTAATACCAAGTCCTCCCCATAAATTTGCTAAAATACATCCTAAGAATAATCCACCAATCGCTGCTGGATCAATAAAGGGTAATACTGCCAATGCTTCAGCAATCCTGACCTGTACTGGACCATAACTAATTGGTGCAAAAATTATATTTATGGTAGTATATATTGCAGCAATTAACGCAATACGAACCAGGTAATATGGTTTTAACAATTAAAATTCCTTAAATTTAATAAAAAGCTTTTTTAATTATAGCATATTTCCCTAGAAGTAAAAAAAGTTTGACAAATTATAATACAATATATAATGGAGATTAATATCTAGTCTTATAATTTTCAAAATAATAAAGAATTATAATATTTTTAGGATAATGTTATGAATTCCAGAAAAAAGAATAAGAAATCAAAGGATCACTCTCTCTTTCCGAAAATATTCTCCCTATCTCTATTTTTATTGATTCTATCCTTTGTATTATCTCTCACCTTTTTAATTTCACTTTCCAGCCAAAAAATGGGTGAAATAGTACAAAGTAATAATTTTATGAGTCCTGTTACCAGTAAAGTATATGATATCAATGGACAGCTTATCACTGAATTTTTTCAGGAAAATCGTACACCTATTTCTTTATCAGAGATACCATCAAATCTTATTAATGCCTTTATAGCGATTGAAGATACTAATTTTTATAAACACCATGGAATATCAATTCGGGGCATCATCAGGGCTATGGTTGAAAATTTCAAAGAAAGTGGAAGATTTTTCCAGGGTCAGGGTGGTAGCACAATCACCCAACAATTAGCAGTTAACACATTCTTAACCAGAGAAGAAAAATTATCTCGAAAAATAAAAGATGCCCTGCTGGCTTTACAGATTGAAAGAACCTTTACTAAAGATGAAATTCTAGAAATGTATCTAAATCTTATTTACTTCGGCCATGGAGCCCATGGCATAGTCTCCGCCGCAAAATTATACTTTGATAAGCCGACCTCAGAGCTTTCACTTGCTGAAAGTGCCCTAATAGCTGGAATCCCACGAAGACCTTACTTTTATTCTCCATTTATAAATTTAGAAGCTTCTTTAAAAAGGAAAAATATCATCCTAAGAAGAATGTTTGATCTGGGATATATCAAAGAAAATGAATATCTCCAGGCGAGAGAAGAAGAAATAATATTAAACCATAATAGAGATTATCAGGAGATTGCTCCTCATTTCTCCAGTTACATAAGGACAATATTATTAGATAAGTACGGAGTTAATATGGTATTTAAGGGTGGTTTAAAGATTTATACCACACTTGATCTGAGCCTGCAGGAAAAGGCAAAAGATGCTTTCTTAAAAAGTGGGCGGGAAGGAGCATTAATTGCTATTGAACCTCACACTGGCCATATAAAAGCAATGGTGGGAGGGAAAAACTATGAAGAAAGTGAATTTAATAGAGCTACACAAGCTTATCGTCAGCCTGGCTCTTCTTTTAAAACCTTTGTTTATCTGACTGCTATAGAAAAAGGAATTTCTCCCAGTTTAATAATGGAAGATTCCCCAGTAGTATACGAAAATGGTTGGTCTCCTAAAAATTATGAAAAAGAGTTTAGAGGATCGGTTACCTTGAGAGAGGCCTTTGAAGATTCTATAAATGTAATTGGAGTAAAATTATTAGAAAGAGTTGGGGTTAGAGATGTAATACAAAATGCTCAAAAAGCAGGAATAAAAAGTAACCTACGACCAGATCTTTCTCTAGCTCTTGGTACTTCGGAAGTAACACCTTTAGAAATGGCTTCAGCTTATGCCACTATCGCTAACATGGGTACCTATATTGAACCAACTGCCATAATCAAAGTTGAAGACTATAATGGTAAGATACTGGAACAGAATCAAGCTATTAAGAAAAAGGTTTTTTCAGAAGACATATGTTATACCCTAATTAAATTGATGGAAGGTGTCATTGTAAGAGGTACTGGTTTTAATGCCAGAATTGGTAGACCTGCCGCAGGAAAAACTGGCACAACTGATGAATTTATTGATGCCTGGTTCGTTGGATTTACCCCGGAATTGGTATGTTCTGTCTACATCGGTAATGATGATCGAAAACCTCTTGGCAACAGAATTACTGGTGGCATAGTAGCTGCTCCTATCTGGCATGATTTTATGGCTAGTGCACTACAAGATAAACCAATGAGTGACTTTCCCAGACCAAAGAATGTTACAGAAATGCTGGTATGTACCAAAACTGGACTTATACCCAGCAGTAAGTGTACCAATACTGTTTCAGTAACATTTCTTTCCGGTACCGAACCCACTCAAACCTGTTATGAAGGTTCCGGTTTACTTCCTGAATATGTTGTTGAATCAAGCCCATCCGTAGATGAAGTTCCGGTTATCTCTGGTGAAAAGAAATTTCCCTTGCTAGAAGAAATAGAAATACTGCAAAAAGATGGTATGGATGATGGAATTACTCAATCCGAAGAAACTAAAAAAGAAACATTAAAGTCATTAGTAGATGAGTTAAAAAAGAGATTAGAACAAAGAGGCAAAGATTAAACCGCTAATTTTAAAAATAAACCACTGTTACTCCGTTTCCGCCTTCATAGCTTTCACCATAACGGTAATTTTTTATATATTTAAGCTTTCCCAGGAGATGAGCGACTGTTTTCCTCAAAATACCTTTTCCCTTACCGTGGACAATGTATACAGGGGATATATTCAAGAGAAATGCATCATCAAGGTATTTTTCCAGCCTAATACTGGCTTCACCAGCATTCATATGACGAATATCTATTTCATTTTTAAAATAGGCTTTTTTCTGAATATTATCTTCCGGCAATGAAACAATTTGTTTACTAAATCTATCCTCATTTTCTCTTTGTTCTAAACCATTTTTATATAATTTTTTTATATCATCAACAGAAACTCTTAGCTTTATATTGCCCGCCTGCACAGTATATTGGTGTTTTTTTTCATTCTTCTCCAGAATAATCCCTTCCTTCTGCAAACTCTTAATAACAACATAATCACCTTCCTCAAAATATCTGGTTTCTTCGGTAGTTAAATCATATTTTTCAACCTGATTTTTAATCTCTTTTTTTACATCCTCTAGAGCAGTAATCTCCTTTGTATATTTTCCCCGTATATCTTTATTTTTCCTTAGAGCAGAAATTATTTCTCTTGCTTTGGTTTGAGCAGTGGTGATTATCTTCTCGGCTTCTTGATAAGCTGCCAGCTTTATTTTGATTTTCTCTTCTTCCAGAGCATTAATCCTTTCTTCCAGTTCTTTCTTTAACTTTTTTATTTCTAGTTCTTCTGCTTCTATATATTTCAAACTTTCGGCAATTTGGATTCTATCTTTTTCCATTCTTTTAATTAAATTTTCTAGATCTAATTTTTCTCTTTCTAAATACCCCTCTGCATTTTTTAGAACAAGATCGGATAATCCTAATCTTTGAGCAACAGCAAAAGCACAGCTTTTACCTGGAAGGCCAATAGATATTTTAAAAGTTGGTTGCAGTGTTTTTTCATCAAACTCTACCCTAGCATTCCTAATTCCCTCGGTAAGATAGGCATATGCTTTTAGACTATCATAGTGGGTAGTACTTAGGATCCTACTCCCTTTTTCTCTTAATAAATCAAGAACAGCCATGGCTAAAGCAGAACCTTCAGTGGGATCAGTCCCGGCTCCTAATTCATCCAGTAATACCAGAGAGCATTGATCAACACTATTCAATATATTTATTATATTTCTCATATGGGAAGAAAAAGTACTTAAATTCTGCTCTATACTTTGTTCATCGCCAATATCGGCAAATATTTGCTTAAAAACAGCTATTTCACTATCTACTATTGCAGGAATATGCAATCCTGATTGTGCCATTAAATTCAACAATCCAACCGTCTTAAGAGTTACTGTCTTCCCCCCAGTGTTTGGTCCGGTAATTATTAAGGTATCAAACTTATCACCTAATTCAATATCAATAGGAACTACCTTATTTTTCAAAAGAGGATGCCTTGCTTGAAATAGACGTATTATACCGCTAGTATTTATTTTTGGCTCAATAGCATTCATTTTTTTACTTATCTCCGCTTTAGCATTTATCAGGTCCAATTCGCCTAAATATTTCAGATTAGATAAAATATCCTCTCCGCTCTCTCCTACTAAAGCAGTTAATTTTTGCAGTATTCTGTATTCTTCCTTTTTTTCTTCCTGGAATAATTCTCTTAATTCGTTATTGAATTCCACTACAATTAGTGGTTCCACAAAGACAGTGAGTCCGCTTTCAGACTTATCATGTATCACTCCCGGAAATTTACTTTTTTCTTGTTGCTTAACTGGTATAACATATCTTCCCTGACGAATAGTAATAATATCATCCTGAATAAGGGAGCGGTTTTGAGGGTCCCTAATTATACTCTCTAATCTATCTCTTATTTTTTTTTCAATGCTACTTATTTTTTGCCTTATCTTTTTCAGCAAAGGACTGGCATCATCTACAATCTCTGCTTCTTCATTGATACAATCTTTAATTGTTTTTTCTAATACTCGAAAATACTTTAGAGCAGAAGCTCTTTTCTTAATTAAGGGAATTTCTTCTGCAGAATATTTTTCAAAAAATCCCTTCGTTTGATGAAAGCATTCCAAGATTTTAACCATATATGCTAGGGTTTTGGCACTTAGAATGCTATCCAGTATTTCAGCTTGCTTTATATCTGCTTCAATATCTTTTTCTAAAGGGATAATAGGGAAACGACCGGACTGTTCTAACACATTCTTCATCTCAGTTGTTTCTTCTTGCCACTGTTTTATTATAGTAATATCTGAAGATGGCTGAAGTTCTTTTAATTGTTTTTTCGCCAAGAAGGTAAAAAGCTCTTTCTTTAATAATTCTTTTATCTTAAAATAATCTAACACTTCAAAAAGATGTTTATTCATGAAGATCTTCAGGGAGAAAATTCCCTTTAATCCTTCTATCTATTTTTTGATCCATTTTAATTTTTATAAATCCTACCTGGTAATCCCGTTAAATTTCATTGCTTTTAAAAACTCTTTTCCAATTTTTAGATATTGATATTTTGATATAGCTTTTCTCTTAAAAATTCAGTTTCAAACTGAAAATGTCCTGGTAACCATTCTCGTATAGAATTATATGTAATTATTAAACTATCCAATAAGGGTTTAGCTAAAATAGAATCTGATATCTGGATTCTCATTTCTAATGGTAACGGAATAAAATTTACCAGGAATAATAACAAGCTTACTATAATTGCACCCCTGATAAATCCGAACAATGAACCACCTAAATTGTTTATCCAATTTAAAAATAATAATGCTACAATTCGGCTTAATATTGTTTCCAGTATTCTAAAACATAATATAACCACAATAAATATAATAATAAAACTAAGTATATTAGATAAGGCTTGATTCCACTTGAATTGCTTTATGAGAAAAACGCTTAGGTCATGATACCAAAATATTGAAATAAAAATGGCAGAAACTAATCCTATCAATGTTAATATTTCTGCAATAATACCTCTTTTAAAACCTAGAAATACATTAAATAAGACAATTATAAGAATGATTGCATCAACTAAGTTAATGATTTCTAAAAGCCTCCTGAAAACAATTAAATTATTGTCTTAAGTTTGCCTGAAAGTGTTCATTCAATCTTATTGTAACATTTTTCATTACTTTGTCGACTTCAATATCCGTTAAAGTTCTATCATCAGCTTGAAAAAATATAGAAAAAGCTATACTTTTATTACCCTGTTTGATCTTTTCCCCTCTAAAAATGTCAAATAATTCTACTCTCTTGATAACATCCCGTTCTACTTCTAAAACTGCCTTTTTTATCTGGGCAAAATTTACATTCTCAGGAACTACTATTGCTATATCTCTTTGGGTATAAGGATATTTAGGTAAAGGCTGAAAAGTGACTTCTCTATCAATCAATGGATATAGTTCTGCATAATCCAACTCGAATAATAATATATTCCCTGGTATGTCTAAATTTTTGGCAATATCTTGATGTAACTCACCAAAAAAGGCAATCCTCTTGTTTCCACCCTTTATTATTCCATTCTTTTGGGGATGAAAAAAGGGTAGATTCCCGCACAAATAATCTATATCCTTTATCCTTAATGCATCAAAGAGGGATTCTAGAATTCCTTTCAGATAAAATATATCCCAGTTTTCTGATTTATCCCATATATTACCCCTGCCTATTTTGGCTATTCCCCCAGCTATCATCAATTTTTCAACAGGCAGAGAACCTCCCTCAAGCTTACTTTGAGGAAAATAAGCCCTTCCGATTTCAAATAATTTTATTTTTTCCATACTATGATTTACATTCCATTGAATTGTCTTAAGTAAACCTGGTATCAAAGTGGTTCTCATGATGGTCTGCTCTTGAATTAGTGGATTAGCTAATTTGACCGTTTGACGAAAATAGTGAGAAGATGGCAATTTCAGCCAATCAAAGCATTTTGGAGTAATCATACTATAGCTAATTATCTGATGCATACCGCAACCAACCAGAAAACTCCTTATTTTATCCACAATTTTTTGTCTATCGCTTTTACCTTCCTGTACCACCGTAGATTTAAACAAAGTAGAGGGAATGTTTTCATAACCAAATATCCTGGCAATTTCTTCAATAACATCTATATCTCTTTGTACATCGCTCCTAAAACTGGGAGGAGTAAGTTCTAAATAATTATCAATCTCATGATTGATTTTAAATTCCAACTTGGTTAAAATATCAACAACTTTTTCTTTAATCTCACTGTTATTGTTAGCGATTGTGGTTCCCAAAATCCTACTTATTTTAGGCAGATACAGCTTGATTGGCTTTGTCATGCTCATTTTTTTACTGTATTGGTCTATGACTCCAGAAAGAAGTTTGCTTGAGGTAAGTTGGGTTATAAGATAAGCAGCTCTATCCAGGGCAAAAACCTGGCCAAATGGATCTATGCCTTTTTCAAAACGATTAGAAGCATCTGTCCTCAAAGTAAAATAGTGACTGGTTCTTCTATTATTAACTGCATCAAAATATGCTGATTCCAGAAATACGTCTTTTGTAGTAGTCTTAATTTCAGAATTCTCGCCTCCCATAACACCCGCTAAGGCAATAGCTCGATCGCAATCAGCAATAACCAGATTATCTTTTGTTAATGTCCGTTCAATACCATCTAAAGTCCTAAATTTTTCTCCGGGATTAGCTCTGCGAATGATTATTTTCTGACCATGAATAAAATTGAGGTCAAAGGCATGAAGAGGTTGTCCCGTCTCCATCATAACATAATTAGTTACATCAACTATGTTATTAATTGGTCTGATGCCCAGTAAAAACAACTTCCATCTTAACCAGAATGGTGACTGTTTCACCCGCAATCTCCTAATTATTCTGCCAGCATAGCGAGGACAAAGATCTTCATCCTCTACTTCCACTGATATACAATCGGTTATCAATTCCTCTGTTTCTACTAACTTTATCTCTGGTAATCGTAAGGTTTTCCCAGAAAAAGCTGATATTTCCCGGGCAATCCCAATTATACTCAATAAATCAGGACGATTGGAGAAAATTTCAAAATCAAAAATTACATCATCTCCCATTCCTGTTAAATTTTCAATCCTTTCTCCTATAGGTAAGTTATTATCTAAGATTAATACACCGGGTGATTTGCTCTTCTCCAATCCCAATTCGGAAGCTGAACAGATCATCCCCTGTGAATATACTCCTTGAATTATTTTCTCTTCAATCTTTCCTAATCCTGGTAAAGTACCACCTTCCAATACTGTCGGAACATAATCTCCTACTTTCATATTTTTTGCACCACAAACTACTTCTAATGTTCTACTTTTAATATCTACCGTACAAACCAATAGATTACTACTATTATGGACAGGTTTAATATCAGTTATTTTCCCTACCAATACTCCCTGAACCTCTTTAAATATTGGAGTAGTATGTTCAGCAACAATACCATTCATAGAAAGCCGTTCAGCTAGTTCTTCCGGTGATAAATTAATATCTACATACTCTTTTAATAAATTATATGAGACCTGCATGAAACCCATCCCCCCTATAAATTTCCATTCTATTTAAATTGAGTTAAGAAGCGCAAATCATTCTCAAAGAATAAACGAATATCATTAATACCATATTTAAGCATGGCAATTCTTTCAGCACCCATTCCAAAGGCAAAACCAGTATATTTTTCAGTATCATAGCCAACCATCTCTAAAACATGTGGATGAACCATACCGGCACCCATAATCTCTAACCAGCCGCTATAGCGACAGGATGGACAACCTTTACCTTTACACAATCCACAAGATACATCAACCTCAGCCCCTGGTTCTACAAAAGGAAAATACCCAGGTCTAAATCTAATAATTCTATCTTTTCCAAAAATCTGCTTACAAAATTCTGTTACTACACCTTTTAAATCAGCCAGACAAATATCTTTGTCTACTGCCAATCCCTCTATCTGATGAAACATTGGAGTATGAGTATTATCTATAGAATCCCGCCGATAACATTTTCCTGTGGAAATTATTCTTACTGGAGGTGACTGATTCTCCATTGTCCTGACCTGCATCGGAGAGGTCTGAGTTCTTAAAAGAATATCTGACGTAATATAAATGGAATCCTGATCATCCCTTACTGGATGGTCTTTAGGTATATTTAATGCTTCAAAATTATAATAGTCAAGTTCAATTTCGGGACCATCAACTATACAAAATCCCATTCCTAAAAAAATTTCTTCAGTAGCTTTCAGGATTAATTCAATTGGATGAATAGTTCCTAATATAAAGTTTCTACCGGGAATGGTAATATCAATCTGCTCATCTTCTCTGGATTCTTCTTTTAAGAATTCCTTATCTTTTTCTGCTATCATTATTTGAAAATCTTCTTTTATTTGATTGAGCAACATACCAGTCTTGGGTTTATCTTCTGCTGGTAAGGAAGTAATCCTTTTTAACATTTGAGTCACCAAACCTTTACGACCTATATATTCGTTTTTAATGACCATCAATTCTTCCCTATTATTTATAGCAGCAATTCTTCTATTGAATTGTTCTATAAAATTTTTAATTTCTTTCTCCAAAGATATCCCTCCTTATAAAAAAAGAAGTTTATAATTTTTCCCATTAAAGGGACGAAAATTATAAACTTCTCCGCGTTACCACCCTTTTTGACTTGTTACTATCCAAGTCCAAACTTATTTTATCTATAACGGAATAATCCGTCCTGACCTATTCTTTAATTTTCAGTCGGCTTTTTAAAAGTGAAATTCGACAAAGCCAGCTATTTTTTGTTCTTAAATAAAATAACGGGCTTTCTCTACTATCTTTTACTTTTTTTCTTTATATTCTTCACATACTTTCTCTTTATGGTTGCCTTAACTCTGCTTATCATAAATACATTACCGATATCATAAAGAAATAATTACTTACTCTCCGCTGTTGCTAGTTTTACCAGCTGGCTAAAACCTTCATAATGATGAACAGCTATTTCGGCTAACATTTTTCGATTTATTTGTATGTTAGCTTTCTTAAGTCCATTCATAAATTGACTATAGGAAATGCCTTCCTTTTTAGCAGCAATACCAATACGGGTAATCCAAAGTCGCCGAAAATCTCTCTTACGAGCTCTTCTATCACGATAAGCATAAGATAAAGACTTTCTAACTGCATCCTTGGCTGAACGCAATAACTTACTCTTACCGCCCCAGTATCCTTTGGCAGACTTAAGAATCTTTTTTCTTCTATTTCTCGAAGCAACACTACTACTTACTCTTGGCATGACTTTCTCCCCTCATTTAACTCTTGATTCATTTTAAAAATATTATTTTTATAAAGAATAAATACGAATTTTATAAATAAGGCAATAAACGTTTTATTCTTTTACTATCACTTTGATCAACTACAGTCAACTTAGCTAATTGTCTCTTTCTTTTAGTTGATTTTTTAGTCAATATATGACTTTTATAAGCTTTAGAACGTTTGATTTTCCCTGATTCTGTTATTTTAAAACGTTTTGCAGCTCCACGATGTGTTTTCATTTTCGGCATAAATATTATTCCTCCATCTAATATATATACAAGGGGAAAGGGGGATTCTTCTCCTTGAAAATTGATTTAATTAAATTTATAACTAATCTTACTTAATATTTATTTTTCCTACCAATTTTAAATATTTTTTAAAATTCCTTTTAAGACAAATGTTTTTTGAAATGTTGATGCTTTAAAATTATATCATATTATCTTATTCTAACTATTTTTATTAGAAATAAGAATTAAAGTCATATTTCTTCCTTCTAATTTCGGTTTTCTTTCTACTTTAGAAAACTCACTTGTTTCCACTACAACTCGGTCTAAAAGCTCTCTACCAGATTCAACAAATTTCATTTCTCTCCCCCTGAACATTACCGTCACCTTAACGCGATTGCCATCCTGTAAAAACTTATGAATCTGTCTTTTTTTGAAATCATAATCATGCTCTCCAATGTTGGGACGTATTTTGATTTCTTTTAGAGTAGTAGCCTTCTGTTTCTTTTTACCCAATTTTGCTCTTTTTTCTATCATATAACGATATTTACCATAGTCCATAATACGACAAACAGGGGGGCTGGCATCAGGGGACACCTCCACTAAATCCAGGTTGTTTTTTTGTGCTTCTGTTAACGCTGTTTCTCTATCAACCAAGCCAAGCTGTTTTCCATCATGACCAATCAAACGAATTTTTTGGGCTTTAATTTCATGATTCACCCGTAAAGTAGATTTTGACTTTATTTCACATTCCTCCTTTTATAACTCACTCTATTTAATAAATATAACAAAATGATTAAAAATCTTGTTAAATGAATATAACATATTGTTTTTTTTTAGTCAACATTGAGTTTCCTGGCTATCACATTGTCCTTTCAGTAAATAATTATTTTAATATTTATTAGTTTAAAGCATATCCATTTTTATGGTAGAGATTTTTCTCTAATTTCTTCATTAATCAGGCTAATATATTGTTCAATAGATTCAGCTCCTATATCACCTTTTCCTCTCTTTCTGATATTGACAGATGAATTAGCTACTTCCTGATCTCCAAAAATTAACATATAGGGGATTTTCTGCATTTCTGCTTTCCTTATTTTTGCTCCTATTTTTTCGTTATTTTCATCAAGTTCCACTCTAATATCCTGCTCAAATATTATCTTTTCTAATTTCCTTCCATATTCAATATGACGATCGGCAATAGGTAACAGTTTCACCTGCACCGGGGCAAGCCAGGTAGGCAAGGCACCGGCAAATTGTTCAATTAATATACCTATAAAACGTTCTAAACTACCCATAATCGTTCTATGTAACATAACCGGTCGTTCTTTTTCACCTTGAGGATTTATATAGTAAAGATCAAATTTTTCCGGCATAAGAAAATCAAGCTGTATGGTACCACATTGCCAGTTCCTCCCCAGGCAATCCTTAAGATGAAAATCAATTTTAGGCCCATAAAAGGCTCCATCGCCCTCATTAGTCTTATAAGAAATTCCTTTGTCATCTAAAGCACTCTTCAGATTATTTATAGCCTTATCCCATACTTCATCAGAACCCATAGCGTGTTCTGGTTTAGTGCTTAATTCAATATGATAATCAAATCCAAAAGTCTGATAGAAAAACCCTTCAAAATCAATAAGATTCTGAACTTCTTCAATTATCTGAGATGGCATCATATAAATATGAGCATCATCCTGAGTAAAGGAGCGAACCCGGAATAAGCCATGTAACACTCCTGATAACTCATGACGATGAACTAATCCCAACTCCGCTAACCTTAAGGGGAATTCCCTATAACTATGTAATCTGCTCTTATATATCAATATGCCTCCAGGGCAATTCATCGGTTTTACAGCAAAATCCTGTTCATCTATTTTAGTAAAATACATATTCTCTTTATAGTGATCCCAATGACCGGATTGCATCCATAATGATTTATTCAAAATAATCGGAGTCTTAATCTCCTGATATCCTCTTTTACGATGCTCTTCCCGCCAATAATCTTCCAGTAAATTTCTAATAATCATGCCTTTGGGATGAAAAAATGGAAAGCCAATACCCTCGTCATGAAAACTATATAAATCAAGATCTTTTCCTATTTTACGATGGTCTCTCTTTTTGGCTTCTTCTAATAACTGTAAGTAGTTATCTAAGGCTTCTTTGGAATCAAAAGAAATGCCATATATTCTCTGTAACATTTTATTTTTTTCATCACCATGCCAGTACGCTCCAGCTACACTCAATAGCTTAAAAGCTTTTATTTTCCCTGTAGAAGGAACGTGAGGACCACGGCATAAATCAATAAAATCTCCCTGTTGGTATACGGTTACCCATTCCTCTAGAATCTCCTTTAACAATTCAACCTTATATACTTCGCCTTTCTGTTCAAACAAATGAACTGCATCTTCTTTTTTTAAAATCTTCTTTTGTAAAGGAATGTTCTTTTTTACTAGCTCTTTCATCTTCTTTTCAATTATTATAAAATCTTCGGGAGAAAAGGTATGTTCAGAATCAAAATCATAGTAAAATCCTTCTTCTATTGCCGGACCAATAGCAATTTTAGTTCCCGGAAAGAGTTCTTGTACTGCCTCTGCCATGATATGTGATGTACTGTGGAAAAATATCTCTTTTCCTTCTTTACTCTGGTAAGTAATGACTTCTAGCCTATCTCCATCTTCCGGTTTATCAAAAAGATCTTTTTTAACATTTTGAGTTTTTACCGCTAAAGCTTGTTCAGCTAATCTGGAATCATATTGTTTTATTAGATCATAGAAGGTTAATTCTGAACCAACATTAACCTTTCTTTCGTCCCATAATATAATATTAATTTTACCCATTTATTTCACTCCTAAAACAAAAAAACCCATGCTAACTGACATGAGGTTTTTCTGTAATATTCATTGTTATCGAATTTAATAATTTATTTCCTTCCGGGATTATTCAAAAAAGTTATAAAAAATGGTGGGCGGTACTGGGATTGAACCAGTGACCTCTTCCGCGTCAAGGAAGCATTCTTCCACTGAACTAACCGCCCACTCAACCAATGTTATTTTTATAACTGGAGGCGGCACTCGGATTTGAACCGAGGATGAAGGATTTGCAGTCCTCTGCCTTCCCGCTTGGCTATGCCGCCTCAAATATAATAATTAAAAAAATCTATTAGAACAATGGAGCGGAAAACGGGATTTGAACCCGCGACCCTCGCCTTGGCAAGGCGATGCTCTACCGCTGAGCTATTTCCGCAAAACAATATAATTGGTGCCGAGACCCAGAGTTGAACTGGGGACACGTGGATTTTCAGTCCACTGCTCTACCGACTGAGCTATCTCGGCAATAACCTCTTTCGTAATTATAGAAAATGGCGGGGTCGACGGGATTTGAACCCGCGTTCTCCTGCGTGACAGGCAGGCGTGTTAAACCGAACTGCACTACGACCCCTCTTTTAAATCAAATGGTAGGCGGAACAGGGCTTGAACCTGTGACCCCTGGCTTGTAAAGCCAGTGCTCTCCCTACTGAGCTATCCGCCCACAAATTATCTTCTCATAAACTGCAAGGTTTATTATAACATCTCTTTTTTTCTTTGTCTATATAAACCGACAAAAAGATATATTTTTTGATAATTAATATACTTCCATTGTCAAATATATTGATACAATTAGGGGCAACTAAATTAAATATATCGTCTATAATTAGAAGGGAATATCTTCTTCATTAGAATTTTCATCAACAAAGTTATTTTCTTCTTCTGCATTCTCTTCACCTGAATTCTCTTCCTTGTACCCTCCTGCTTTGGCAAATTTTTCATCAGTTGTACTATCAAGGTCCTTCAGGTAGTCTAAAAATTGAATAGTTCTAGCACTAATCTCAAAAGTAATTCTCTTATTTCCTTCTCTATCCTGCCAAGTATTAGACCTTAATTCTCCATTAACAGCAATTCTTCTTCCCTTTTTTAAAAATTGAGAACAATATTCTGCCTGCTTGCCCCAGACTGATATATTGATAAACAGAGTGTCTTCTACATTAGTTCCTTCTTGATTTTTGTAACTGCGATTAATTGCCAGACCAAATCTACAAACTGCTCTTCCAGAAGGTGTATATCTTAATTCAGGATCCCTGGTTAGACGACCAATACCAACAAAGCAATTTAAATCACCAAAAGAAGCCATTTTAATTCCTCCTTATTAAAAAAGATATTACCTCATATCAATCTTTTTAAAATATCGATTGATAAAACATATGGTTACTTAATGAATTACAATATTTATCAGCTTACCGGGTATATTTATAATCTTATCAATATTTTTACCTTTAATCCACTTTTTAATTTTTGGTAATTCTAGTACGGCCTTTCTTATCATCTCATCAGAACTGTCAGCAGGGACTTCAATTTTATCACGTAGCTTACCATTTATTTGTACAATAATTAATAATTGTTCCTCTTTAATTAGTTGACTATTGAATTGGGGCCAGCTTTCGAAATAAATACTTCGTTCATTTCCAATTTCATGCCATAACTCTTCACAAAAATGAGGCACTATAGGACCGAGCAATTTAATAGTAATCTCAATAGCTGTTTTCAATATTGCTTTTTCTGATTCATTTATTTGGGTCAATTTTACCTTTAGACTATATAGTTCATTAACTAACTCCATGATGGCACTTATTGCTGTATTAAAATGAAATCTTTCTTCAATATCCTCTGTTACTTTTTTTATGGTTTGGTGTGCTTTCCTTTCCAATTTTTTAAATTCCTTGTCCACTGGGTTTTCAACTATCTTATTAGATAAGCTTTCTTCCTGAAATAATTTTCGATATTGATGAACTATTCGCCAAACCCGGTTTAAAAAACGATAAGCTCCTTCAATACCCTTTTCACTCCACTCCATATCAAGTTCAGGAGGACCAGCGAAGAGAATCATTAGTCTGGTTGAATCAACACCATATTGATTAAAAATATTGCCAGGAGTAACTACATTTCCTTTTGATTTAGACATTGCTGCTCCATCTTTACAGACCATCCCCTGGGTAAAAAGTCTCTTGAAAGGTTCTTTAAATTTTAGATAACCCATATCGCATAAAGCCTTTACAAAGAATCGGGAATATAAAAGGTGTAAAATAGCATGTTCCACCCCACCTATATATTGATCTACCGGCATCCAGTAATGTAGTTCATTTTTATCAAATGGTCTATCATCCAGATGGGGAGAACAAAAGCGAAGGTAATACCAGGAAGAACAGACAAAAGTATCCATAGTATCGGTATCTCTTCTGGCATCTTCACCACATTGAGGACAGGTAGTATTTAAAAATTGCTCACTAGAAAGTAATGGTGATAATCCAGTTGGTTTAAAATCAACATCATCAGGTAAATATACCGGTAAGTCCTTTTCTGGTACAGGAACCATCCCACATTTAGGACAATAAACAATTGGTATAGGCGCACCCCAATAACGCTGCCTAGAAATTAACCAATCCCTTAAGCGATAATTAATCTCTCTTTTTCCTAATCCTTTCTCTTCAAGGTATTTTATTATCATTTCTCTCCCTTTATGACTGGGCAAACCATTAAATCTTCCTGAATTAACCATTATACCTTCTTGATCAAAGGCTTCCTGGATATTATTATCTAAAAAGTTAGAATTCTCGGGTTGAATAACTACCCTTACTGGCAGATTATATTTTCGAGCAAATTCAAAATCTCTCTGATCATGTGCTGGTACTCCCATAACCATTCCGGTACCGTATTCCATCAGTACATAATTTGACAACCAGATTGGAACTTTCTCCTGATTTAAAGGATTTATAACATATTGACCGGTAAAACATCCTCTCTTTTCAGTCAGGGCAATATTCTTCTCAGTAATATTTTCCCTAAAGAATTCCTCTTTAAATATTTTCACTTCTTCCTCATATTCAGTACCCTTAACCAGCTTATCTACTATGGGATGTTGGGGAGAAAGAACAAAAAAGGTAACTCCATAAAGAGTATCCGGTCTGGTAGTAAAGACAGAATAGGTTTGATTTGTACCCATAATACTAAATTTTACCTGTGCTCCATCGCTTTTACCAATCCAATTTTTCTGCATCATTAATACTCGCTCAGGCCATTCTTCTAAAAGATTCATATCATCTAAAAGCTGTTGAGCATAATGAGTAATCTTAAAGAACCACTGCGATAGTTCTTTTTTTGTTACTTCTGCTCCACATCTCTCACAATTTCCATTAACAACCTGTTCATTAGCCAATACTGTAGCACAGGAAGGACACCAATTGACTACTGCTTTCTTCTTATAAGCAAGTCCATTTTTATAAAGTTGTAAAAACATCCACTGAGTCCATTTATAATATTCAGGGCTGCAAGTAGAAAGCTCGCGTCTCCAGTCATAGCTTATTCCCATTGATAAAAGGGTGTTCTTCATCTTTTTTATATTTTCCTGGGTCCATATAGCTGGATGAATCTGATGTTTGATAGCAGCATTCTCGGCAGGCAAGCCAAATGAATCCCAACCCATAGGATGCAATATATTGAAACCTCTGCTGTGTTTATAACGTGCTACCACATCTCCGATAACATAATTCTTAACATGTCCCATATGTGGCTCACCAGAGGGGTAAGGAAACATTTCCAGTACATAATATTTTTTATTACCAGATTCTATATTGCTTTGAAATAATCCCTGACTATACCAATATTGTTGCCACTTTTGTTCTATTTTCCTAAAATCATATTTCTCTTTCATTTTATTATTCCACTCCTTAGAATAGAAAAATCCCGCCACCCGTAATAACAATATTATCAGGGACGAGATTTACCCGTGGTACCACCCTATTTTAGTAGATAAATAATGGTGGAGCTGGCGGGAATCGAACCCGCGACCTCCTCCACGCCAAGGAGGCACTCTCCCTACTGAGCTACAGCCCCATCTACCCTTCTTCTTCTTTAACGTGAAAAACGTCCTGAGTCATTGTTTTAAAACTTGCACTCGGAAAATTTACAGGTGAGTTTTTTGGAATCTGGTATCAGTTTCCACCAAACACTGACTCTCTTTAACTCAATGATTCCAATTATTTGCCTGTAAAATATTCTTCTTTATTCTATATTTATTAGAAAATCTTATTAATTATAATGAATTGTAAAATAAAAGTCAATTAATCAATCAAGCAATACTCTTTTTAGTGGGCAGTTTGAACCATATCAACAAGAGGTATAACCTATTGATTTAATTGTTACCAGTATCTAATAATGTTATTTTTTAATAATATTAAAAAATCAAGACGATTGGAATAAATAAGTGCAGGTTATGGTCACCATCTAGATAGTGAAAATCCTGCACTTATTCTGGCGTTATTACTAGTGCTACAAAAACCTGTTTATTAATGGTCGTAAAAACTTTTTAATCCTCACCCAGCCACCAAATTATTCCAATGATAGCTGCAATAATCGCCGCAATCCAGTACCATTCTAAATCTCCAAACATTAATCTTACACCTCCCCCATTTAATTAATTTTTATTAATCTCTTTTTATTATAGTTACCAGAGGCTTGGAAAACAAGTATCTACTTAAAATAATTTATAAAAATAGCTAATTTTTGTATAATTATTACTCAGATTCAATTTCCTGTTTGGCTTTGTCTATAATTTCCTGAGCAATTTGAGGAGGAACTTCCTCGTAACGGGAAAACTTCATGGTAAATGTTCCTCTCCCCTGAGTAATAGAACGCAAATCAATGGAATACCTAAACATCTCTGCCTGGGGTACCTGGGCTTTAATAATCTGTTTACCCTTTCCTGCTTCATCCATCCCCATTATTCTGCCTCTTTTACTATTTAAATCTCCAATAATATCTCCCATATATTCTTTAGGTACTATAACCTCCAGATGATAAATAGGTTCTAATAGAATTGAATCAGCTATTGCGGCGCCTTTTTTAAAAGCCAGAGAACCTGCAACCTTGAATGCCATTTCAGAGGAGTCAACTGTATGATAACTTCCATCATATAAGGTTGCTCTAATGTCAATAGTTGGATAACCTGCTACAACGCCTTTTCTCATAGATTCAACAATACCTTTTTCTACTGCCGGACGATACTGTTTTGGAATAACTCCACCAACAATTTTATCAACAAATTCAAATCCTTTACCCCGTTCCAGTGGCTCAAACTCTACAAAACAATGCCCATATTGACCACGACCACCTGATTGTTTCTTATATTTTCCTTCTGCTTGTACTTTCTTTCTAATAGTCTCCTTATAACCAACTTTAGGAGTGCTTTTTTCGATTTCTACTCCAAACTTTGTCTCCATAGTTTCTATAACCACATCGAGGTGGGATTCTCCCATCCCAGCGATAATTGTTTCCCCGGTATCTTCATCCCTATAAATCCGGATAGTTGGCTCTTCTTCCTGTATCCTGTTTATGGCTATACTTAGTTTATCTTCATCCCCTTTACTCTTTGGAAATATCGCAAATTTCATAATTGGTTCAGGGTATTCTACCTTTTTAAATTCAATGGGAAATTCTTTATCACATAATGTGTCACCAGTATTAGTCTTCTTTAATTTGGCAATTGCCCCTATACCTCCAGCAGAAACTATAGTGACTGGAGTTTGTTCCTTTCCCTGCATACGGAATATTTTCCCCACCTTATTTTCAATATCTTGAGATGCATTGTAAATGCTGGAATCAGAGTTCAGTTCACCTGAAAAAACTCTAAAATAGGTCAAGTTTCCTACATATGGATCAGTAACAGTTTTAAATACTAAAGCAGCAAATGGTGCATCACCTGCTGCTCTTTTTAGTTGAATATCCTTTTGTTCTTTCAGATTCTTTACCAAAATATCAGGTAATTCAATCGGATTGGGGAAATAATCCTTTATAAAATCGAGTAGTAATTCAATACCGATATTTTTAGTTGCTGAACCACAAAATACCGGAAATACCTTTCTTTTTATCATAGCACCTTTTAGGCAGGTTAATATTTCTTCTTTAGTTAACTCCTCCCCATCAAGGTATTTCATAAGAATTTCGTCATCAAATTCAGCAACTGCCTCAATCATCTTCTGCCTATATTCATTAGCTTTTGCCTTTAAATCATCCGGTATATCCTTCTCTTCAATCTGATTTTTACCATCCTTATCTGCTTGAAAATAATAAGCCTTCATTTTTAATAAATCAACTAAGCCTTTAAAGTTTTCCTCTACTCCTATTGGTAATTGGATTGGCACGGCATTTTGTCCAAAGTTTTCTCTAATCATCTCACTAACACGACTGAAATCAGCTCTTTCCCTATCCAATTTATTAATAAAAAATATTCTGGGAAGCTGAAATTCCTCAGAATAATCCCATACCTTTTCGGTTTGTACTTCCACTCCGGATACACCGCAAACCACAATAATTGAGCAATCTACTACTCTTAAACTTGATTTAGTATCAATAATGAAATCGAGATAACCAGGTGTATCGATAATATTAAAAGTTGAATCCTTCCAGTTCAAATAAGCTAAAGAAGAATTTATAGTAATACCTCTTTTAATCTCTTTGGTATCATAATCAGTAACGGTATTACCCTGTTCAATTTTTCCTAAACGGGTAGTCATATTAGCATCGTAAAGCATCGCTTCAGTAAGAGAGGTTTTCCCGGCATCACCATGTCCAACAAGGGCAAATATTCTTACCTTATCCACATCATATTTAGTCACCTAAAATTCCTCCTTGAAATTCTAATTATCGTCATTATTCTATCAAAGAATATAATTTATAGCAAAAAATGTCAAAATTTAACTCTTCTCCACTTTAAATTATTGATCCTGAACTAAGCTTCTTATTTTATCTCGGACCATAAAAATTCTGTTAAGATAATCTGTTAAATCATCTTTTTCTTTTGGTTCAATAATCAAAGTTCCTTGGTAATTTATTTCCCTTAGAAAAGATATAAAAGAAGTCCATGGAAAAATTCCTTCTTGTGGTAACAAATGTAAATCATGCATACCGTCATTATCATGAAGGTGAATGTGAAATAAAATAGTCTGCCAATTAATCAGTATTTTATATAGATTTAATTTTCCCTGCTCTATTTCTGGGTTGTTTAGTAAATAATGACCAGTATCAAGGCAAATTCCTAAAGCTTTGGAAGATATTATTTCCAGAATCAGTTGAATTTCTTCCAGCTTGTCACCAATTCTTCCGGGAGGTGTATTTTCAAGGGCTATTCTTATATTCCAATTCCGACTAAAATCCATAATTTCCTTTAAACTCTCAACACTTAAATATATTCTTTTTTTTCTATCATCAGAATTATTCACTATCGCTCCGGGATGAACTACTACCAAATCTGCCCTTAAATGGTAAGCCATAAGAATTGCCTTTTCAATTTCTCGAACTGATTTTATCCTTTCATACTCTTGAGGATGAGAAATATCCACTCCATTCATAGGCATATGTATCGCTTTAACTATAATTCCCTTTTGGTCTAACCTCTTTTTTAATTTAAGAAGCTCACTAATTTCTTGCGGCTGAAAATGGTTTTGTCCTGGTCTTATTTCAATAGTATCAATCTTACTCTTAATTAAGTGCGGTAATAATTTTTCAATTGGTTTTTGGTAGTAAACCATGGTTGAAATACCAAAATTTAAATTCATTTTTCCTCCATCTGATACTAATCAGAAATGTAATTATTTTTTGCTTTTACACTTTTCTCCTGGTAGATATCTATCTTAAGAATGCTTCCACAGAAAAGGCAGCGATAGCGCCTTCACCGCAGGCAGTAACAACCTGTCGTAAACCTTTAGCACGCACATCACCACAGGCGAAAATACCATCTATTCTGGTCTTCATATTTTCATCAGTGATAATATAATCACTCTCATTAATTAATTGTTTCTGCATTTCTCCGAAAGAAGGGTAAATGGGCTTGTAACCGGTAAAGATAAAAACTCCCTGACAGGGTAGAGTATTAATCTGTCCGTTATTTACATTTTTTAATTGAACAGCCTCAACCTGTGATTTACCGGTAATGGAAAGAACGATAGTACTCCAACTAAAGTTAATTTTGGGATTATTGAAAGCGCGCTCCTGGAGAATCTTAGTTGCTCTTAATTCATCTCTTCGATGAATAATGGTTATTTTGCTGGCAAATTTAGTTAAAAACAGAGCTTCTTCTAAGGCAGTATCGCCTCCTCCTACTACTACAATCTCCTTATTACGAAAGAAGGCTCCATCACAAGTACCACAGTAAGAGACTCCTCTTCCTGTTAACTCTTCTTCTCCGGGAACTTTTAACTTACTAGCTTCACCACCGGAGGCTACAATAACCGATTGACAGTAAAAAATACCATCACCAGTCTTGGCTTTAAAAATTATTTTATCTCCATACTGCACCTGAGAAATCTCCAACACTGTATTATTTATAATCTTTAAGCCAAATTTCTGAGCCTGCTGCTCGAATCTTTGCATTAACTCAGATCCCATAATACCTTCGGGAAAACCAGGATAATTTTCAATTATCTCGGTTAAATTTGCCTGACCACCGCTAATTCCCTTCTCTAACAATATAGCATCAATTCGGGATCGGCTGAGATAAATACCAGCAGTTAATCCTGCTGGTCCTCCTCCGATTATAATATTCTCATAAATATAATTCTTGGAATTAATCAGTTCCCTTACCATTTTTTTACACCTCATTGTTTAGCAATCATCTTCTTAATAACATTGTTAAAGATTTGACCTGTATCAATTATAATACCTATTATTTTATGTCTCGGAATATATTTGCTTTTATTTCAATTTCTGCCTGTTCCAGAGAATCAATATCCTTAAGTGGTGCTAACATACCATATATTAAGCTCTGATATAACTTAGACATGAATTGGTTAAGAGGAATCCCCTTGCCATTAACCTTAAGAGAAACGTAATCCTGGGTGTAAGAACATTTTTGTATTGACTCTTGTCCTTTGATAATGGCTTTAGCTAAACCATAACAACTTTTATACCCACATTTTTCACAATTTGCATCTGCTAATAAAAATCCTTTTTCCTCTATACATTCTACCATCTTTTTTAGATCTTTTTCCTCGTTAATTAAAAAATTAACAATCTTCTTTTCTTTTAAGGTTACTTCTATTCCAGCGGTAAAAAGTTCTAGACCATCAGCGAGTAATTCTTTTTCTTTCTCTTCCTTTAAACAAAGAATTTTGGGGAAATATTTTAAGCTTTTAAATCCCTCTATAATTAAAAAATCAGCTGAGAGTAAAGGCACAATCTTTGTTAAATCCCATTTTCCACTCATTATTATTTCAGTGCTCTCAGGTGTTATCAGGACTGCTTTTCCTACTTCCTTTAATAATTTACCAGTATCACTTTGTTCATGATGGACAGTTTTACTGGAATGTTTTATTACCACAACCCTATAATTTTTATTTTTTAATGCTCTGGCAAGTGCTATAGCCAGGGTTGTTTTACCACTATTTTTAAATCCAACAATTCCAATTGCTTTCATATTATCCTCCTTGTTTACAATCGCTTATACTATACCAAAAGGTAATTTAATTAGCAAGAAGTTAAGCAAGCTGGTTAAAAATTTATTGAACTTAATTTAAAATTAGGAATAGAAGGGAGGTAGTTTTAAAAACTATACCTTGACCATCAACAAATATAATTAAAATAAATTATGGTGGGAGCATGGTTGCGTTATTAAACGGAAAGCAACTGCAGCTTGTCTTTTTGCCATAAGAGGAAGAGACCTATGGCCTAAGGGAGTAGTAGTTAGGTCTGCCTTCTCCTGTGAATGTCCAGCAGTAGCAGGAACATCAGCCATAGCTATTGTTGCACAACCTCTTTCAGAACCCAAACCTGGTATACTCCAAGAAGCCCATTGACCAACATCCCAACCACTGGCTAGACTACCTGGTTCATCTAAAGTCATGTCTTCGTCACTATACATCTTAGTATAATACCAACCTAAAGCATTCGCCCAAGCAGTGGAGACACCATTGACATAATCAGTATAATGGATGATTTCAACTTCACAGAAGGTCCCCATTGCCGCTGCTTTGGCAATTATATCTATTTGTTCTACCTTTTGATTCAGTTCCTCCTGACTTAAGTCGGGATTTGCTCTGACCCAATGATCAAAAATTACATGAGGATTAATAACATTGAGAGCTATTGCTGTTTCAATAACAGCTCCGTGGAATCTAAATTCTGGTTTAGAATGCTCTCTTATCATATCAACCATCATCCACATTACTCGCAAAGCATCACCGGCATCTCGCCCATTCCAGGGGTCACCAGCTGAATGGGCAGTTTGCCCAGAAAATTCATATAAATTGGCATTAATGAGTTGTGCACCGCCAGTTCCTGCTAACGGTCTTTTTATTGGTCCAGAATTAACACCACCATGAGTTTGAAGTATAAAATCTACTTCATCAAAATATCCTGCTTTAAACATAGCAGTGGGATCAGGAGGAGGTATTTCTTCTGCTGGCAGATGGATTACCCAGATACTACCTGGCAGATTGTATTCATCCATAATCTTGGCCATTGCAATAGCTGCACCAACTGCAACAGGTGGTTGCTGGTTATGAGCACAACCATGGAATGGTGGATCACCACGTAAAGCATGCATCTCAGTTGTAAAAGCAATAACTGGGTATTCCGATTTGCCTTTATATTTAGCAGTAAAAGCAGCGGGTAAGTTTCTGGCATTATGGAGCTTTTCCACTACAGAATTATACCCTTCTTCTAAACCTTCAACGCCAAACTGCATCTCAAATCCGAATTTTTCAAGCTCAGCGGCAACATATTTAGATGATTCAAATTCATAGTATCCAGGTTCTGGATTGTTATACAAATGATCACTCATCTCAATCATTTGAGGTGTATAATCATCAATATATTTTTCTATCTTCTCTCTTAAGGCATTGATTTCTGGTGTTTCTGGTGGAAGCTCCTCTAATGTAATTAACTGAGGTGGTGGTTCTACTGCTAAAACTGTAGAAAAGCCAAGAAAACATATATTTAAAAATACTATACCAAAAATTAACCATAATTTTCTCTTCATTTTCATAAATAATAATCCTTCTTTCTTTTGATTCTTTTACAAATTAGATTTAATTCTATTAATATTTTAAATCTATTACATTTTTTAATCCCTCCTTCTAATAATTGTTAATACTGCCATTAGTGAATATTAGAAATGATTATATTAATCACATTCTGTTATATCAACCTATTAATTAAAAATATTTTATTTTTTTCCTTAATATTTTTAATTAAAGAAATATAGGTTAATGGATGGAAATTATTAATAACAGATGAAGTGGGGCACTTCTTTATTGTACTTTTGACGAGAGGCAATAAGGTTGGACGTAATTGGTTTCAAAAGCTAATGAATTATTGTTAAAATACTAATACCTACCTACTAATATGCTTATAATAACTCTTATGAAGAAACCAGCAACAACTCCCCCTAATGCTGTACCTGCGGCAGGTGGGTGTTCCATGTTAATGATGTTCATAGTAAACATTGAACATGCAACAACGAGACCATAGATTACATCTTCCCCTACTCCTGAGCTCGGATAAATATATAGAAAATAATGAACAAACACCATGCCAATAATATACCTCTTAATATATTTCTTTATAGAAGTAATAATATTATGAGGCATGACAAAAATAGTAAATGCAGTAGCTGCCAGTGAAACCACTACAACTAAGTTTTGTTGTCGCAAGGCAATGAGTACTAGTAAGGCTGCTACAAAACCAATAGTGCCATGAAAAAATAATTTATCCATCTTGACCTAAAGTATAAGTCAAATATTTTATTTATTCTTCTTGTCATATTTATTGCTATAATAATACTTTTTCTCTATTCAAATATATAAAACATTCATTAACGTCATGCATTTCCTCAAATTATCATTTTTCAATTTTAGCTAAATCTGCAAAAACTGATGTTGTCTCTCCAGCATCAACAACGACTTTTTTCTGCCAGATTTGATATCCTTCTTTTATTACTGTAATTTCATAAACATTCTCTTCTAATTCATTAATAATTTCTGCCCTAACAGCTGAAGTAATAGTTTGGTAACCACCATTAACAAATATTCTGGCATCATTCTCATTACAGTAAATAGCAATGGCTCCTTCTGCTAACTCCTGATCTTCTCTATGCAAATCTACATTAACTCGTGAGATACGGTCATTATAAATCCTTACAGTAGAGGTATAATCATAATAACCATCTTTTACAATTTTTAATTCATAGCTACCCTCTTGAATATTAGCGATAACAATACTCCTGCTGGAGGAGGTACTATTTTGATAATTTCCATCTAAAAAAATCATGGCATTATCTACATTACAGCTAATTTCCAAACTTCTAATTTGTATGATTTTCTCCAGATTAATAGTTAACTGGAGTCTTTGATTAGGTATCACCTCTACTCTTTGAAACCAATCATTGTACCCGCTTAAAGTAATCCCAACATCATGGAACCCGGCAGATACTTCTTCTAAGACAATATCTTTATTTACCTGTGTTAAACGCATAAATTGACCATCAAGATAGATTCTGGCAATATCCTCATTACATCGAACTGCAATTGAACCATATTGCCCTGTTTCCTGCAAATTAGCACTGAGGAAGTTAGTTCTGTTATCAATAATCTGAGCTTGTCTCTCCCATGACTCATAACCACTAAGTTCAATCCGAACAATATATTCCCCAATTTGTAATTGCTCTAAGTTCAGAGGGGTCTGACCTACATAGCGCTCATTAAGGAAAACATCGGCTCCTTCAGGTTGTGCAGCAATATATAATCGACCGGTTCCTGGTCTGCGCTCAACTACCTGGTAGTGTAATATTTCACTACTAATCCATAGGGGTAATGGCAATCCTGTTAAAATACCTCTTATTCTCTGAATAAATAGATCTGTATCCTCTTCTAGTATAGGCATAAATGTGGTTTCCAGCTTTCTTTCCATATCTCTGGTTATGAGAATAGGTTCTGTGGTAGCAAATCCCTGGATATATTCAATTCCCGGTGTTGTACCTCGTTCAATAATATAATCGATATAATATTCACGATTAGCTTCTAACAATGAATTTTTTTGATTTTGATTGGGAAATAACAGCCGTATATTTCCCCGACTATCATGCCCAAACAGAGTCACATAAGAGGTGTTACTGGTTCTGAAAGAAATCCTGACAATCTCATCCGGTGCATAAGTGGCACCAATACCTTTATCCAATCTGAGAGATAAGGAGAAATCAGGTCTAGGATTAATTATCTGTATAGTCCTTTTCAACTCTTCCTCTCCTGCAGATATCACCATAGCGGTTGTACTTGCTAGTATCACTAAAATAAGTAGATAAAAAGGTATTAAGGATAAAAATTTATGGCTTAATCTCTTATTGTGCAATATATATTTTCTCATGCTTTGACCTCCTTTATTCATTAAAAGATTTAAAAATTAAAGATATTTAATGGCCTTCCTTTGTTATGCTAAAGGGCACAAAAACTATTGATATATTTTTTCTTAATCATGATGGATGAGCTTTTTCAGTTATTCCTTATCCTCAATATCATTTTCTAAATCATCCCATCTTTCCGGTTTTCTAATAAATTTCTTAATAATTAATGCCACTAAAAACCATACCAATATAATAACACCCAACAGTATGAACAATTCTCTATATAAAGCAAAGATGTTTTTGAATTCTTTAATAAAAATTTCCATAGATACCACTCCTAATTACAGTAAAAATGACACTCGCATATCAGATAGACTTAAAACCTCTAAAAAGTTCTGCTTCTTATATTCCAAATTTTATAATCTTTTTCTTCCATTTTTTTATCTCTATTTTAACAGAATATTCAAGTAGAATTCTTTCCCTTAAGAACTCCTAACATTAGCCTTAAGCTTAATATATCTATTAATACCGTGAATATCTCTGCTATTTTAATCCTAATTTAAATCATAAATCCAGCATACATTGTTCTTTATTTTGATAATAACGGAACTTCCTCCTTTATACTGCAGAGTGGTAATATTTAGTTATTACTTCTATATATTCTTTATACTTAAATAAATACCTTCATAAATAGAAAATTACATCTTACAAAATTGTTTGAAAATAAACAGATATGATAGTGAAAATTATTATGGTTATTACTGTTCCTAAAGATAGGGTATTTAAAACATAGGGCTGGATTCTTTCTTTAGGTATAAAAAGTGGGATAACAAATGGTGGTGGTAGTATGAATAGAGAATATAGCGCTACATGATATATTGGATCTAATTTTAACTGGGAATGAAATAAAAACCGACTTATTATAACGGCGATAAACAGCAAAAATATAGTTCGCAAAGCAATAATTTTCAATGGTACTATAAAACTATTCAGTGATAATTTCATTTCATACCCGATAATAATTAGAATGAGGGGAATAGTTACATTAGACAACAATCCCAGAGTCTCCAGAAAACCTTTCAGGAAAAAGTTTTTAACTATAATTACCTTTAAACCAGCAACATTGATGAATAGACCAGCAATGATAGCTATAATAATTGGTGAAGAAAAGAATCTTTTTATCAGCCAGCAATAATTGGCAGTTTTTTGATTGAGATAATACAATATGGCCATTAAAACAAACCAAACATATAGTTCCTGTCCTAAATCTAGTAAAGCAAAATATTTGATGTTATCAAGTCCATAAATAGCTCCAAAAAGCGGTATACCCAGCATTCCCACTTCAAATCCAGTGAATAACAGAGGGCAATAAGGATCCTCTATACCAAAATAGGGATACAATGTTTTTCCTAAAAATAGCATCACCAGATTAACTAAAAAGATAGTAAGTACAATCATCCAGTATTCTGCTTTAATTTGCATATCTAAAAAGGCAATAAACAAAAGGGAAGGAAGTGGAAAATGAATAATAAATTTTTTTAACTCTTCAATAGTAGTCTCCGAAACAATTTTTTTAATTCTAATAGAATATCCCATAATCAAGAAAATAAATATGGGAAGAATATTTTCTATAACATGCAATCGAATTACCTTCTTGTTTTCTTATTTTTAGAAATACCATTTAAAAATAAATAATTCTACTTATCTGGTTTTATGAAACTTCTACCATTTTTGCACTACTACTCAGCTAATGATAAACACCGACCTATCTAATATATAGCTCTAATAAACTCTAGCAATCATTATCGTTTCCTTGTCCAAACAGTATAAAAAGCAACTGTAAAACAATTTCCAGCTCCAACCAAAGCTACAAAGATAACCACACTAGACGAATCTATCATATTATTAAAAAATCCACTCCCTTGATTGTAATTCTTTCTTTCAATTTGTTACATTTTATATTTATTTCTAATAAACACTCCTATTCCAGGCCATTATTTCAGATATTATTTAGATTAATTGTTATTGGGTATACCATATACCTAATAGATTAGAATAGCTAAAAAATTTGTAATATAATTTTATATTTATTTCTTAACCACTAATTCTACTCTTCGGTTCTGAGCTCGTCCGGTAAATGTAGCATTTGATGCCACTGGTATAGATTCTCCATAACCTTCGGTAAAAAGTCTTATAGAACCAATCCCTTCTGAAACAAGGTAGTTTTTAACTGATTCTGCGCGTTTCTGTGAAAGAAGCAGATTATGCTCGGAAGATCCAACTGAGTCAGTATGTCCTTCAATAACAATGCATAAATTTAACTCAGAATTCAGTAAGGTAACAATCTTATCTAAGATTGGCCTGGATTCCTCGCGAATAACATCTGAATCATAATCGAAATTAATACCATAAAGCCTTATCCTGCCCGATTCCAAAAGGTCTTTAGTCATCTGTTCCTGAATTCCCCCACTCCAATGAGGGCAACCGCCCACCTCCGAGGATATCTTCGTACCATCCCATATTTTTCCTTGAGTAACATTTGTATCTTCTCCCTCATACCACCAAAATCCATAGAATCTTCTTCCATCAGAAGTAAAAACCATAACTGCCGGGCCTTGGTGGACATTTTCCTTCCAGGTAAATTTCATGATACGACCTTCAATTCCTCCGGTTAAAACTCCTTCATTATATTCATAACATCCCGTGATAGAAGATCCCTCTTGTCTGAGATGAAAATCATTATAACTGGTTTCATAGGTTCCAGATACATCGGGTAAAGGGGTATTAGTTAATTGTTTACCATACGCTCTAAAATCCATCAGTTCAGTATATTCATTAGAACTATAATTATCTTCAATTGTGAGTTTAAGCCATCTTCCAGATTTATTATGCTCAACTGGGAAGTCTTGGTTGTTCTGTTGATTAACTAAAGTTACCCGGGCAATCTCCTGAAAACCTTCGTTAGTATTATTATTGGATATTGCTACAGTAACATTTTTAGCTGCACTTCCATCCGTATCTACGTAAGCGGTATCAAATTCCAAACGTTCCAGGATAGTCTCCTCAGCAAGTTCAATAATTAAAATATTGTCAAATATTTGACCTTCTGCACAACACCAACCAGTATGTGGATTTTCATCATTAATCCATTGACCTCCCCAGTCTTCACTGTAAGCCGAAGATTGATGTATTACTAATGCTCCTGAAGAAAAAGAGACTAGTGACTGCTCTACCTGAATGGAAATACCATATAAAGCTGAAGAAAAGAAAAAGATTATTACTGATATTACCTTTAGAATCAATTTTTTACTCATTTTAACACCTCCTAATACTTTATAAAAATATAAAAATATAGAAATTACTGACAAATGATTGGATCTGAAAAACAAAAAATTATTATAAAAATACTTATCCTTAATAAAATTATAATGGTTAAGAAATATTATAGTATCACTTGTATTTTCTTTATGTATTAATTTTATTATTTTTCTTAAATAATCTTATTTATTCATTTTAATAGGTAGCTTTTCCGTTTTTCTTCGGGAAATTTTTCTATGGCATAACGTAACATAGTTCTGGGCATTTCTTTATAGTATTTTTTAAGAAACTCTTCTTCTATTTCTAATTCTCTTTTACCAATTTCTCTCAGCATCCATCCCACAGCTTTATGAATGAGATCATCCTTGTCATGTAATAGTATTTCTGTGATATTAAAAGTATCATCAAAGCTGTTATGCTTTATAAAATAAGAGGTAGCCATAATTGAAATTCTGCGTTCCCATAGATTTCTCGATTTTGCTAACTTAGAAATAGGAGCTCTATCATGATTAAATAAACAAGCTCCTACAATTTTTCCAGCAGAAACATCAACTAAATCCCAGTTATTAATATAATTAGTATTTTGTAGATACAGGTCGAATATCTTCTTTCTATCTTCCTCATTACCTCTTTGGAAAATATTAATTAATACTAAAAGGGCAAATAAACGTTCTTCGTGATATTGGGATGGTAAGAATTCAGCCGCTTCTCCTATGCTTATAGTATTATATTTTTTGGCAATTTTCCTTGTATCAGAAACTCTAAGACCTAAAAAAATATCTCCTTCGCCATATTCACCCTTTCCTGTTTTAAAGTACCTTTGCAGCAGCTCAGCTCTTTCCTGATTACTAAATTTTTTAAATTCTTTTTTTATCTCTGTAACTACTTCTCCCATATTTACTCCATATCAATTTTCAAAAACCTTTACTTCCTTTGTTCTTTTATTAATAGAAACAGTAAGCTGGCTAATTTCATCTATACTTGCCATTGTATTTTTAATCTTTTCTGACAATGTTCTCTGGTATATCTACAATCTTAGCCATTGGACTTTTTTATCCTGCTGTTATATTCTTTCCAAATTTATTCACTTTTATAGAATTGGAGATAAAGAAAATTAAACTTCTTGTAAAACTTATATTTCTAGACAGGAGCCTATCATTTTTATTTTTTGGAAAAAATCAGTCAATATAAAATCCTGTAAAGCATCCATATGGTCATCAAGATTCTGATAATAGGGAATGTACCCTAAATATTTTACTTTATAGCCTTCAGTCAATTCACTTATTCTTTTACTGTTATGTTCAGTAGTGTGCATATTTTCCATTAATCCAACAATTTTTAAATCTTGTTCCTTAAGTATTTCCAGGGTCTTAGTAACAATATTAATAGCAAGCTTGGAAGGAGTAATAATAATTAAGAACTTACCATTTCTTACATACTGTAATAAATCAAGAAAGGGATCAGCCATTCCTGGAGGCATATCAATAACTAAACACTCGGTATCGTCCCATCTTGTTACAGCCATAAGTTCTAAAAAAACATCAGTATACTCCGTCCCTCTAATTGGCAAGGGATTTCCCTGAGTATAATAAGCCACAGACATAAATCTAACCCCCCTCACCTCTTCAGGCAATATTCCCCTTTCCTCTTCAGGAAATTGATTTTTTGTATTTAGCAAAATATGATCCGAAGCACCCCAGAAATCTAAATCAAGTAAACCAGTTTTATACTTTTCAGCCAATGCTAAACTTAATGCTGTAGAAATTATTGATTTACCCACTCCCCCCTTTCCGCTTACTACTGGAATAATAGATTTGATAGCCGCAAATTTTTCTCTTACCATAACCTCTCTCGGATCAATCATTATATCCTCCTGAAAATTTCTTTCATAAAAATTCAAAAATCATTAAAGATGTTATGAATCTTCACCACTAATCTCTTCAATATAAATTCCCCTCCCCTTGACTACTTCAAAATCACGACTGCCGCATTTAGCACATCTCATAAAAGAATGAACGACTTCAGGAACAAAGTGAATAGATTCTTTAATGGAATGGTTGCCTAAATCTTTCTCTTTCAACTCCCAGATATTATGGCAATTCCTACATTGAAAAGAAGCATTTTCCTTTAAAAAAATGTATTTAGTCTCTTCGGCAATGGTCCCCTTCTTTAAATTATCCAAACCAAATTTCACAATCTCTTCTTCAATTCCCTGCAATTCCCCTAAAACAATCTTCACTTCGGTCAATTTCTTTATATTTCTTTTTTTTGCCTCCTTAATAGACGATTTTAATACAGCCTCAGCTAAAGACCATTCATGCATTTTTCTTCCTCCCAATTAATAAGGTTAGCAATTAGAAAATTATTTTCTCTTAAAATCTAATATCTATGTCTTGCATTCCCAATTTTCTACTTAGCTTATTTATTTTAACACAGAACCTAATTATTTTTTCAAAATGATTTATATAAACTAATTACGAATTTCCTTTTACCTTCCTGATTTACTGTAATTTTTTTTACTCTACTATTTACCTTCCCATAAAAACTATTCTTGCAGTTATACAGGTATAAAGGTAAAATAAATTTTTCACTAAAATTAAATATGGGAAATAAATATCTTTTACTTAAAGAGCAATATTTTGAGATAGTATTGCCATGAGACTTCAGTAAAAAGAAAGAAAAGAGAAAGAAATTTATGAGATTAGTTTTGTAAGATTAGTTAGAAAGTGATAATATATTTATTATTATGGTAATATAAAATTTAGAAATAGATAATTAATAGAAAATAATGCATAAGACATCAGGATATCTAATCGTAAAAAAGTTTTATTAACTTCGAGAGTGTTGCTTTAAAGTTAAGGAGCATTTTTTATTAAATGAGTGTTATTTTTTTCAACCTTTTAGGTGGATTAGCCCTATTTCTCTATGGTCTTTTTATCTTAAGTGACGGATTAAAACAAGTTTTCTATAAAGAACTTAAAGATATCTTAAAAAAAATTACCAGTAGCACTATCAAGGCAGTTGGATTTGGAGCTTTCATTACTGCTATTATTCAAAGCTCAAGTATTACTGTGGTTACTCTTATTGGTCTTTTAAATTCCAGTATGATAAACCTGGTTCAAGCTATTGGAGTAATGCTGGGAGCAAAAGTCGGTACAACCATCACTGCTCAGATAGTGGCTTTTAAAATTGGTCTTTATTATTTCCCTTTTATAATTCTAGGTTGTTTCCTATTTTTCTTTTTCAGACACAAAAGATTACAGAATCTTGGACAGATTATCCTCGGATTTGGAATACTGTTTTTAGGGATGCAGACTATGTCTCGAGGAGCTCAAGCCATTCAGGAAATTCCGTTTTTTGTTAACATCCTTCATTATTTCAGTCATAATGTATTCTTAGGAATTATTACCGGGGCTATATTTACTGCAATCGTTCAATCCAGTTCAGTAACAACTGGTCTGGTAATTGCAATGGGTATGGAAGGAGCACTGACTTTACCGGTGGCAATATCTTTGATAATGGGAGCAAATGTTGGTACCTGTATTACCGGTTTTTTGGCTTCACTGGGATCCTGTAAATCAGCTAAACGCCTTGCTGTAGCACAATTTGCAGTAAACATTGTCGGGATTCCAATCTTTACTTTTTTCCTTATTCCTTTTAGCCACCTTATTTCCTTAACCAGCCTTGATTTAGGTCGTCAAATTGCTAATGCTCATACTTTCTTTAATGTGTTTCTTGTAATCGCAGCTATTCCTTTAATTAGTTGGCTAAAAATATTATCTATTAAGATTATACCCGGTCAAGTAGAGGAAGTTGATAGGGGGATAAAATTCCTGGAATATAAGATACTGAATATTCCCAGTTTAGCTCTTTTACAAGCTCAGAAGGAAGTTTTACATATGGCGAATATTGCTAAAGGAATGCTGGAAAAAGCCCATAAAGCGATGTTTACAGGAGATAAGGATCTAATTAGCACGGTGAAAATAGAAGAATCAAGCGTAGACGAACTCCACCATATTCTTGATGATTATTTAACTAAAATTTCTTCTCAAGCATTTTCTAAAGAGGAATCTCAAAAATTGGCTATATTAATTCATAGTGTTACTGATATTGAAAGAGTAGCAGACCATGCTAATAATTTAGTGGAAATATCGGAATTTAAATTTCAAAAAAATATATCCTTTTCAGACCTAGCAGAAGAAGAATTAAATCAATTATTTTTAAAAGCCATTGACTCATTTGCTTATTCCATAGAGGCTTTGGAAACAAACAGCGAGGAAATTGCCCAAAAAACTGTTTACCTGGAAAATGAAATTGATCTTATGGAAGAAAATATGAGGAAGAATCATTTTGATAGATTAAAAGAAGGAATCTGCCGCCCAGAATCTGGACCAATGTATCTCGAAATCATAATGAATCTGGAACGCGTTTCCAATCATTCGGAAAACATCGCCAGTGGAGTAATAATGGGCTTTTAAAATACTTATCTCTCTAAACTTTGGTCTCCTCCCTTCTGTGGTTAAATCTTTCATAATCAACAATGAGTAAATTTAGTAATACCAGCATTAATTGCCTCTTGGTAAATATATTTTAAGAATAACAATTATTATATTATACAAAATATTTGTTTTATTTGTTAGCATTAACAATCTTTTTCTCTGGAATTTTTTGGTCAGCAATATCCTTTGCGGTTATGCCTGGATAGCAATATCTTCCATCTTTGCGTATATAATTTTTAACTAGAATGGACTGTTCAGGACAAAAGTTAAAACAAGCATAGCAATAGTAACACCTGACATTATCTTGCCATAATGGTTTAGCATTGGTTATTCTAATTTTTTTTGAAGGACATACACTTTCACATACCCCGCACCCTGTACATGTTGCATCAGTATAAAAACCTATTTTTGCATCAAGACGTTCAATATACCATTGTAGTGGTAATTGCAAATATTTGCTAATCATTTCCACTAAAGCATTAGTAGATTTTGAGCTACTTTTACCAACATTCTTTTCTTTGTTGATGATTACCTTAACCACTATCTCCAATTTTTTTTGCACATTCTCTTCCAAAGCCATAATATCCTTATCTGTTATGGTATCTACCCAGTTCTGGTCAATTCTAAAGGATGGCTGTAATCCCTTAGGGGAATTGGATGCCATTTTTAAGGTATAATAAAAATCTAATTTTTTACCTCTTTTTGCCAGTAACCTTTCCAGGTAATAATCTACGTTCCCCGGGTAACCACAATTAGTAGTAACAGCAAAAAAATATTGCTCAGGTTTAAAATGAATTCTCTTAATAAACTCTCTTACTGGAATAGGCGTTGAGGTTAGATAGACAGGAAATATGAGACCTATTATATCTCCCTTTATTTCAATGATTTCTTCATTCAAAAGACTTAATAATGGTGTTATAGTAGCAGCAGGGATTCGCTTTTGAATTTCTTGGGAAATATGCAATGAATTGCCCGTTCCTGAGAAATAATAAATTTCTATTTTGCTCATACAGGTACCTCCCCCTCTTTGAATTAAATGGTCTTAAGAAAAACTATTATTGATGATTCTAATGAAAATTCATAAAAAATGAATTTTATTAACATAGGGATATTTTTTCATTTTTCAAAGACAACAATGTCAGAAGGATAATGAATCATACAATTACCGTTTAACTTCATTCGGTAAGAATATCAAATTGATTAAAACTATTTTTATGCTATATTTAAAGATATTGTTGTTTGTTTCTTGAGAACATCTTCCCAGATATTCAATACCAATGGAAATCTCACCTATATTAAAATAGGTCTTTCCCAGTTATCTATAATTCATTCTTTTCTCCTTATGGTTTTTCTGTTTATCTGACTAGCAACATAAGTAGAAATAATGCCTTAGTTAAGACATGGATAATTGGAAAATTGGTCAGTAAAAATCAAATAACTAAATATTTTTTAATCGCAAGCCTCCCATATCTCCTGACCTGTTGAAATATTATCCCATTCCAGATAATTCTTTGCTGGATTACTGATATCTTCAGCAGAGATTCTAGAATTACTTGTATCCCAGTCATCGTTGATTTTTTCTCGGCTTGCTTCCCCGGTCCAACTCCAACTTATCTCACTAATAGGAACAAAGATTGCTCCATCGATATCGGGCCTATACATCAATTGCATGATAAAGTCATTTTCTATATCAATGGTTAAATCATAAATACTTATCGGTATTCCTGGAATATCTGTGGTTTTTGGTCCGATAGAATAAGGATATATGCCGTCCAAGCCTTCAACTTTAATCTGCATACAAGGTCCGGATAATGTTTCTTTATGTTTGGTCACTCGTCCCTTAGTCGCAACATATTGAACATACTGGGTAGATGCTGGTAAAAACTCCTGAGGCAAGGTTTCATACTCAAAACGGATAGTGTATCCATCGTTGCTATCTAGAATTAACTCTCTGCGCTCATGAATCATCCCATCTATATCTTTGTATTTTACTTCACATATGCCAAAGCTGCCTTCACCGATATGAGAAGACACTATTATTTCTGGTTCTTGAACATCAAATATTGCACTGGCAGCAAGCCTTTGATTGTCTGATGTATTTGTGCTATAACTTATCTCTAAGCTACTTCCTCCGCTCCACCAATGAAAATCTACTTCCTGCCCTCTTAAATCATCTTCATCCAACCAATTACCATATCCATAGTTATCTTTAATGATAAATTCTTCTATAGTATCTCCAGGTATCAACCATCTGCCATTACCGGTATCTTTATTTTCCGGAATAACTACGGCTTTAAGTTTTATCTTTTCTCCTACAATTACCAGTACTGTTTTATCAGTAATATTTGTCCATTTTCCATTAATTTCCCTATGAATCTCCACGCTGGGAGGAGGTTCACCAAAACTCCAGCTGGCCTGGTATTTTACATCACCGGATTCAGGAGGTTCATACCTGTTATCCAAATAATCCTGATATTGAAAACCATATTCCAGTTCTTCTGAAGTCCAGGATACAGATCCACTGTTTGAACCAGGCTTTAGCTCAGAGCCATTCAGTCCAAAATGAATCGCTACCGGTCCTTCTTTTGTTTTGCCGTCTTTATCGGTAATAACAGTTTGAATGGGTATAGTAAGATAAAACGTATAATGGTCCATCTTCTGTTTTCCTGTCATAGCCTGCATAATTGCCATGGGATCAACTTGTCCTGAAAGTTGCATGGCATGAGCTATCCCTGCAGGTCCGGCAAACCCCATCCATTCAAGATGTCCCTCTTTTTGGGAATCTGTGATTGACTGAGGTGAAACTATCGATATACTGCCTGAGCCTTTAGCAGTATAATAAACTTCACCCGATTCTTTGTCAGAGTTTATATTCTGATAATCTACCTGTGCCAGTAGACCTGCTTCATCCGGATAAAACAAAATGACACCCTGACGGTTTTCTATTAAAATCAGGTTACCGCTCACAATTGCAGATATGGAACCGGTTTCCTCCAAGTTACTGCTTTTTTGTTCATCATGTTTTTCCCAGGAAATGGATAAATTTATTTTTACTTTCATATTATCCTTTTCTCCTATCAAATCTCCTTCCTGAGCAAGAATAGAAAAATATAAACCAAAAAAAATACTACCAAAAAGAAAAACTATTAAGAGTGACCTACTCGAAAACCATTTTATTTTTTGCATCATCTTCTCCTTTTACCCTTCATTACTGTATGACAATCCGGGCTTCCCTTGTTTGCTTCTTTTTATCATTATTCTTAGTTTCAACTAAATATCTAATTATTATCATAAAAGCAATTTGTATTAATATTTCAATGATTCTATCTTAAGTAAGAACGACTACTTATCTAAAAGACTGGATTATTATCTTTATTATGGTATTTAATACCAATAAATTAGATACCATATAAAAATAAAAGTTTATTAAGGAAAAGCCTCTCAGATGATGCTAAGAGGCTAGAATAGTCAGTTTCAACAATTGAAAATATCCACTATAGGACAAATATGCTACAAAAAGTTCAAACATTGATTATATAATAATTATTAATCTACATCTTGACCAATTCTACCCGACGATTCTTTGCCCTGCCTTCCTCAGTGTCATTAAAAGATACTGGTTGGGATTCACCATAGCCTTTAGCAAGAAGTCTGTCCGAATTGATTCCAAATAATTGAAGATATTGCAGTACCGTGTTAGCCCTCTTATCTGATAGGGTTAAATTATATGCTTCTTCTCCTTCATTATCGGTATGACCATGTATCTCAACCTTTAATTCAGGATTTTGCAATAGTAATGTAACAATGTGTTGTAACTGTTTATCAGATTCCTGTTTTAAGGTAGCTTTATCATAGTCAAACAGAATATCATAGAGTATTATTCTACCTTCACTGTCCAATGCTTCTTTTAATTCAGCAGGACCGAAGGTAAGGGATTTTTTAAAACCTTCTTCATCTATAATAACCAATTCCTGCTGGCCTAATCCCGCATTACCACTAACCCGGCACCAGGTAATTCCTCCATCATCTCTGGGTATGGTCAGAACCATCTGTCCCTGGTCCTCAAAGACGACCTTACCGTCTCTTTCCAGAGCTGCAGCTTTATAATTTTCAAAAAACTCTAATTTTGAGATATCCTGGACTCTTTCACCGGATGAGGTACGAACTTCATATAATAGTTTCCATTTTTTACCCTTAACCTCTACCTCTTCTCTCTTTTGAGTTTGTTCATTTGTTACATAAAATTTGTATGAATCAAAGTTAGTATATTTGGACATATTCTCAGCCAATACTGAGCCGGGAAAAGGACGGATAAAGGGATGTTCAGGTATATCAGCAGCAAAAGTAGATATTGTTGTTATTAGCAGGAAAACAGTAATAAAAAATAGTAATAACCTTAAATATTTCATTTTTAACCTCCAAAGATTATTTTTTAAAATACAATATCTTGTTTATAAAAAATATTAAGATATTTTAGACAAATTAACCCCCTCTCTTTCTAAAAAGTTACACATGAAATTAATACATTTTATTTTTAGCCAACCTTTTTTAAATTATTATCTTCTTACCTTTTGTTATGTCCTGAAAATTAAGTTAATACAATTCTTATCACTTTTCAGCGATAACCAGCATTTCAAAATCTTCAGTAGTTAATTTATCATTTCGAGAGAATGACCCTAATTTTGCCCCGAAAATATCAATTTTCCGATAACCAAGAGATTTTAGCATCCAGGTGATTTCACTTGGAACATAGTATCTTTCATTGCATTCGATAATCTTTTTGTTACCATCATCATCTTCAATTTCAGTAATATTGTAATCACGAAAAGTCATTAAATCAAAGGTATTGCTACGGTAGGTGGCATTCCCCTCTTCAGTATTAGAAGCACAAAATTGTTCAACCGAATGATATAGAGGGAAAAGTCCATTTAACGTAGTAAAAATAAATCTTGCTTCCTTTTTCAGCACCCTGGTAACATTCCGGAGTATTTCATAATTCATCTCATCGGTTTCCATCAGGGGAAACCCACCCTCACAGAGCATAATAGCTACATCATAGCAGGTATCTAAATGAAGATCCCTGGCATCCTGTTGCTGAAAATCAATTATAAGACCACTTGTCTTTGCTTTTTCTCTTGCCCTTTTCAACTGGGATTCGGATAAGTCTATCCCGGTAACATTATATTCTCTTTTTGCTAATTCAATAGAATGTCTCCCGGTCCCGCATCCTACATCTAATATTTTTAAAGATTTATTATACCCTAATTCCTGTTCAATAAAGTCACACTCACCAATTGTTCCCTGGGTAAAACACTCTTTATCATATTTTTCTGCATAATTCTCGAATAATTTTTCATACCATTGTTTTTTGCTCATATTTTTGCTCTGCTTTCTGTTTTTTATTTTCTTAATATTCACTTTTGTTTTTCCAGTAATATTTTTCAGCATATCATATTGATTAATTGATTGCCATTAATAAAATCATTTTAAAAGAATATATGATTACAACTATTAATAACCAGCCTCTCTATGACCTCATTATTTTGTTCTTAAAACCCTTTTCTGTTTTTTTGTAAATTTATGAGTGGCTATTTATCAAAAATATCAATAAACATACTAAGCCAATAAGTTTCTTTATAAAATGTTAATTTGAGAAACTTAGAGATAGCAAATTATCGGAAAAATTATTAATAACAGCCTTGATATAACCTGATAGGTTTTTACAAAAATAGAAAATTAGAGACAAGGACTGTAAAATCAAACAAAGAAATATGGAAAAGTTTATGTGTTATTCTGGAGCGGCTGGCAAACAGGACACCAATAAATTGCACCACCTAAATAAGGCGACTTCTGTATAGCTGTTCCACATACCGGGCATAGCTTCCCAACCGTATTTTTACTGAGAATCGTCTTATATCCACCTGCTCTCCCAAATAAATCCTTTTCGGTATCACGTCCTCTCAGGCTGGTCATTTCTGCCAGTGTATTTTTCACCGAATGGAATAGCTTTATATATTCCTTTTTGTCAATTTTTCCCATTTTACGTTTTGGATGAATACCAGCATGAAAGAGAATATCCTGCAATACGCCATTGCCCAGACCAGGGATACGTTGCTGAGTTGCAAGATATGCTTTAGCTGAAAGTTGACCTGATTCAACTGTTCGTAATTTATTAAAATAAGTCATATCAAAGCTATCAGCAAGAGGTAAAGGCTTTTCTTTAGCCATAAGGTAGTACTTATTTTCGAGAGTTCCCTCCATGAATGCCAGCACCGTACCATACATCTGAACTGAACATACCAGAACACTCCTATCATCAAATTCGAGCAAAAGCTGATGTTTTGTTGGTACCTTATCAGAACGATCAAAATATCTGAGATTAGCACCATCACCAAAAACTATACGGCGGTCACCTGCTGAAATCTCAATCATTGCTCCAATTCCAACACTTTCTCCTATCACCTGCCCGTAAAGGAGTGTCGTGTAATGCGCCGGATCACCATGGTAGAAAGCAAATTTATGGGGAGAATGATTAATAATAACATTATAAATAGTTTTACCATGTAATGTTTTATTTAACTGACCGGCAATAGTTGTGCTTTCTGGAATCTCAAGCATTGTATCAGAACCTCCTATACTGATAATATTATAATAAATATTAATCTGATTATATCAAAAATCTTCTTCACTAATCTATGTGATACGAATAGAAATCTAATATTTAATTTATCTATCCAGTGTGAAAAACTTGTTTCCGTATTTATTCTTTACTCTTCTCATTCGTTATAAGTATATTATAAACCTAAATATAATATCTTCCCTAAAATTTAACTCTCAAGCTAATTTTCTCAAGAATCCTGTCTCTGATCTACTAACCTCAAAATCATTATACTTCTTATAATCCCATAGGTTATCAAAATCACTCCTACCAGAATATTCACCAATTGGACAAACATTAAGGGTATAGAAAACTTAAATATGGAGATGACTAATATGGATGTCCCAAGAAAAAAAATAACTGCCAGTCCAGCTGACAACCCAAAAACAATGAGTTCCCCTTTGTTTAAAGAATATTCAATTGATTTGGCAGTAAAAATACTAGTCCAAAAAATTATGGTCAGGGGATTAGAAATAATTAACATAAAAGTTGATATAAACTTCTTACTAAATCTGGTAAATTATTAGTAGTATAGGTATTAAACTGGATGGTTTTTAATGCAGCTATTACCATATAAAGCCCAAACAAAATAAGAATAAGAGAGCTTACAAATCCCAAAAATCTCTTAAGACGATTGTTTTCTAATAATTTTGCAATTCCAATAATAGATAATATTATATAGCAATAATCAGCTAGGGCTACTGCTAAAATGGCAAAAAATCCATCCAATAATGTTCTTTGCATAACAATATTGACAACAAAGAAAAAAACAGGTCCTATAGCAACCTGCAGAATCAATCCGGTTACTAATCCTTTAACAAATATGCTAAGAAATTTATTCTGTCCTTTAACCAGTTTTAATCTCCATTTCAACTTTTTTCTTATCTATAAGAATTAAGATGCATAGCAGATACAAAAGAACACCTTCATTAGCACCAGAATAAGCCCCTCAATCAATCCGGGAATGATATTGGAAATTAGCATGGATGTTCCTAAAAGAACTGACAGTAATCCCAAAGTTAGCTGTGCTGTAAAAAGCTTCACTAAGACTGGAGGAGTGGAGCTATGCGCTTGTGTCGATATTTTCAGAAGAGTAATAAGAAATTTCCCTAACAAAATCATTCCACCAATAATATTAGACACCCCAACGAGTACGTTTAACTGTAAAACCAGAATTCCCGTGAAAAGACAGGATATAATTCCTAAAGAGGCAAATAGAAGTCCCGATAAAATCATGAGCCAGATGCGGGGGAAAGCCCCTGGGGGGGGTATTTACTTGCTCAGCTTTGAGCTTCTATATGCACTAAAATATTCCTTATTCTTTTCTTATTAATTGTTACCTTTTTTAGATTTAATAAATAACTCTTTTTTTTCTTTCTGTCAATTAAAATCATTATCACGATAGCAATAAATCTTATAGTCTGACCAATCTTTTCTATTCTTGAAGTGCTTACTATTTACTTGGAATTATAAGAAGTAAAAGCATTATTTAGTTTATCCTACTTTAACTTTTCCTTCATTATTTTAGAATAACTGCCAGAAAGAGAATACTTATCTCTTAGTGTATTGACCATCTCATACAATGAATTCTTGTATTCTTTATTTGCTCCTCCAGTCTTATAAAGATTGATAAAATCCAGGTAGAGATATGGAAATTCCTTTTTAATAAATTCAAAAAATAACTTTCTTGTTTTACCTCTTAAATATAATGTTCCGGTTAAAACATAATGCACATCACTATCTTTTGCCCAATAAAATATTGAATTAATATTGTTATCATTATCTGTAAGGTATGGGATAATAGGCATTACATGCAAGCCTATAGAGGCATTAGTTTTTCTGAATTTTTTTAGCATTTCAAAACGTCTCATTGAATTGACTGATCCAGGCTCAATTAACTTTCTTAATTCTTCATCAGCTGTGGTAACGGTAGCTGCTATATTAATATAGGTTAATCTTGACAGCTCATCAATTAAATTAAAATCTCTTAATATCAGATCTGATTTGGTGGAAATAATCGCCGGATTTTTAAACCGGATAAATAGTTTTAGTATTTCCGGCATCAATTTATAATATTTCTCTGCTGGCTGATAGCTGTCAGTAACTCCACCAATATTAACAATCTCTCTTTGCCACTCAGGATTGCTGAGTTTTTTTCCCAGCTTTTCAATGATATTTGTTTTGATAAATATATCCTCATAATAGTTCTGTGAGCCAAGATACTCATGAGAATAAATAGCATAGCAATATTTGCAGCCATGTTCACAACCGCGATAAATATTCAAATCCCACCTGTAAGGCATCCTTCTTTTTAACTTATTCAATGCTGTTTCACAATGCATTTCCTTAAACTTTTTTTCTCTCATAATCATATTTTTATGCAAATCCCCTATTTTAATCAAACAACTCTGCAAAAGATTATCAATTAAACTAATTTATAGTGTAATAAAGATAAACAGAAAATCCCCAATCTTATAGCTATAGATGTTACTTATTAGCACTTGCCCGCTGCATAATCTCTTCGATTATAGATGTTTTGGCATCTGCATAGGGCTGTACATGGCGCCATTTATTCTTTGCCAGCTCTTTTTTAACCCGGGCATATTTATTCCGGTCAGCTTTATGGATTCGCAACCAATCCTGGAAGAGTAACATCCTATCAATTTCAGATGTATCTTTAGTAAACACATGTAGATTGATATCAGTAACAGGTCCCTTAAATACACGATGTTCTAACCATTCAGGTTCCCGTATATGCAAAGTGTAACCTGCAGCTTCCAGTATTGGTAAATATGATGATTCATCAGCCGAATTTTCCACAATTAGAAGCATGTCCATAATTGGTTTGGCACACAATCCTGGTATTGAGGTAGAACCGACATGTTCCACCTGTATTACATTTTCAGGAAGTACTGAAATAATCCGGTTAGCCTCCTGTCTGAATAACTCAGGCCATTGTGGGTCATATTCAACCAGAGTTATTTCTGCATTAAGCGGTTTTAGCTCTCCAACTGTAACCTTTTGAAGGTCTTTATCACTTCTTATGGTAAAATTTTTACTATTTGGTGACAAGGTCATTATAATAAGCTCCCTGATTATTTTTATTTATCATCCAGTGCCCTAACAGTTGGAACAATCGTGTAAATTAAAGCAATAGCTATAATTAATATGCCTGAAATGAAAAACCAGTTGTTAACACCGACCAGATCAGCAAACATAACTGAAAGTATCAAGTCAACAGGCATGGTCAGTGATAATACCCCCTGTCAGAGAAAATACCCGCCCTAAGTATTTTGGTTTGTATCTTTTCCCGGAAAAGAACTATTTGAACTCCGCATTAAAAAGGAACAGGTGACCCCATAATTATACAACAGATAACCAAAACTATAAATCCGTTTGGTGGAAGTAATCCTGATCCAGCTAAGCCAATACCCATCATAAAAATAGTCACTGTTATCAGGGAAATTTTCTTTTTATATCTGCCTAATAATCCCAATATCACTTCATCAACAGTCATGATAGATGCATACGCAATTTCAGTAATTGATACATGCTTAGGTGTTCCTTGGAAATATACCATACTGATTAAGGGATAAAGGGCGTCAATCGATATATAAACAAACATATACAAGGTTCCTATAAGCAGCAAGCGAGTAATCCTCTATTTGCTTTTAAGACTCTAAATCCATCTCTCATCTCTCTTATAAAGTCATGATTCAAGCTTTTTATTCCAGACTAAGTACAGGAATTTTTATCGCCACTACCGTGATACTGGCAATTATTGCACCAAGCACATTCAGTACAATTATTGTATTTAATATCCAGATAGAGAATATAATAATGATGCTAAAGCCAGGCTAATGATAAGGCTTATTGATTATAATGACTGACTGTAACCGGCACATTTGGTCAGAATTTCTTTGGGCACCAGGAGAGGCGTAACCGCATTTAATGCAGGAGAATGAAAAGCAGAGCCAGTTCTATATAATCTCTAAATATCCTTCTGTTCCATTTACCCTGATCTTCTGCCCATCCTTAATCAGCTTTGTTGCATTTTCTACCCCGACTACTGCCGGGAGACCATATTCACGGGTAATTACCGCACCATGAGACATAGCACCGCCTACCTCTGTAACAAGCCCTGCAATAGTTACAAATACAGGAGTCCAGCTGGGGTCAGTATAGCTGGTCACAAGAATATCTTCTTTTTCCACCTGAGCATCTTCCAGCCTGGAAACCACTCGTGCCCATCCTTCAACAATACCCGAGGATACGGGAACACCGGGAAGCGCCCCTGTAGGAATACTACTGCCTTCATATTCTCCCAGGGGAACTTCGCCGTCTGAAAGGATAATCCTTGGTGGAGTCATCTTTTGATATCCAGCGTATTCCCTTTTTCGTTTCCCAATTAATGCTTGGTCAACCTGTTTTGACTGAACCGCTTCACGGAACTCATCAAAGTATAGATAGAAAATATCACTAACCTGCTGAATAACACCAGCGACCAAAAGCTTTTCTGCTTCTTTTAACAAAGCTTGCTTATAAATGCCAAAGCGGCGAATCCAAAAATATTTGGGATATTCTCTGGCGCCGATAAAATTACGGAAAACACTAATCATTTTTTGGATCTTTTTCGCCTTACGGGCACCGCTGGGAAGCTCCTGTAGTCCTCTGATAATTTTCTCTTCTGTTTCCCTTGCTTCCCTTTTCCCCTGCTCAAACTTCTCAATATGTTCTCCGGGTTTTAAAAGCTTGATATTACTGAGAATGACCGGAACGAGCTGTGTCGGCTTTTCATGAAAGCGAGGCTTGGTAATATCAATTTCTCCGGGGCAGCGCATCCCGTATTTCTCAAGAAATTCACTTATAGCAGAGGCTGTCTCTATACCGCCTGGAAATTTTTTAAGTTTTTGGAAAAAACTCTCATCATTGGCATGAGAGAAGTAATCCACCACTTCCGGGTATTGACGTATAACATCTGCTACATCGCAGAGTGCAAGGCCCATCTCAGATGTGATATTATGTTCTACAGATTTGGATAATGCATTTGTTACATTCTTTTCACCCAGCCATTTTTCTGTATTAGAGTTGATTCCGCCTGCTACATACTGGCAGACCAGCACTGCTCCGAAATGTGTGGCATCGAATAATCTTTCCTGCAGTTTCTTTCTATCATCAATAATAAAGTCAAATAATTCCTGACCTGACAGATGCTCCAGTTTTTGTTTTAACTCGTATAGTGATTTTTCATTTTTCCTGACTAATTCATCAAGTATGACAGGATCATTCTTCAGATAAATCCTGAATGCCTCTTTTAGCCATGGGAAAAGCCTTGCTCCCTTCAAAAGGTTACCTTTGCCTTTTGGCAAGCTTCTGATGTATTCCTTTTTTTCCAAAACCTTCCTGACAGCACTGGCCATTAACGGGTCCATATTGTCAACTTTTTGTTTGACCATTCGCCTTCCCTGGGATGTGGTCAGATCCAAGGTAATATCCACAAAAAGCCGCCCACCTGCCTGATCTGCCGGAAATAATGAAGCAAATCCGAATAAAGAGATACCGAGAGGTAGGATGGGCTCGGTCATGACCTGCATATGGCCTACCGACATATATACTCTTTTTACTTTGTCAGGACTTTTGGGAGCAGGGAAAAGAGTTGTCAGTGGTCGGCTTTGAACAATATAAAACTCCTTATCGGCAAGGCACCATTCGATGTCCTGGGGATATCCGAAATGCGCTTCGATCTTCCTCCCTATTTCAGCAAGATGAAGTATTTGTTTATCAGTAAGGGTCTGAATCTCTCCACCTGGTTCTTCTCTTTTTATTTCAACAGTACCTGTACTATCAGCTGCTTTTATTTCTAAAGCTTTTGAACCAATTTTTTTTGAAATAATTACTCCTTCTTTAATTTTATAAGTGTCCGGATTGATTAGACCGGATACCAGTGCCTCACCCAGGCCAAAGCCGGCATCAATAGACATTGTCTTTCGGTCAGAGGTTAAAGGGTCAGCAGTAAACAGAATGCCCGAGACTTCCGACATCACCATTTTCTGTATAATAACAGAGAGCAAAACCTTTCTATGATCAAAACTATTTTGAATTCGATAGATAACAGCACGTTCGGTAAATAATGAACTCCAGCATCTAATTACATGTTTTAAAATCTCTTCTTTGCCTCTAATATTTAAATAAGTATCATGTTGACCGGCAAAGGAGGCATCAGGCAAATCCTCGGCAGTGGCACTGGAACGAACAGCAAAGGACTGTTTTTCACCAAACTGTGATAATGCTTCATTGATAGTATTTTCCACCTCTTTTGCCATTCCCCCCTTTTCAATAGCCGAACGAATTTTAGCACTAATTTCTGAAATTTTGTCTTTTTCATCATGGTGTAATCTGGCTAACAATTTCAATAGTTCTTTCAACTGTTGGTTATCTTTGATAGATTTTTTATATGCTTCGGTTGTGATGCAAAAACCAGCAGGTACTTGTATTCCGTCGATTCTTTTCAATTCTCCAAGATTTGCCCCCTTTCCGCCTACATCGTTAAGCCTTGTTTTATTTATTACTGAAAAGTTAAGCACATAGGAGTTCATTGGCATTTCACCTCTTATCTTCTTCAATGTTTTGAAATATCATCCTTATAATTTCATAATATGTCAGAGCAATCATGTTGTCAATCTGTTTTGAAATATATATTGTAATATTACAATACTATGTTAAGATAGTTATTAGGTGATAATTATGAATGGTTATGAAAAAAGAACACAGCTAAAAAGGCAGTCTATTATAGACAATGCCCGGGAGCTCTTTACCCAAAGGGGTGTTACTGATGTCAAAATCAGTGAAATTGCAGCCAGGGCTGATGTTTCACAGGTATCCATCTATAATTACTTTGGAGATAAGAACCAGCTCGCCAAAGAAGTGTTAATCGTAATGCTTGATGAAGTTATTCAGGAATATGATGAAATTCTAAACAGGGATATCCCCTTCCCAGAAAAGCTCACAATTATCATGACAAAAAAACATTCAGCAGTGATTGAAACCAGTAACTCACTATTTAGCGCATATGCCTGGTCAGATAAAGTGTTACGACAGGTCTACCGGGAAGCAGCACTAATAAAATCAACTCATATCTATCTAAAATTTATCCAGCTGGGTAAAAAAGAGGGTACTATTGAAAAATGGATTCCCAATGAAGCAATCTTATCTTATTTGAACGCCTCTATTACCATTCTGCAAGATCCTGAATATCTGAAAACCAACGATGAATATAAACTGGGAATCTTCCGGTTGTTTCTATACGGATTACTGGGAAAAGAAAAATAGTTTATTATAGGCTTCTATTTTTCCTGTTTTTATACTAGAAAGCTATATTTTAAAAACAGGAAGATCACTATTAATCAAATCGTAAAGCTTATCTCATTTATCACCCATATGCTCGGGGAAGATAAGATTGATTTTTTAATAACACGAGTTAGTTTTTTCGGCGAATAAGCAATTGTAAATTTCTTAAAAATCAAAGCCAATTCACTGGAGATACCCTATTTGAAACGACTGCAATACCATAAGGAAAGCCAATCCATATTGTTTAACTAAATCCGGAAAAATGGTGTTACAGAAACAGTTAGACTGGAATATTTTCCTCTCAACCATAATGGTTTAGCCACAGAAATATCCACTTTAGGAAACATAGATGACATCATTCCCAATCCAGTTCTGTAAAAGCAAAGGAGCGGAAATTACTAATGTAAATCTGTTATCCAATTTTCAAGGGGAAATCCTACACTTAATATATCTGAAATGTTTACCGCACTGGAAAATCATAATAGATTTCCAGATATGGTTCATTTTCAAGAGTATAATGCCACCATTCTTCGGAGTAAGCTAAAAATCCGTGCTTTTCCATAATCTCTCTAAGTATGGTCCTATTTTGAAGTTGCTCCTCAGTAATTAAATCTGTTTCGTGGTGAGATAGGTCACCGAAATAGTCAAAACTTCCACCCATATCCAATTCTTCACCTGAATCAATATCAACCAGGGTTAAATCAATAGTACTTCCTCTCGAGTGTCCCGATCTTCTGGCAATATAGCCCAGGCGGAAGAGATCCTTTTTATCCACTTCAGGATAATATTTATTTTTCATTCTTTGATCCTCTTCATCATCAGCCCATCGGATAAAATGGTCAACAGCTTGCTGGGGACGATAGCCATCAAATATTTTCAAGAGCAGCCCTTTCAACCTCAGTTCATCAGCTACTGCTACCAGCGCTTCGGCTGCATCAACAGTTAATATCGCTTTAGGTGCAAGATATCCGTCTACTCTATTTCCGACAAAATTATCAGTTGAATAATACCTGACCTCAAGTATAGCATCAGGAATTAACTCATCAATATAGACAAATCCCTCTGGTATAACATTATCCTCTTCGGAAGCCAGATTGATAACAGTACTTATTCCTGCTAAAAGAAAAAGAATTAAGGAGATGATAGCTACAGTCTTTGTGATTGTTTTATTCATTTTATATCCTTTCTATTCTATTTTTACTGTTGCAATACTAAACAGTTTGCTTTTATATGCTTCCTTGATTATTTCAGCATTTTAACACTGATGAACTTAGGTTTCAAGATTAGTGACCTGGAATATCTATCACTATATCATTTTTATTATAATTCAGGTTCTTAAAAATTCATAAGAAGACTTTATCAGCACAATAAGATTTCTTTCCATTGTGATTCACGAAGGCAAACAGAGATGGCTATCTATATCAAAACTTGACAATCTTGTTCACCGTTAATCCTGTTAATCTGGCAAGCTTTCTTAAGAACAGCATCTAATTCCTTGAGTTATTACTAAGCCTTTCGTGCCTTGGAATTCACTGTTCTACTGTGTATAATGTCGTTAATTACAAATGATACTTTTTAGACCAACTCTCTGATGGTTTGACAAGACAAAGTTACAATTGCAACAAATACCCGTTCTTCTTAAGCCACTCTCGCTGTTTTTTATATTTTGGCAAAAGAAAGTGAACCATATTCCAAAAAGATCTAGAGTGATTTTTCTCACTAAGATGCACCAGTTCGTGGACTACAACATAATCAATAACAGACATTGGAGCCATAACCAGTCTCCAGGTAAAGTTAAGGTTTCCTGAATTACTACAAGAACCCCATCGTTTTTGAGCATTGGAAATTTTAATTTTATTATATTGGAAGCCTCTTTTCTGAGCATACCAGTCAACTCTTTCGGAAATCCTTTGATATGCTTTTTTCTTATACCAATCAATAAACACTTTTCTTGGATTTTTAATCTTCTCATTAAGGTAAAAATATCTGTCTTTAAATACTAATTTATCATTGATATTTTTTTCTTTGACAATCTTCATACAATAAGATTTGCCTAGATAGAAAAAATCTTCACCATTAACAAATTCTTTTTTCGTAAAAGATAAATTTCTAGCCAGTATCTCAGCCTGCTTATCCTCGATCCACTTATGATGCTTTAAAATTAATTTCCTTATTACATCATCTCCAACACCTAAAGGAGCTCGCACCAGTAAAGTTGCATCTTCACAAACCTGCAGCGCTATTGTATTTCTTTTAGAACGTATAATTTTCCCCATATTCATTGCAATCTTCCCATATTATATTGAGATAAAAAAGTAGTTTTAAGTGGTGTACTTTACAGCTAGCCTATGAAGCTTCCACACCTATTTCTTTTATCAGTATTAAATACCTTTCCTATTATCAAAATCAATAACAAATTAGCGATGGGTAGTTAAACAGAAATAGAAGAATGTCCTACAACTTGTGTAAAAACAATTTTTTCATGTTTCTTTAAATTCATAATTTCATGAAGCTTATCTCTATCAACTAAACCCAATACTACTGTATTTAGATTAGTTGCAGCACAATAAAGATATATATTTTGGCAAATAAATCCTGTATCTGCAACTGAAAAAAACCATTTTTTCTGCTCATTGCTGAAAAGAATAGATTTCATTTTTAAGAAATCAGCAACATAAATAAGTCCAACTGGTGCTAATTGCATCATTTTTTGAGTTCCTATATCAGCCCTAATATCTTTGTTCAGAATCTGAATTAGCTGATGTTCTTTTTCATCAAAGAGAAACAAACCTTTCTCCAGTGCAATATATACTTTAATCTCTTGTGAATTACAGGCAGAAGGAGCAGTTCTTTTACTTTTAGAATTTTTGGTTTGTTGTTTAGTAATTCCACAGGAAGCCCAAAGAAGATTAGACAATTCTTGTTCTGAAAGTGGTTTCTCAATCCATCTTCTTTTAGATCTACGTCTTTCTAGTGCCTTCATGAGTGGAAAAGAAAGTTCTTTTTGAGGTATAGGTAGTTTTATAATTTTATTTCCCATTTGTTCTAAATAATTACCTCTCTTTGGTTTTAATTAAGATGTACTGTTTAGATTATTTTAATTATTATGATTGAGTTAAGAAAAACTCTTTCTATTTCTTGTTGCTTATATCATGCTAAATTGTTTGCTCTTGTAAGTAAGGAAATGTAAATAACTCTAATCAATTTAAAATTATATACATCATATTCCGGTTTCAGTGTGTGTCAAAAATACCACTTACTCACACCAATGAGCCCTGAATCAGATAGCGTTTTTATTGGTATGAATTCTTCAGTAGTACCACGACCAAGAGCTACATAATGTCCTGTTCGTATTAGTAAAGTATATTACATGAATTTAAGCCTGAATAGGTTCTTATTTTTCAAATCTCATCTCTCTATAATAATAAATTCTATCTTCTTTAGTTATTTTTCGTAATACTTTACAGGGATTTCCAACCGCAATTACATTATCCGGAATATCTTTTGTCACTATACTCCCCGAACCAATCACGGAATTGTTTCCAATTTTTACATTGGGATTTATTACGACATTCCCACCAATCCAGACATTATCTCCCATGCTTATGGGCAAGGCAAATTCATATAGTGTATTTCTAATTTCATAATGCACAGGATGGCCAGCAGTATAGATGCCAACATTGGGACCCAACATAACATTATCTCCGATTATCACCCTGGCACAATCCAGGATTATCAAATTGTAATTAGAATAAAAATTAGCGCCAATTTCTATATTGTAGCCATAATCGCAGCGAAATGGTGGTTCTATAAAAAATGTTCCTTTTATTTTACCAAATAGCTCTTTTATTATTGCGTTTCTCTTGTCAATCTCTTCAGGGCAAAGTGAGTTAAATTTAAAAATTAATCTTTTAGTATATTGTCTTTCTTTCAACAATTCTTCATCAATAGCAAGATAAGGTTTTCCTGAAATCATCCTTTCTTTTTGCCTATTCATTTAAATCTCCTTTCTTAAAATATTAACAAAACAATAAAACATAAATGCTTCTCTATATCATGCTCTAACAATTTGATTTATGGTTAATCCTGATAGCCTTCAGTAATTTTAAAATACATGCAGTTCTTTAAACATAAAAAATTCCTTTGGGTTTAAGGAACTCATTTTGAATCAGGATGATAGATTATTCTAAATCATAATAATAGAAAAAACCGCCAGCCAATAGACCAACGGCTTAAAAAAATTTATTTAAATTCTATAACTTTGCTATTAGATGGTTCTCTGAACATCACAAAAGTATGGAATTGCTATCAGAGAACGCCCTCTGCTTTAAGATTCTCTATTTCTTTTTGATCAAAGCCTAGAAGATTACCATAGATTTCCTGATTATGCTCGCCGACTAATGGTATGCGAAGCTTCCTGTTTCCTGGCGTCTTGGACATCTTATACACAGAACCACTCAGTTTGACCTTACCAGAAAGGGGCTGTTCCACTTCAATGATCATCTCCCGGTGTAGTATCTGTGGGTCATTGGCTACCTGCTCAAACGTAGGAACAGGGGAACAGGGAACCTGGAATTCCTTGAAGTTCTCAAGGGCTTCCTCCACGGTTTTATCCTTCAACCAGTCATTCACAACGCTTTCAACTGCTGCCATATTTTTAGCTCTGAGCACACGGGTACGAAAGCGCTCATCGTCACTTAAGTCTTCTCGTCTAATAGCTTTGAGTACATTTTGCCACTGGCCATCAGTGATTGTACAGATCACCACATAGCCATCCTTAGCTTTGTAGGAACCGAAGGGAGTAGAGCTACTGAGCCTATTGCCAATTCTCTTAGGCGGAATAAGCGTGTCAAAATAATCAGCCCGATCAGGGAAGACCATTGCCCAGATTCCATCTTGCATGGAGATGTCAATATACTGTCCTCTACCAGTAATGTCCTTATAGTGAAGAGCTGCAAGGATTGCAATAACACCATTGTATCCGCCCATATAGTCTGCGAGAGAGATACCCACTTTAAGTGGTTCCCCGCTCTCATAGCCAGTTACGCTCATGAGCCCACCCATGGCTTGTCCAACCACATCATAGGTTATCTGGTCTCGGCGGGGACCCGTCTGGCCAAAGCCAGAAATGGATGCGTATATAATTCCGGGATTAATCTTACTTGCAACTTCATAGCCAAGACCCAAGCGATCCAGGATACCAGGAGCAAAATTTTCTACCAGAACAGAGCACTTGGCTACCAGTTTCTTCGCAATCTCCAATCCTACGGGATTCTTTAAATTTAAAGTCACGCTCTTCTTCCCCCGGTTGTAAGCCATAAATTGATAAGACTCTCCCTTAGGAGTCATTGGCGCAGCTTTCCGCTCTGGTTCTCCGGTGCCTGGCCTCTCCACTTTTATAATCTCAGCTCCTAGTTCACAAAGGACCGATGTGCAATGAGGACCTGATAAATATTGCGTGAAATCAAGTATCTTGACGCCTCCCAACGCCTTCTCCATAATACATCTCTCCTTTACTTATTGTTGTCCAAATTGTAATAGAATACAGCGATAACCATGCAAAGTTATAAAAAAATTACACTTTTGTAATGTTATCACAAATTTCAGTGTTAGACAAATCATTATTAAGGGAAGTCTGTGTCAAATTTTTGTAGGTACTATTTTCAAAATGTTACTATTTTTGGTAATCTCATACTTAAATTATCACTTTCCTTTTTAATCAACGATATAATACAAACTAAAGATCTGTGGAAAAGTTCTGACAGACATAGGATAATCGTTTTTTCTTGAGGTTCTATCTTAAGAGCCTGTTTCCTGGTTTGTTTTATCGCTCATATTCTGAACACTTTAGATATGTTTCTCTATGCAAAAATATATTGACATGAAATTAGGAGCTGAATATAATAAATCATTCTGATATTAATAGGAGTCAAAAAATGAAAACGATTATTATTGTTCACTCTTCCACTGGAACAACCCTGAATTTTGCAGAGGATATTTCTGATCAATTAAAAAAAGAAAAGCATGACGTTAAGCTTGTTCATTTGCAGACTGACCCGGTTATAAAGGGAGGATCTGTCCCCAAAACTGCCTCTATTAAGTTTGTCAACCTGCCAGATATAAAAGACTATGAATTAATTTTACTTGGTGGACCTGTCTGGGGATTTTCAGCCTCACCAATTGCTATAGCAGCTTTGGAAAAGCTGGGAAACCTGTCGGAAAAGAATTTCTTGCCTTTTGTGACCATGGGGTTCCCATTTCCTGCGATGGGCGGGAATAGGGCAATTTCAATGATGAGTGATAAAGCAAAAGAGTTGGGTGCAACCGTCTTGCCGGGTAAGATTATCCCAAAACTTTTTCATAATTTTAAAAAACAATTTAAAATAGAAGCAGAAGATATTGCCAAAATTATTATTTAGAATGTTTTATATTGTCTGATAAATATTATCCGTCTCTAAAGTAAAGGTGTTTTCAATACCATTGACATTTACAGTGTAAGTTCCTGCGGGTAACCCATAAACATCTAGAGCAATATTTCTTCAAAGGGCTCAATAACCTGAAAGCAGGATCCTGGAGAAGTTTCTGTTTTAATGGTAACAGTAAAATCATTCCCTTCTCTACTTTGTATAATCTCGTAAATTTGGGTACAAGGATTGGGAAGATAGCCACTGGCAACTACATGAACCTGAACGGGAAATGATTCTAATATCAGTATATCAATTTCAGTGACTTCAGCTAAATTTATTCTGGGCTCCACTGTGTTACAGCCAGGTATTAAAATTGTCATAAATATCAATAACAGTAACAATATAAATAATGTGCTATTTTTCTTAATCATTTGTAATTTTCCTCCAATGAAATATTGGACATATTCTCCAGGAATATATTCCAGCATTCCCTGGTATCCGCCTTCTTCAGGAAAGACAATTTTAATCCTGAATATACTTTATAACTTCTTCCACATGCCCCTTGACCTTAACCTTGGGGAATATTTTCATAATGGTCCCTTCTTTATCAATCAGGAAGGTGGTCCTCTCAATCCCCATATATTTTCGTCCATACATACTCTTTTCTTTCCAGACCCCATATAACTCACAAATCTTTCCCTCTGAATCACTCAGCAGCTTAAAAGGTAAATTATGTTTGTTAACAAAGTTTATATGTGATTTGATGCTGTCTTTGCTGACACCCAAAATAATTGTATTGCTTTCCTGGATCTTTTCGTAATTGTCTCTAAAGCTTACTGCCTCAAGGGTACATCCTTTTGTGTTATCTTTGGGATAAAAATATAAAATAATATTCTTTCCAATAAAATCAGATAGGGCAACCTCTATTCCCTGGCTGTCAGGTAAGGAAAAATCAGGGGCTTTCATTCCTTCTTCTAAATTCATCTTTCTCTCCTTTTTTATTCCAAAAATAAACATCAAATAGCTTTTTAATTATAGCATATCGGTTTTATAGTTCTGAGATGCAAATGCATTCAGTTCTTGAAATATCACTTTTTTATGATCTTTCAACAACAGACCCTCATCCATTAATCAAAAGTCTCTCTATGGTTTTCATGATTAAATTAATCTAATAATATTATATCTTTTTGATAAATATTTACACCTATTTTGGTAAAGAAAGAAGAAGTAAAATTTCTGCATCTCTTGTTTTGACTTTTGTTTGTTTTTTTATGTTGGTAAAATAATGTTTACTATATTTTAATATTTCCATAAGTTTTATCATTTTGCAAATTAGAAATGTAAATTGCAATAAGAAGAGTATTATTTATTATCTTTTAAAAGTTTTAAAATGTTTTTATAAGCGGAAGATAAGGATATTTCCCTATTTTTTATTTTCTTTCCAGCTTCTTGCTCCAAAAAACCCCAAGAAACCAAAAAGACCAAAGAAACCATAATTTAATCCTGGAATTAATCCTAAAAGGCCAAGCAATCCTAACCATCCTAATTTCCATAAATCCTTTGGTATGCCTCTTTTAAAGTAAGAAACTGTACTATAGATAACGGAAACAACAAAAGAAATGGCAAAAATTAAAGTCAGAATAAAAAATACTGGTTCCTCAATTTTAAAAAAACCGTAAAAAGCATTGTGTAAAATAACAGAAATAACACTTAAACCTACTAAAATATAGGTTATTTTTGTTTGTTTCTCCATAATAATAAATATCCTCTTTAAATTCCCTCTTGGGATAAATAAAAGTCCTTTCATGAGGAGGATTGACGGTTATTTCTACGAATTCATTGGTAGGAGTTTCTGGTAAATCTGTTACCCAAAGAAATTTTATTACTATATTATGGTTAATGCAAATTAACGTGGTTTTTTAAGTCCCCTTAAGGCCATTGCATAATTAATTCAGGGCAACCTGTATTTTTATCTTTTTGTTCTTTTACAAACCTAAATCCGGCTTTCTTGTAAAACAAGATACTTTTTGAATTTTCTTTATATACTGCCAACCTTAAATTTTTGCGTAATTCCTTTGCCTTTTTCAATAACTTTGTACCAATTCCCTTACCTTGATTATCCGGTTTGACAAAGATAGCAGCTAATCTATTTTCATTTAAAGATAAAGAGAAAAAACCACAAATCCCATGCTGATTTTCATATACATAAGTTTCGGAATTTGGTATATAAACATTTGTCATATTGTTTATCTCGGAAACCCAATAACTGCTGTCGATGAAATCATGGGCAATAAGCGATACTGTAAGCCATATGTCTAAAATTTCTTCTATGTCACATTCTTGAAATTTTCTTATCATATTAACCGCCTAATTGCATCTATAAAAAAATAGAGTTACTTCCTGCATAATCTTTGATGTCCCTTGCTTACCCTTTCTACGAATATTATTCCCGGGAATTTAGAATTGTACCTGTATCAATTTTATTATCCTATCTAATTCAATACATCAATAATGTCATTTGTAAATTCAATTACTCTCTTTTCAATTTGCATCTTAAGCTTTTCAGGATGATTGAAATCCGGCTGTTCGACCAGGATTGATTCAATAATGGAATCTACTCCTGGCTGCACTTCGGAAAGTTTATATTTGCCAATGTTTTGATGACTCAATTTTTTTACATACTCTGCCTGAATCTTTCTATTACTCCCACTCAACCATACATCAAATCTTCCCTGTTGGTGCAGAAAAACAATGGCAATCTTCAGCTTTTTTTCCTTCAAATCGTTTGGCGTAAAAGCAAAATAGGTCATATCTAAATAACCAAAATATAAAGAGCTTACAACATAATTCGGGTAATTTTTTTCCAGATAGTTTTTTAAGGAAGTCATAATAGTCATAATTCCCTTATAGGCTTTCTGGATGTGTCCCCTGTTTAGCTGGTTTTTGTATTCCTGAATATATTCATTCAATGATTCCATAACTATCCCTCACCCCATCGATATTTCTTATTCTGAAGAAATTTATCGATCTGACAATTTAAACATAATCCATTGTGGCAGCATATCATTTCCCCACAAGCCTGGCACTTCCATTTCTCCTCTTCTCTTTTCAGGAATTTATCCAGGCCATAGTCTCTTATAAATAGAAGGTTTTCTATCATGCTCATGTGGTATTTTGTTCGATAGCGCTTATCCAATGATTTCAGTCTTTTGCAGGGGAAATCCTGGCACTCAAAGCAAAACCGGATTTTCCCCTTTCCGAGCAATTCACATTTATCTGCCATGTGTGTACAATTATATCCTCTTGGTATACAACCAGGGCAGTATTTCCTGTGGAATCCATGTTTATTCAGATCTTTGTCCTTAAACTGATAAGCAATGCACAGACTGCAGTTCATCCCACATGGGGCAATTAAACTTTCTTTCATATCAGCACCAGCACCATAGAATATCAGATAGGAATAAAGCGATCAAATTCTCATGATTGATAATTTTAATTCCATTATTTTATTCTCGCATAAAGATTATTTTTTTACCATCCTTATCAATCATATTTTCTTCAACTAATTTAATTTTCCGATAATAGAACCATTGTTATGACCCCAATTGGAAATAGACGTGAGCTCCCTCAGTGTAATCAGGTGTATCACCATGTAAATTCCCTAATAATTGGTTACCAGCAATAGCATATGATTCTCCTGCTCCTGGATCAAGGGGGGTACCAGTTGGAATATTGTCTCTTGTATTTCCCCAGCCAGTCGGTCGAGCTGTGCTTGGTAAAAGTGCACTATCAGCATCAACATAAATACCACCGCCCTCATAGGCAGTGTTGGCGGAAATGGTATTGTCCTGGATAGTGATGTTATCGCTCTCATACACAAAAATCCCGCCGCCGTAATATCCTGCTTTATTACTGGTTATTTCGTTTCCAGTAATACTCACGTCGCTTTCATAACCAACACTAATACCACCCCCTTCATCATATGCTTTATTGTTTCTGATGTAATTTCCTGTAATATTGGCAATACATTCATCATTTAACATGATACCACCCCCGTCGGCCGCTGAATAATTACCGGTTATTTCGTTTCCGGTAATATTTACCGCGCAATAATACTCTACATGAATACCGCCACCGCCACCGCCTTCATCGTTTTCATTAGTTTTATTGTTTCTGAGAATATTTTCTTTAATAGCAATGGTAGGGTTATTATAATATCCATACACATAAATGCCTCCACCGTCAATGGATGCTTCATTGTCTTCGATAATATTATTCGTAATAGTGGGAGAAGTATCATCTATATACATTCCACCACCTTCATCTGCGGATCCATTTGTGATAGTAAATCCTCTAAAGGTTGATTCGTAAGCTACACTATCAAAGGTTACCACAGTTCCATTACCTTCACCATCATCGTCAGTATCACCATTAATAGTAGTAGCTTCTACTATATCCCAGTCATAGGGATCGATGCTTTGCAGGGTAATATTTTTTGCTATCGTAATATTCTCGTAATAAGTACCCGGGCAGACGATGATAGTATCTCCTTCTGAAGCAGCATCAATGGCATCCTGTATACTTGTATAGTCATCATTTTGCAATATTCCAGACTGATCATATCTGCGTATCTTTTTATCTGAAAGAACAAAAATAACCTCAATGGTGTGGTTGGCCTTTACATTGGTAAAAGTATAGGTATCAACCACTCCTACTGATTCACCATCCACCAGAACATCTTCAATCTCATAACATGGAGTAAGCGGAGTAATGGCAAAAGTCTTGTCTTTCCCCTTGGTTACCTTTACACTTCCTTCCGGATTAATACTGCCTCCTATTCCGGCTGTAGTAGTAATGGTATATTTGGGAGTGGGTGCAGGATGTGCAGGCGCCTGGGCTTCCTCAGTAAAAATAACCGAAATGGTGTGATTTTCCTGGATGTCGGTGAAGGTGTAGGTAGTGAGGGCTCCGACTGATTCACCGTCTACTAAGACATCAGAAATTTCATAGCCTTCATTTGAGGTGATGGTGTAGGTCTGGCTTACTCCTTCGGTGAGGCTGGTCTCTCCCAAGGGAATGATTGTGCCTCCCTCTGTAGCTGATGAGGTGATGGTGTAAGTGTTGGGATTAGGTTGTGGTAACATAGTACAGCCTGCTAAGATAAGGGCAATTAGGGCAGATAATAAGAAAAAGATAACATTCTTTCTAACAAACATTTTAAACCTCCATTTGGAAATTGAAATAAGACAAATGAATTTATTGTTATTCACTAAAAACATCATCTGTATTTTCCCTAAATATATCCTCTCCTTTGTAAAAAAGCTTATAAAAAAAGATATAGTAAGATAAGGTATCCTACTCTGTCTTTTTGACCTGAAAGATTCTTCCGGAGGAATTAGGGGTCACACTTTAAGCAAAACCTTTTTGACCTTCCTAAAGCTTGAGGAATTGCCTCTTCGGTGCTTTTTTATCAAAAAGCTCTCCAGAGTCCTGTCTGATAACAGTCTCTTTTACCGGTAAGTTTCAATACCGTCTTTTTGCTATCTTTCTTCTTGGGCGCTTTCTTAAAGAAAAAGAAAGTCTTTCCTGTTATCTTCCTACAGGATACTGTATTTGGTTGTCATGGGTTAAAAGATTTATCTTTATCTCTTCTATGTTTCTAATAAAAAGAATATTTTCTTTATTTTTCAAATATACTATATTTGAATAAAAAAGTCATCTTTTTTATTATTGACCCCGGTATTTTATTATTTAAAATTTATAATCAGGTTTGGAGATTACACCGCCGGTTTCCTGTCGGCTGTTGGCAATCCTGTCATATTCCTCCTGGGTTAAAAACTGTGCTTCATAAGAAATATTGTAACGCTGCAATTGGCAATCAAATGCTCTGAGATGATTTCTGGAGCCTTTTAACAGGTTTTGATAGACAATCTTGATATCATCATTGTCTGTCTCTTTCATCAAGCGCTGCAGGTCATAAATGTCCAAATCTTCAATGTATGCTCCACTAATATGGCATCTTCAATTAACTTGCTGCCTCTTTCTATCAGCCCATTATAAGCCTTTTGCAGTTCTTCATTACACGATAACATGATACAATAGATGGATATTTTATCCCTCTTGGAAGATTCTTGGAGCGTATTTGAAGGATTAAAAACATTTCAGGAAGAGAAAGACTAGACTACATATTTTTTACTCAACCTTATTCATATATATTTCTTGTTCTTTGGTAATGTTTTCAATAATATTTTTTGTCTTATCAACATATTCTATATAAGACTCTCCACGTTTTCCTTCTACATCTATATTCCCAGATATAATTTCCTGTGTTTGATCTTCTTGTAAGAAATCTTCATCCATCTGTGTCCTTAGATAAGGTATAAGCCAAACAAAATAACCAAAAACTGCTATAACAATTAATATCACGATACCTATAGTAATCTGATTCATATTATTTCCCTCTTTCCTGCAAATATGTGACTTTTGTTCATTCTTGATTTTTTAAGTTTTCCTGCTCGAGTTGTAATAGAAGCAGGTAAAACTGTTAGCGATATTTTCTCATTAGACCAAAAATCCTCATAATACCGGATTATAACAAGGCCGGGCATTTATTGGTTTCCATAGACTACTATCCTGACCAATCAAGTCACCCTCAAGGTAAGTCTTATCGCTCTGATTTAGAATCCATTATTTTGTAACCTTTTTCTGTTTCAGTTTAAGTCTCTTTTATTTCCTTTAACAAATCATATAATACATTGAGCCTTTCACTGATTATCTCATCATCTTTGTGCAGACAATCATCAAACAGGTTTATATCAGTATCAATTTGTTCATTATCAGTACATACTGAGACGTTCATGGCATCACCCTGCAAACCGATCCTGCCCAATATCGGGTAGTTAGGGTAATCCTTCTCATTTTTATGATATCTTTCCATGAATATTTTTCTTGTTTTGCAAATCAGGATTGCCAGATCGAGCACTCTGTGTAAAGGCATTTCCTCTGATTGCCGGGACCATTTTTCTCCTGTATGTCGCCATATTTTAGCAGAAATTTCGAGATTTCCCCGGTCATTCCATTGTGCCAGACCCAGAGATAATCCTTTTGCATCTGAGTTATTTGCCATCCTTCCATCAATTCTGTCATATTCTTCAGAAACAATAACCGGTTTGTGTTTCAGTTCAGTAGGTATCTTCATAATTCCCTCCAAAATTATTAAAAGGATATTAGTAATATACTGATTTAGTAGTTTACTGGTAGATTTATTTTTTGTCAAGAATTTTTCTATTTTTAGTTAAGATTAAAGATGAGATTATCATTAATATTGGGGTGGGTGATAATTATTAATAAATTTCAAATACTATTGAATTATATTTATCCAGAATTTGGATAACTAGTTTTTATATCGTCTGAAGAATATTATCTATTTCTAAAGTAAAGGAATCTTCAATACCATTAACATTCACGTTATAAGTCCCTGCCAGTAATCCATAAACATCCAGGGCAATCGTCTCTTCAAAGGGGTTAATTAAAGGTATACAGATTTCTTGGTTATATTTTGTTTTAATTGTTATCTTAAAATTATTTTCATCTCTACTTTGAGTAATCTGGTCAATCCCAGTGCATGGATTGGGTAAATTTCCTCTGGCAACTACCTGCACCTGAACAGGAAATGATTCTAATATTAATATTTCAATTTCGGTTACTTCAGCTAGATCTATCCTGGGTTCTATTGCGTTACAGCCGGATAACATAAATGTAACAGGTAATAAAAGTATCAATATTTCTATGGATATAATTATGTTGTTTTTTCTAATCATTTAATTTATCTCCTGGGAGGTGTCTTCCCACCCGGGACCATCTGAAACTCCATCTCCTGAGTTAGGAGCAGGTCAGGGACTATTTTCAATATCAACAAGTTCACCTTCTGCCTGCCCGGTATCTCCATCGTCTACCTGGGAAATTGCATTTTCACAACCTGATATTATAATTACAAGCAAAGAAATCATTATAAATAGCAAAAATAACTTTTTCATGGATTTTTCCTGATATTAATTTAATTTATGGTTACATTATATAACAGTTTATGATTAATAAAAAGATTAATGAGTAAAGGTAGTTTTTTATATTTTAAAGTGCTTTCCTTTTTCTTCCATCAATATAAGAACAATTTCTTTTATTTCAGGTGGCAATTGTGCAATTTGCCATTGGCGCTCAGCTTCCAATGATTTTCCCAAATATTTAATAGCTCTTCTGGCATATAATGCTGCTCCCACTGAATGATCAGCCATATGAGCAGTTGCAACAGCATGCCCGACTGAACGGGCAATTGCTATAACAACAGGATCAGAAGATTCCTGGGCTACGGCATGGGCATTTACAGATGCATTTCTTGCCTCACCAACCTTGGCTCTTCCTTCTTCCCATTTTCTGGCAGTTTCCAGTGCAACAAGCAGCCTGTTGTCAATATTATCACCGATATATGGAAAAACATGCTTTGAACATTTCCGTGCCCATTCGATTAATATTCGGTGTTGCTCTTTAGTCAGCATACCTCCGCGATGAACTGCGATATACCTTTTGTCACGCATAATAATTCCTTTGCTTAATTATAATATCTTTTTAAGAGCATCAAGGCTTTGTATGTCAACCATTTACTCGGGGTTCCCTTTTTTTCAATTGTGACCTGTAAACGACTGTTATAAGTGTTCTCCAGTATCCACCTTCCCTGCTTATCCTGTTTGGAGATCAGGATATTGATAGCATCCTGCATTCTGTTATCATTATGTCCTAATCGCGTGAGAATCTCTAAAACTTCCAGAATATCATCCTGGTACATTAATGGGAATCCAAGTCGAAGCCAACCAGGTTTAGCAATTTTATTTAAATCATGACTTTTTTTATAAATATGATGTTTGAGCAGGTATTCTGCTGCCTTTTCAATAGTACTGTTCACTTCATGGCTTCTACGCTCAGGTGGGATTTCTGCAAGAGCTTTCAAAGATTTTACTACTCCCATATGGCAGGAATGCTTTCCCCAGCAGGGCTCGGATTGGTCATAAGGCCATCCTCTGGGTTTTTCATTGTTTCCATCATCAAACCTTTGATATTTAGTAATCCAACCGATTGCCTTTTGAACCCTATCATCATCAAGATATCCTAATCGGATAAGGCTAAAAACCATATTACCGGTTAAACAAGGGATAACTCCCCCAGGTCTACCTCCGCCTGTTTTAGTACTATAATAGATGGAAAAACCATAACTTTCCGGGTCCTGAGAATTTTTCAATATAAATTCGCAGGCATTACCAATCCGGACATCATCAGATGCTTTTACTCCTGATTCGGCCAGGATAATCAATTGCCATACTGTTCCTTTGTATTTATTTGTATAAAAATTATCTTTTTCTTCCCAGTAACCCCCTTCTTTTTGTTTAGAAAGAATAAGAGGCACTATGCCTTTTTGCAATATATCCTGTTTTGCCTGAATCAGTTCAGGGTTATTAATAGATTTTCCCAATAAATCGGCTAAAACAAAGTATCGCACTGAGGGATTATCATCTTTTAATAACCAGGAAATTAACTCTTCTTTTATATAAGATTCCCGGCTAATCATTCTTTGCTTCCTTACTTCCCCTTTTTATTTAAAATCCCAGCAAATATTTTCAGCTTATACTGTCCGTCTTCTAAAAGATATTTATCATAGAGATGGTTCATCTGAATTTCGTCAGCTTTCAAATTAATGTCCTTTAATATCGTAAGCCAATCATTATAGGAAAATAATCCCAGGGTGTGAACTTCATGATAAATATTCTGTTTGCTATTTTGGCGAATCAGATAAACTATAGTTGCTTCATAGGTTGTATCTGAAATAATATGATTATTCTCAAATACTGTTATGTGAATGCCTTCTTTTTCACCGGAATAGACAAAATTATTGTTTTGAAAATCTTCTTTGGTATGGGCAACAATAAGGAAGGCGCCACCGGGTTTTAAATGACAAACTGCATTGCTGATAGCCTTTTTCAGGTCTGAAATGGTAGTCATATACATAATTGAATCCGGAATAACCACTGCATCAAATTTACTGTTAAGATTAACCGTTCGCATGTCCTCATTGAGGTATCCCACTTCAGGATTTATTTCTCTGGCTATCTTAAGCATTCCTTCGCTTATATCTACCCCGGTTACCTGAAAATGTTTTTTAAAATGATAATCATGCCCTCCTGCTCCACAGCCTAAATGCAGCATCGTATGAGGATTTTTACTTTTATTATCCTTTAATAATCTTTTTAATATCCTGATATAAGACGCAGCTTCTTCCAGGTAAGTTTCAGGGGGAGCCAGAATAGTATCAGTCCAGGCAAACTTATTGTATGCTTTCCATTTCATTTTTATTACGGCTTTCTTTATCGATAGCGATCTATCTGAATATTTTATGTTCCATAATTATACCAAAAAGTTATTCATTATTAAACAAGCGTTGGATTTTGTAGTGTACAATCATCTCCTTTACCTATTGCTAGGATATTTTTATCTCATTCTTATCAATTGAATGGTCTTTGCTTCTTCCTTCTTATCTTTTATTGATTCTTGTCATAGCTTATGGTTAAAATCGAAAAAAATAGCACAGTGAATCCAAAGCAGAAACCATTGTCTCTGCTTCTTTGGTAATCATGAGGTACTTTGAAATAGCCAGACCAATGGTAAAAAAATTACTTACACTATGCATTAGTGCAAGATATACGATACTTCGGCTCTTCTGATATGCTACACCTTGAATAACTCCTAATATAAAAGCATAAAATAATTGAAAATAGTCTACTTTTATGGTAAATGGTGATAAGGTCCAATTTATATGTGCCATAGAAAAAAAAGAGAGATGCAATAATATTTTCCAGGGTTATATTCCATCTGATTTTTAGACTATTTCTAAAAATATAGGATAATTCTGTTATTGGTAATGCTCTATACAATATCTCTTCTGATGATCCACTTAAAAAAAGTTGAAATCCCAATATTCCAATAATATTATTTTTATTTAAAGGGAAGTCATAAGTTGGTAACTGGTGGAAAATATGCATAAAAATATGGCTGGCAAGAGCAATCGCTGTATAGGCAACAGTAAATATTATTAAATATTTTATTCCTACTTTGCTTTCTCCAAAGATAAAGCCAAAGTCATTTTTTAGCAACTTTCTTAACACAGCAATAATAGCTAAGACATTAATCATTTGAATAAGATGGTGTACAGAAATACTGGCAAAGATGTCATAGGGGTCAAGTAAATTATAGGAAAATAAACTAGCGACAGTCCATCCAACCTTACCAGAGAATATTTGGATAATAAATAGGGCAATAACTGCTATACAGACAGAAATAATCTATAAAGTTTATTATATTTGTATTTTCCCATGTTTTTTTTATGATGAGAATATTTTTTCTCTTTTCTCTTACTAAAAATTCATTTTGTATTATATAGAAAAACAAGATTAGGTTTTGCCAATCTGTCTCTGTCGACTCTAATGATTTCTATGAAAGGTTGGAGCAAGAAAAAGTAGTAAAACTAATATATTGTAATCAACTGGATGATAAAACTCAAACAATATTTTTAATAAATTGGCAAATTATCAATCTTTCTAATGGTTTAAGGCTTTGTTATGATAATTACTAATATTTCCCATGATATTTTATGGTATATCATCAAAATATATTTCTTGACATTAACGTTACGTAAAGGTTTATAATATGAGCTATGAAAAAAAGAAACAATTAAATTCTCAAAAACACAAGGATTTTACGCTAATGAAATACACAATTAAACAACTAGCTGAATTATCAGGAGTAAGCAAAAGAACGCTACGCTATTATGATGAAATAGGATTACTCAAACCGGCTCTGCTAAATTCTTCTGGCTATTGAATCTATACTCAAAAAGAAGTAAACAAGCTACAGCAAATTCTTTTTTATAAGGTAATAGGAGTGGGCCTTAAAGCTATTCAAAAAATAATCGCTTCTCCAGATTTTGATGAACTTAAAGCCTTGAAAACCTATTTTATAAAGCTTTCAAAACAAAAAGAGCAATTGGAAATCCTAATTAATAATGTTAGAAAAACAATAATATCTATAGAAAGGGACACTATTATGAATGATAGAGAAAAATTTGCAGGATTTAAGAAAAAAATAATAGAAGAAAATGAAGCAATATACGGCCAAGAAATACGAGAACTTTATGAAGAAGAAATAATTGGACAATCCAATGAAAGGGTAAAAAATATGACTAAAATTGAACAAGAGCTAATGGAGACCTTAAAGAAAGCTATGCAGACTGGCAATCCTGCAGGGGAATGGGCACAAAAAGCAGCAGGTTTACATCGTCAATGGCTTTCTTTTTATTGGGGGAGTTATAACAAAGAAGCTCATGCCAGTCTTGTCCGAATGTATGTAACGGATGAAAGATTTTCCTATTATTATGATAAAAATCAACCTGGAACAGCACAATTTTTAAGAGATGCTGTTCTTTTCTATACCGGGATAAGTGAACAATAATAAGATTAAAAACCTTAGCTGTTTTTTGAATAAAGGATAATCCAGGAATATATTCGCCATTAAATTGTACTTGATGGTTTTGCTTATACTAAGAACATATCCTATTTATTCACTCAACAAAGAAGTAATGTCAGCTATGAATTTAATAACTCTTTTTTCAATCTGTAGTTTAAGGCTATCAAGATTGTTAAAATCCGGTTTTTCTACCAGTATTGATTCAATGATAGAATCTACTCCCGGAAGTACCTTCGAAAGCTTATAATTTCCAATATCTTTATGACTCATTCTTTCAATATAATCAGCCTGGATCTTTCTATTGCTGCCCCCTAACCAAGCTTCAAATCTTCCCTGTTCATGTAAGAATACAATAGCAATTTTTAGCTTTCTATTTTTCAAATGGGAAGGAGTAAATGCGAAAAAAGTCATATCCATATAGCCGAAATATAAGGAATTCACAATATAATCCAGGTAATTTTTTTCCAGATAATTTTTTAAATCAGACCTAAAATTCATTATGCTCTTATAAGCTTTTTGTATATAACCTCTATTTAATTGATTCTTATATTCTCTAATTTGTTCGTTTAGCGAGTTCATAAGTCTACTCCTCATTCCAATGATTTTTTTTGTTCTGTAGCAATGTATCGATGTTACAATTTAAGCACAGCCCGTTGTGGCAGCATATCACGTCACCACATGCAGGACATCTCCACTTTTCCTCTTCCTTTTTCAGAAAACTCTTCATGCCACTATCTCTTAAAAATATGAGTTTTCTATCATACTCATATGATATTTTGTGCGATAGCGCTTATCCAATGATTTCAAGCGTTTACAGGGAAAAGATTGCACTCAAAGCAAAATCGGATACTTCCTTTTTTAAGCAATTCACACTGATCCCCTATGTGAGTACAGTTTTTTCCTCTTGGGATACAACCAGGACAATAGGTCTTATGAAATCCCTGTTTGTTCAGGTCTTTTTTTCTAAATTGATAGGCAATACATAAACTACAGTTCATTCCACAGGGAGCAATTAGATTTTCATCCATAAAAAACAATATCCTCCATCCATTAACCATTTTTCCTACTGAAATCTATAAACCATCATCACTATACCAACTCAACATTATTTTACCTCTTATTTTATCGATTCGCCTATTTCTACTACATTTTTATCATAATCATAAAATCTCAAAACCCTCTGCTTCCAGAGCTGTTCCTTGATCTGGTGAATAAATTCAAAATTATGCTCTCTTCAGGTTCTCTTAATTTCTTCCAGATGCTCTTCTTCTAAGTACAATTCAAAGCTATTAGCATATCTTATTATAGGATAATTATTTATTAATGATTGGAGGTGTTCTTTCTGATGGATAGCAAAATCTCCTTCAAACACTACATTTGCTCCATGATCTTCTTTTACTTTTTGTTTTAATATCCTCTCATATAAATATCTGGAACGATTAATATCTTCTACCACTATCAGTGGGCAGATATATTTCATAAAGATTTTTTGATCTCCTTTCATCAATTAAGTTCAGGAAATAAATCCACTATTGCTGCTATTTTTATAGATCTATTATAATGTTCTTTCAGTTCTATGTCATTAAATTGATTAAGATCTTGAATTATCATGTTTTTGCCTTTCTCTTTTTTATTATCTAAAAATAATAAAAAATCAAACAATCTGAATTACTCTAAATTTTTTACTGGCTAACAACCTTTGTGATATACTATATAAACAACACTATTTTTCCTAAAAATAATGCCTAACTGGAATATGTTACCAAATATAAATTCATTTCTATTATTTATTACCGCTAAGAAAAATAGGTTAATAAAGGAGGGATAAAAATGGCAGTAGTAAAAGTAATTGAAATTCTGGCTGAATCAACTAAAAGCTGGGAGGATGCTACAAAAGCTGCAGTTGCAGAAGCAGCTAAGACTGTAAGGAATATTCAGTCTGTTTATATTAAAAGTTTTCAGGCAGTGGTAGAAAATCATGAAGTGGTCAGATACCGTGTTGATGCTAAAATCTCATTCCTTGTTGAAGAATAAACTTGATTGTATTTTTCTCATATAGAAAGTAGGAGCAGGTGCAGTTCTTTCTGACCTGTTCCTATTTTAAAATTAGCTTACACTGTAAGAAATATTTCTTCGCTCATCCTTGAAGGATGACTTTAATAAATAGAGATACTCCTTGTATCTAAAAATATTGTAAATGATAAATGTTCTAAAAAATGATTAAAATAAGAGGAGTAAATGAACTTTTTAGAATTAGTAAGAAGAAGGCAGAGCGTAAGGAGCTACCTGGAAAAATCAGTAGAACGGGAAAAAATAGATAAATGTCTTGAAGCTGCGAGACTTGCTCCCTCTGCTTTAAATGCTCAACCATGGAGATTCATAGTAATAGATGATCCAATTTTAAAAAATAAAATAGCGGAAAAAACTTTCAGCAAGATTATCTCTTTCAATCGTTTTTCACTACAGGCTCCGGTCCTGATAGTGATAATTTCAAATTATTCTGGAATTTTAAATAAAATTAAAAAAACAATAAAGAATAGGCAATTTTATTCTATTGATATCGGTATAGCGGTAGAGAATATCTGTCTTCAGGCAACTGAAGAAGGTCTGGGTACCTGTATTCTAGGATGGTTTGACCAAAGAGGCATCAAAGATTTATTGGATATTCCAGAAGAGAAGAAGGTTGAATTGGTTCTTACTATGGGATATCCGGTTTCAACAAAAATCCGCCTAAAGAAACGTAAAAACCTGGATGAAATTAGAAGCTATAATAAATTGTAACACTCACCCGATCATACCGTTGACTTTTTAAATAATTATTTATTCTCTTTTTTAAAATATTCTAGAGCTTTTAAAACAAACCTGGCATAAGCTCCAGCTGGGCCACCACCCATTTCAATAGCCACATCGATAGTTTCAAAAATCTCTTCATCACTAGCACCGGCTTTCATTGCTTTATAAAGATGTGATTCCATACAGGGTTCACATTTGGTGACAATGGAAATAGATAAAGCCATTAGCTCTTTCATCTTCTTATCAATAGCACCACTCTGAAATGCTAACTTTTGTAACTCATTAAGCGGTTGATTAGTTTTAATATGGTCGCGAAACGATCGTTGCAACTCTTTTCGATCCTTGATACTCTGCTCAATTTTATTGAAGTTTAAATCAGACATAATATTCCTTTCTTTCTAAATTATTGTACAGATTTTTTTATAGTATTTAATTCTTACCTTTGTCAATATTTAGCAGACTATTACTACTAACATGATGGTTAAGCTTTTAGAATGGCACTTTCTTTTTTTAAAATCATTTAAACATCTTCCCATTTGCCATTTTAGATAATGTGAATCAACTGATTTAAAAAAACAGATGGCAAATGAAATGATTTCATCTACAACCTGTTTTTTGATATTAGAGAAAATGTTTTCTACCAACCTGGTAGGAATCTAATCTTCTTATCCTCAGCTACAGCCGGACATCAACAGAGAAAATACCAGTAAGAAAATCAGGTAAAACAATTTTTTTATCATTCTACTCCTCCTTATTATGTATGCTACATCATACTATTTTTTTGAAAGAAAGTAAACCCTAAAAATATTTTGAGAATGTAAAGGTATGTGATAATATTTTACAAAGACTGATATTTAGAAGATAAGATTGACATTAAGATAACTTATTTAAGTGAAACTTCAACAATGATAGCATTTATTAAATATCTCTTCCTGGTTTTCAAAATGAATAGTATTATAATAAAACATACACTTAGTAATGAGGCATAGTTATAAAATGTTATCCGAAACTCAGAACAAGATAATTCTAACCAAAATAATAGCTACGGCAGGAATCATACTGGTATAGATACCTATTTTATTGACCATATTGTCCGCAATCGCAGGAACAATATCGGATCATATGCTGCGATTTGACTACCTAATGCCAGCAGAACTTTTCCCAATTGCCTTCATAGGTGCACTACTACTGCTCTGGGCAGCACTAAGAGGGCATTTAAAGCAAAAAAATATTGCTTGGGGATTAGGTATAGCTATATTCTTCCTGATCAGTACTCAAACAATTGCTATACTCAGCGGACTTGCTTCAGGTTCTATTAAACCTGTCGGTTGGATCTGGGCAATAGCCTTGACCTGTATTGCTCTTTATACCCTGGCTATTATAAATATTGGTTTAGCAGGTATCTCATTAATCATGGAAATTAACTTTATCAATAAACAATAACAATGTAGTTTTTTAAAGAATTAAGGCGATATAGTGTAAAAAGGTAAGAAAAAAGGCACCATCTTCTGTGGATACGCTTTTATAACAATCCTGGAAGAGATGCCCTTTTCTATTACATTGCCTGTTATAGTCATAGACCTAACTGGCATTTAGTATTATCTCCTGGTGAATATGTCTTCTTATTCTGTTATAAAGAAATTTGCTTAATAACTAATATAATGATGAATAAGGATTTTCTATTATCAAACTAACAATATTTTCAACTTTCAATAATAGAGGCATGGTAGGCCTACTTAAATATTTCAGTCATGGTGACCTCTATTGAAGTTACTTCCCCCGGGAATATTTCTAATTCTTCTATCCAAGCTCTGAAACCATCTTTAATTATTACCATTTCATAATAGCCTATTTCTATATCTGGCAATGTTTTAGGATACATAGATGTTGTGGCAATATAAGTACCGTTTAGAAATATTTTTGCTTCTCCTTGATTGCTCTTAATGGATATTGAGCCATATTTTGGTTGAGGCTCTAAATCAACATAGATTCTTGACACTTGTTCAGATGATACTGTTATTTCGCTTATCCACTCACGGTAACCGGGAAGTGATAATTTAATGATATGGGAACCGACAGGAATTTGAGTTAAATTCAGTGGTGTCAATCCCTCATAGCTATCATCTAAATAAATATCTGCCCCCTTGGGATTAGAATTAACTGCGATGGAACCAGTTGCCCTTTGAGATTCTAAATCAGCAAAAATACGAACTGTTTGAGAAGAAGTTATAGTAATTTCACTATTCCATTCTTGATAATCAGCTAATACTAATTTAAGTGCATGTCTACCAACAGGGATATCCCTTAAATTAAGGGGAGTTTGGCCTTTATAGGCATTATCCAGATATACCCGGGCACCCTGGGGATTGGAGTTAACTGCAATAGAACCAACGGATGGTTTAGCCAGGGGAACTAAATCAGCAGTAATTTTCACCGTTAGAATAGGTAAAACTGCGACAGAGCTACTCCAATCTTCATAACCAGACAATACTAATTTTATGCTGTATTGACCTACGGGAACATCTTTTATAGTTAATGGTGTATCGCCCTTATATTGGTTGTCTAAAAATACTCTGGCACCTGAAGGATTTGAATTTATAGAGAGGGCACCATATCTTAACTGCTGGGCATAGCCGGCAAGACCTATAGTTAAACAAAGAAAAGTGATTATAAATGTTAGTAACAATATTTTTAAATATTTATCGAAAAAAATACTTTGCCTCATAGTGATACCTCCTTAAGAAATCTATTTTTTTGGCAAAAGTAACTATAAAAATATCCTCCTCCCTTCTATCTATAACTTAAAGATTATTTATCATAGAACAAACAAACACTTATGCTATATTATTATACACTTTTTTTATTCTACTAACACCCAAAACTATTTTGCATTTTGTCTTCTTTGCCTCTCTATTTACCTTATTCAGTGTTATAAATATTCCCCAGGATATTTGATAATCTTTTTCACGATACATCCATACCCCTGGGATAATTAATATAGCAATAATTTGATTTACATTTAATTGATTAAGTATAAATATTCTATAGCCACCGATATGTTTAATAACGAAGTTCGCAACTTTCTGAAATCAATTCAGCATTAATAACTGGATGGAGTCTTCTATTTGTAGGGATTGATTTCTTTTCCTTCAGGCTATTTTTTCAGAAACAATAGAATTTCTTGCCGACAAGTTAAAATCAGTACAGATAGAACCCCGCTGGCTACAAGCGGCTGACGATACGTTCAATAGTTAAGGGAGCAGAGCCTTCATAGTGGTTATTGACATTAATACACAATCGTACCTTTTTTATGATTAAATCACGTATCATGTCTGCCAATCGATCCAGTTCTTCTTCCCTGGGTTCCCACAATTGATTCCAATTACCCTGGCTTTTCTCCTCCATTGCCTTTCGATCACCGCCCATAAGTCTAATTACAGTAAATTTTTCAATGAGATCATGATAATTTTTATACAGATCAAAGATAGAAGGCATGTAATATCCTTGTAAAAATACATGATTCAGATTAGAGGATTTTAAAAAAGAAAAATATTCTTTATTCAGGTAATTGGGATTTCTAATCTCTATACAATAATTCATATCAGATGGACACCTGCTTATAAATCTGGAAATTTTGTCCTGAAAAATTTTTTGACCCGGCATCTTCTTTTTATTCAGATATTCAAACTGGAAGATAAATGCAGTTAGATGATCTTTCATGGGATGCAGTAAATAATAAAATTCAGCAAAAAGTTCATTAGAAAGAAAAAAGGGATTTTCAGTTAAGGGCATTTTTTTGTTTTGTGAATAATAATGAGTCAGAGTAATGGAATTCGGGACTTTTACACTAAACTGAAATTGTTGGGAGACAGAGGACACATATTCCCTGACAACTTCCGGTTTGGGTAAAACAACTTTGTTACCTGGAAACAACGACCAGAACCACTGGTCAATTTCAACCGTATCATAATGCTTAGCATATTCTGATAAATATTTATTACCAACCTCTTCTGAATAGACAATCCCTTTCCAGGAAGGATACTTCCAGCTGCAGGTTCCTATTCTAACCAGATCAGAAATTTGCTTCATAATATATCCTTTGTCTAAAATAATTCTTTTCTGGATTCTAATTTCATAAGATAATGTTTTAAAACTGAGGCATTATTCTTTTCTTCATTCTTAGAACTAAACAGTAAGGTAACCTGACCTTTCCTGGAATGTTCTACCAAAGTCTTCAGTATTGTCTCGTGTTTCTCCAACTCCAATAAATATCTTTTTTCAAAATCATCCCAGCTTAATTCGCCTGAATGGAAAGACTTTCGTAACCAATCCGAAGGAGCGGCTTCTTTAAGCCATTGGTCTATTTTTACCTGTTCTTTAGAAAGTCCACGGGGCCAAAGCCGATCAACAAGAACACGATATCCGTCCTGTGGTACAGGTGCTTCATAGATACGCTTTAATGCAATGGGCATTTTTCTGCCTCCTTCAATAATTTAATATTAAATATATATGCTTCTTTTCACATCATCATATTATAATGTAAAATAGAAAACAAGTAGATATTTGTTTATTGCATTTATAAAAAGGAAAGGATAAATAAAAAAGTTAATCGAAGAAATTCAGGTTGGATCAAGTCTTCAAAATATACCTGTTTAGTATCAAACATCATTCCAGGACTCGATTCCACTTCTTATCGCAATATTATCCCTATCTTTATGTTAGTGTAAAATTTACAGTGGTATCTTAAAACTTGCCCTTTAACATAAAAAAGGTGTAGACTTACCTAAAAATACTCAACCAAAGTATCCTTTTAAAAAAGGAGGTAAGACTACACCTATGGATACTGATATGATAACCATAAC
>Ga0334887_1000346_pt1 | contig 76099 bp, 63 predicted proteins | sample GraSluR1_MG_10_FD_207217 | JGI IMG/M metagenome (GOLD analysis project Ga0334887, IMG submission 207217) | Sludge microbial communities from methane-producing bioreactor in Wageningen University, Netherlands - Granular Sludge_18_07-R1 | ecosystem: Engineered > Bioreactor > Anaerobic >...
TCCAATCTTTGTTACAATAGTCATAGGTTCTATATCCTTTTGGGTTATTTCGTCATTTCCTAGGATATAGGACTTTTTTTATTTTGAAAACATGTAAACGTTTTTCCGAGTATTATTTTACACTAACCATCTAAAAATCTATGGAAAAATGCTATGTTGTCGTCATTACAAATTTTGGCATCTTTCAATTTTAAATTAAGGTGGAAGACATGCTTGAGACGATTATTTTTATTACCATACTTATTATAGAAAAATGGCACTTCTGCTTCTGTTAAACGTTCAACCAAGAGCGGGGCATCCTTTTGCAAGAAATCTTCAACGGCTGTGCTGATGAATGCAGGTGGGAAGTTTGAACTAATTCCTTTTAAAACATTGATTTGTTCCAATTCTTCAGCATTTCCACCATTCGGTAAAAAGTCTTCCATGAGGAGTTTTGTTAAACCTTGGTCTTCCAAATCAATTTTGTAAGCTCCGCAGTGCAGTCCGACGGCCGAGAGTGTTAAAGACTCTGGAGTTGTAAAAGAGTATTTGGATGCAGCTTGTGGATTGGTTATAATATTGGCATAAAGGCCTAGGATATGGGCTCCTGCTGAATCACCCACAGCGAAAACCTTGGTCTTGTCTAGCTGATAAGCGCCAGCATTTTCCATGAGCCAAGAAAAAACAAGATTGGTGTCCTCAAGGGGGGCTGGGAACTGAAATTCGGGAGCCAGACGATAGGTATAACAAATGACTGCGAAGCCTCTCGAAGCTAAATCAGCAGCATAAAACTGATAGCGCTCCTTATCACCATAGACCCAACCGCCACCATGTACCACAACGATGACAGGAAGAATCTCCTTAGCAGTTTTCTTAGGTCTATAGAGATCCAGGCTCTGCCATTTATCATCCTGGCCATAAAGAATATCCTTAGTAATTGCTAGGCCATCTGGCATAACCAAGCCAGCGTCTCTGCGGTCATCGCTTTCTCCAAATTGGAGACGAATTTGATCTGAAACTTGAGACATTGAAATTCCTTTCTATGAGTTAACTTTAGCATAAATCTTTTCTGAAAAGGGATGGACGAGGGCAATAACACGTCCTGTCGTCACCATGGCAACAAAAGTCCCCAGTCCAATTCCCATCAGTCCCCCACTAAATCCAAAACCTATCACTAAGGCAAGTAAGATGGAGGAAAAATCTAAAAGATTCTTTCCGAATCCAAAATTTTTACCCAATGCAAAGCCAATGGTATTAGCAAGGCCATCCGCAGGATTAGGGATAAGCTTCATAGCAATAGTTAAGGAGGCACCTATTCCGGTTAAGGCAATAGCACACAATAAGAGGGTGATACGACTCACTAAACTATCTGGTGTTGTAAAAATCCCATCGAAGACTTGCATAAAGAAACTAGATAGAAAACTAGCAATCACCTGCATAACTTGAGCAGATTCAAAGTTTCTTCTTAGAATCAGAAACTGAAGAAAAATCAAAAAACAATAATAGAAAAAGGTAACCACTCCCAGTGGCATTTGAAATATCTGCGAGATATTATAAGGAACAGAAACAATCGGGGAAATCCCAAGTTGTGTTTTGGTATTTAAACAAATGCCTGCAGATAAAATAATAGTTCCCAGTAAATAAACTAAGATTTGATTAAACGTAATTTTCTTTGAAACCACAACTTCTCCTTTAAATAAGATACAGGCCATCTATTTGATAACTCATCTAATAGCTTTATTAGGCTGATTTTAACAGCTTTTCCATTCCTAGTCAACTCTCTTTTTGACCACATATTAAAAAGAGTGGCTAAGAATAGGCCACTCTAAATTTCATTAATCAATTTTGCTTCCGTTTGAGGCAATGACTTGTTTGTACCAGTCAAATGATTTCTTCTTAGAACGCTTGAGAGTTCCATTTCCGTCGTTGTCTCTATCCACATAGATGAAGCCATAACGTTTTTTCATCTCACCAGTTCCAGCTGAAACAAGGTCGATACAACCCCAAGTGGTATAACCAAGGAGCTCAACGCCGTCTTCATTGATTGCCTGATTCATAGCCTTAACATGTTCACGCAGGTAGTCTATGCGGTAGTCATCTTCAACATAGCCATTTTCATCTGGTGTATCGACAGCACCTAGACCATTTTCAACGATAAACATTGGTTTTTGATAGCGATCCCAGATGGCATTTAAAGTGATACGAAGACCGAGCGGATCGATTTGCCATCCCCACTCAGATGCTTCAAGATAAGGGTTCTTAATTGAGGCAAAGATATTTCCAGCTGTCTTTTCCTTCTCTTCCGGATCGCCAGATGCTACACGACTTGAATAGTATGAGAAAGAAACGAAATCAACGGTATGTTCCTTGAGAAGAGCCAAATCTTCCTCAGTCATTTCAACCTTGAGGCCAAGGCGTTCGAATTTCTTCTTAGCATAGTTTGGATATTCACCACGCGCTTGCACGTCTATAAAGAAGTAATTTTCACGGTCTTCCTGCATAGCTTCCCAGTAATCACGAGGATGTGCCGTATTTGGATAGTATTGACCAGCTGCCAACATACAACCCACTTTATTTTCTGGGTCTACTTCATGGGCGATTTTTGTGGCAATAGCTGACGCAACCAGCTCATGATGGGCTGCTTGATATTTAACCTGATCAACGTTTTCACCTTCTTCAAAGTAGAGACCTGCTCCCATAAATGGCGCGTGAAGAATCATGTTGATTTCATTGAAAGTTAGCCAATACTTAACCAAGCCTTTAAAACGAGTGAAGAGCACACGGCAAAGACGTTCGTAGAATTCAATAAGTTTACGATTGCGCCAACCACCGTATTCCTCAATAAGATACATAGGACAATCAAAGTGAGTAATGGTTACAAGTGGTTCGATGCCATATTTACGGCATTCTTTAAAGACATTTTCATAGAATTGAAGCCCTGCTTCGTTTGGTTCAAGTTCATCACCTTTAGGGAAGATACGAGTCCAACCGATTGACATACGGTAGGTTTTGAAGCCCATTTCAGCAAAGAGAGCAATGTCTTCTTTATAGTGATGGTAAAAATCAATAGATTCCTTAGCTGGGTAGAAATAGCCCTCTTCAAAGTCAAACATTTTCTTTTGACCAGCAATGATTGGGAATCGGTCTTTGCCAATTGGGACAACGTCTACGTTGGCTAAGCCACGACCATCAACATTGTAAGCTCCTTCGCACTGGTTGGCAGCTGTTGCACCACCCCATAAAAATCCTTCAGGGAATGCTTTTAATTCTGTCATAATGAAACCTCTTTCATTTTTTTATTTCTTTAAGTGTATCAAATTTTATAAAAAGTAACTGGTGAAATCCTTTGGAAAACTTATACTATACTATCAAAGTCACATATTTCCTGTTATTCATAGATTTCCTTGGCTAGCAGATCAATAATGCTGACCAGATCAAATATAAGTTGACTCAGCCCAACTAAAAATGTAGCTATTAATAATTGACATTTAGAGGAACTAGATGATGAGAAGCTTAGCTTCTTAAACGGTCTTCGGAACATGCACAAGATTCGATATCCTAGCGGGAACTCCTTCGCTCTCTCCAAAGCTCCAATAGTGATAGTTTTTGCTCCCACCTCTAACTGTATCAGTCTCTTAGAGTTTCTTGCTTTGCAGTGAGACTACAAACTCTTGATTAACGGTGAAGAGGCCTGTACTACTTTCAACATGGCTATTTCCCCAACTGCAACCAGCTTAACCTGATTAATAAGGTTTTAGTCAACTACCCTCCTTATGAAAGAGCACTTTCTGATTGACAGGATCATAGATAGAGATTAAATCGTAAGAATTTTGATCTACTTCAAAATGCAGAATGGCACAGTTAGACATTCTGACTTGGGGTGGTTGTGGTAAAACACCACGGTAGAACTGAGCAATAGCAGCACCGTGACTGACTGCTAGTATGGTCTCTCCCTCATGGTGCTTAGTTAAGATTTGACTAAGCGTCTCCTTCATTCTTTCCCTAACAGCCATTGAACCTTCACCAGAATGCTGAATAAAGTAATCACCATATCCAATCCCAGGTTGCAAGGGAGGATTCAAACTCTCAGACTGTCCCTCAAAAGTTCCGAAGTCCATTTCCTTCAATCCTTTTAAGCGGATAATATCAGTCCTTCCCGATACAAGCTCAGCTGTATCAACGGCACGCTCTTGTGTTGAAGAATAGATGGCATCAAAGTCTATATGTGCAAGATAAGCTCCAGCCTGTTTAGCCTGTTCAATCCCAAGATCTGTCAGAGGACTATCGCTAGCACCTTGAATGCGTTTCAAGTGATTAAAACGTGTTTGGCCATGGCGCATTAAATAGAGTGTTTTGGTCATAAGCTACCCCCTTAAAATCCATGGATTTGGAAATCTTTTGTCGGTAGGATGAGTTTTCTTAGTCTGTAGTCTGACTCATCAATATCGAATTCACAAATAGCACAATTTGAGAATCCTAGTCCTGCTGGGAAGGTGATATCTAGCTCTAGACAGAGCCCCCACATGGTGGCCCCATGACTAACCATGAGTAAACTTTTATCATTTGTTGCTGAGATGACAGAATCAATGGTAGACTTAGCACGTTTTCCAACATCTCTGATATCTTCGCCACCAAAAGGAACTAATAAATCTTCAAAAGAAATGGCTCCTGGACGAAATTTGGGTAGTAGCATTTCTGGTTGGGCTTCAAAGGTGCCAAAATCCATTTCCTTGATGCCTTTTAATTGGGTAACTGCTTCTTGTTCAGATACTAATTTGGCTGTATCAGTTGCTCTTTCCTGAGTTGAGGAATAGACCGCATCAAATGTGATAGATTCTTTGACAAAGTATTCTTTGGCCAATAGGGCTTGCGCTCTGCCATTTTCCGTCAGAGGAGAATCACAGGCGCCCTGAACACGACCTTGGGTGTTAAACAAGGTCTCTCCATGTCGCATGAGGTAAAGTTTTCTAGTCATTAATAATCTCTTTTCTAAAGAAACTCAGTTAACTGGCAACTGAGCTCTATTTTAATCATTCAAAATGTTTGCTGCATTTGATGCAATCAAATCTTTGTAGTAGAAGAATGAATCTTTACGTGAACGGTCAAAACTACCATTTCCTTGATCATCTGCATCAACATAGACGAAACCGTAACGTTTAGACATTTCTGAAGTTGATGCTGAGACGAGGTCAGTACAGCCCCACCAAGTGTAACCCATGAGTTCCACGCCATCTTCGATGGCTTCATACATTTGCTTGACGTGTTTTTCTAAATAATCGATACGGTATTGGTCATGTATAGAACCATCTTCTTCCACTTTATCAAGGGCACCAAGTCCATTTTCAACAATGAAAAGCGGAATTTGGTAACGGTCATAAAGTTTGTTTAGGGTCACGCGCAAGCCGACAGGGTCAATTTGCCAGCCCCAATCAGAAGCTTCCAAATAAGGATTAGCTTCACCTAAAATCAAGTTACCAGCAGTTGCTTTCTGATCATCAGTCATATTGTTTGGATGACGTGTTACAGAAGTCATATAATACGAGAAGCTCATGAAGTCAACTGGATATTGTTTAAGGATTGCTTCGTCACCTGGCTCAAATTTGATGTCAATGTTGTTTTCCTTGAAGTAACGATTCATGTAGCGTGGGTATTCACCACGAACTTGAACATCAGAGTAGAAAAGATTTGACTGGTCTTTTTGGATGGCATTCATGATGTCATCTGGGTGGCAAGTTGCAGGATAAGCTTCCATACGCGCCAACATCATCCCGACTTGATAATTAGGATCGATTTCATGCGCAGCTTTTGTAGCCAAAGCTGACGCGATAAATTGATGATGGACAGCTTGGTACATTTCATCCAAGTGAAGTTTGCCATCTTCAAAGAGAAGCCCGCCAGATAAATAACCTGTCATACCAAGAATATTGATTTCATTAAAAGTCAACCAATATTTCACTTTTCCTTTATAGCGATTAAAGACAGTCTCTGCATAACGAACAAAGAAGTCAACCACCTTACGATTTTTCCAACCGCCGTATTCGGTAACCAAATGCACTGGAAACTCATAGTGAGAAAGAGTTACGAGGGGTTCAATACCGTATTTGTTAAGTTCATCAAAGACTTTATCGTAAAATGCAAGCCCTTCTTCATTTGGTTCCAACTCATCCCCTTTAGGGAAGATACGAGGCCAGGCAATAGAAAGACGGAAAGTTTTAAAGCCCATTTCAGCATAGAGGGCGATGTCTTCCTTATAGCGATGATAGAAATCTGAACCCCAACGCTTTGGATAGAGTCCTTCTTTATCATTGAGGGCGAAGTCCAAACGCTCTCTATTCATAGGAGTAGTGAATTCACCGCCCATAGTCTTACGTTCCTCAGGCGCTACTGCACGCGCAGTATCTGATGTTGCAAATCCGCGTCCACCTTCGTTAAATCCACCTTCGAATTGGTTAGCGGCTGTTGCGCCACCCCATAGGAATCCTTCTGGAAATTGTTTTGTCATGATAATACCTCGTTATTTAATCTATTAAGATTATAACTCTAAATGTAACCGTTTTTCTTGTCTAATGATACGAAATATTGGTACTATAACACTATTTTACTTCCAAAGTTAGTGACTTTTGATATATGCTTTGCTATTTCTAAAAAAGAAAATTGCTGATGGCGAAAATAAAAGGTATGCTAATTAAGCTAAATAAAGTTGACAATCCTACTTCTGCGACAGCATCATCTGTATTTCCTTTAGCTTGAATTGTAAAGATAACAACAAGGCTAGGAGCTGGACAAGCAGCAATCAATAGGCTAGCTGTGTAATTAATGCCTTCTAAACCAATTAATTTAAAAACCAACATTGAAAGCAATGGAAAAACAATATTTCGGTATAAAACAGAAGTTAGAACTGTCTTATTGAACGTTTCTTTTTTTAATCTAGCGTTTGCAAGTGTAAAACCAATAATTAGCATTGAAAGAGGTGTGTTTGCATTTCCTAGATAAGTAAGTGTATTCCCAATAATTGAGGGAATGTTAGTTGATGTAAAAAATAAACAAAGTCCGATTATAATGGCAATGACATTTGGATTTAAAAATATACTTCGTATCCTATCTCCAACAGACAAGTCTGGCTGAAAAAGACTAGAACCATGTGTCCAACAGAAGATATTGTAGACAATCATTGAGATAACTGCATAGAGCACTCCATCTTGTCCGATAACCGCACTAACAAGTGGAATACCTATAAAGCCAACATTATTATAGACACTGGCAAAAATAGCGCTTCTCCGACTGTCTATATTGCTTAGTTTACTAAAGGTTAAATGACTAATGACAATTTCAATTAAATAAATGGCAACAACACCTAAACCAACCAAAAAGATGATATGAAGAATGTCATCTGTAATAGGTCTTTGCAAAGCCATAACAATCAAAGCTGGACTAATGATATTAATCAGCAGAGCTGTTAAATCATCTGAAGATTCTCTACGAATGATTTTTAGTTTGCTAGCTAACACACCAAATCCCATTAGTAGAAACATGATAAAAATCTGGCTTATTAAAGTTGTAAACATAACAACCTACTTTCTATCAGCCTATCAGCATTAAATTTGTGTTAATAATTGCTCAATTACTTGTAAAACCCCAGACTCTTTGTGATGTGGTGCTAAAAAAGCAGCAACTTCTTTCACTTCTTTAGGTGCATTTGCCATAGCGTAGGAATTTTTAGCTAATTGTAACATTTCTATATCATTCCCACCATCTCCAAATGTCATCAAATTCTCTGAACTTAAGTCATATTTATTCATAAGTTGTTGCAAGCCCCATGCTTTATGGATACCAGTCTGAATGATATCAATAGTACCATATCCACTTGTTGTTGCAGTTAAATTTCCCTGAAAACTATTATTAAACCTTGCGATGATATCAGCACAGGCTTCAATGTCAACCATCATAGATATTTTAAAAATCTGATCTTCGGGCAAATCATCAAAACTATCTAAAACTTTTATGTTTGCCCTCAGGGCTTCCAACTGCTTTTCATCAATCATATGGTTTGTTTCTGGAAAATTAGCTGCTGCTAACATGTAAGAATTATTTTGTCCAGCCAACATTATTCTGTATGCTGCGTGGTTTCCTTCAAAATAATCTAAAAATTGTTTAACCAACTTTCTGTCAAGTAAGTTTCTGGCGATAAGATCACCCTTATCAAGAACTAAAGAACCATTCTCCGCCACAAAAGATAATCTATCTGTAAGTCCTTCAAACATCATCTCTAAACGTGGCATACTATTACCACTGGCAACAACAAATGAAATATCTTTTTTCTCTAATTCAACTAAAATATTTTCAAAACGCTGTCTGTCGTATTTTCCTCTTTCATTGAGAAATGTGCCATCCATATCGCTGGCAATCATTTTTATTGTCATGGATTCAACCTCCATTAGTATTCTAATACTAAACAAATTATATAAAGCTATAGGTATTTTCTTATTTCCTCAGCAAGTATCTCATATGCTTTAGATGTTAGATGTAGACCATCTTTGGTATAGATGGCATCTAAATTTCCTTTCGCATCCAGAAGTAAACTATATAAATCAACAAACTCTACTCCTGCCAAGTTTGACAAACTCAAATTAAGTTCACGAATAGCTTTATTGCTTCTAATTTTCACACGATCTTTGTAGATTTCTGACTCATTGACTGGCAACACTGAAATAATATAGATTTGTGTAGCAATAGATTCACTTTTAATTTCTGAAATTATTTCAATATAGTTATTGATGATATCACTAATTGAGTAGCCTAATCCGAGGTCATTGGTCCCAAGCCATATAAACACTTTTTCGGGCTCCAAAATCCAGACCTGTTCTTCTAAATGTTCTAATAACCAAGTCGTATCTATTCCGGCAATACCTCTGTTTATCAAGGATAAATCTCTGCCTAAATATTTTTTTATAGGGAAAAAATCGGTAATTGAATCACCTGCAAAAACATAACCGCCTTTTTCAAGTTTCTGATTTTCTTTAATAAAACCATCTAACTTAGAGTGATGGTAAGCTCGTAATTCTGGGCTAATAACTTCTTTCATTTCAAATATAATTCCTATTTATATTTTTTATAAAAACCAAAATCCCGCATATGCAGGATTTTGACTCTTTACTTGTTTTCTCCAATGAAGTTCTGTACTATTTTTCTTCTGCTTCCTGGATAGCTTTCTGTCCATTGCTTGCAAGGACGTCTTTGTACCAATAGAATGAATCTTTTGGAGTACGTTCCATTGTTCCATTTCCAGCATCGTCCATGTCAACATAGATGAATCCGTAGCGTTTACGCATTTCACCAGTACCTGCTGAAACAATATCGATACAGCCCCAAGTTGTGTAAGCAATCAAGTCAACGCCGTTTGCAATTGCATCCGCCATGGCATTGATGTGTGCACGGTGGTAATCAATACGGTAGTCATCGTGGATTGAACCATCTTCTTCAACTGTATCAAAGGCTCCTAAACCATTTTCAACAACCATAAGCGGCACTTGATAGCGGTCATAGATTTTTTCAAGATAGTATTGAAGTCCCATTGGGTCATGTGCCCAACCCCAATCTGAATAAGTCAAATATTCGTTGCGAGCACCCATTGAGAAGTTACCAGATACTTTATCTTTTACTTCATGCGTTGTCACCAAGCTTGACATATAATAAGAGAATGTGTACATATCAACTCTACCATTTTTTAGGTCTTCAAGATCTTGTTCGGTGATATCGAGCTCAACATTATGTTCTGCCCAAAGTTTTTTAGCATAGGTACCATAAGCACCCTTGACTTGAACGTCACCACAGTAGTAAATACCTGACTGCCATTTGTGTTCTGCAGCTAGAATGTCTGCTGGATCACATGTTGCAGGATAAAAAGTAATCCCACAAATCATGTTACCAAACATAAAGTCAGGATTGATTTTTTTACCAAGTTGAACTGTTTTAGCTGATGCAACAAATTGGTTGTGAAGCACTTGATAGCCTTCTTGATAATCAGCATCAGTTCCATTACTTCCCATCATATCAAGGAACATAGTTGTGTTATTGATTTCGTTGAATGTTAACCAATATTTAACGAGGTCCTTGTATTCATTCATGATAACTTCAGTGTATTTAACATAGAAATCAATCAATTTACGGTTTTTCCAACCACCATAATTTTCTTCAAGGGCTAAAGGAGTGTCGAAATGCCAAATAGAAACAAGGGGTTCAATGTTGTATTTACGACATTCTTCAAAGACCGAACGATAGAAATCAAGCCCTGCTTGGTTTGGAGTTGCATCGTCTCCATTTGGGAAAATACGTGCCCAGGAAATTGATAAACGGAAGATTGAATAACCCATTTCAGCGAAGAGTTTGATATCTTCTTTATAGCGATGATAAAAATCAACAGCTTTATGGTTAGGATAATAGAAATCATCCAAAACCGCATACTTTGCACCTTCAGGGATACGAGCATTGTGTCCCATTCCTCCAGCTTTACCTGGATTACCATCTTTATCAATATAAGTTGTGTAACGCGGTAAATCAACCGTTCCACCTGTTGTCACGTCTGTCTGAACCAAACCGCGTCCGTCTTCATTATAAGCACCTTCTGCCTGGTTAGCTGCAATTGCTCCGCCCCATAAGAAACCTTTTGGAAATTCTTTAACTGCCATTATTTTCACCTCAGTATTTTTATGATACTAGTATAGCTTGTTTTGAAAATGCTTTCCTATAAGATATTACGAAAAAGTGGTACTATCCTATGTTTCCCTCTATTTTGTTTAAATATTCCTCAATCGCTTGTAAAACACCATCCTCATTATTTGAAGATGTTTGAAAATTAGCATGCGCTTTTACGTTTTCAGGTGCATTTGACATGGCATAAGAATATTTGGCAAGTTTGAGCATAGATAAATCATTTTCACCATCACCAAATACCATTAGATTTTCAGATGTTAGCCCCCATTCATCTAAAAGACGTTGCAAAGCCCAACCTTTATGATATCCTTTGGTGATAACATCAATGCAACCAAAACCGCTTGAAGTCCCAATCAATGAACTAGATTCAAAATGATGATTTAGAGCTACTTGAATCTCTCTAGTTAATTCTGGTTCCATTAATAAAACGGATTTAAAGAAATCATCTCTTGGAATCGGACTGAATGAATCAACTAATTCCAATTTGGGCAAATAATATCTCAAAGTTTTCAAGGAATCTTCATCATTAGATTTCAGCATGTAAGCTGAAGTTTTCCCAGTAAGTGCTATAACGGTTTCTGGAAAATTTGATTCAATGAACTGAACAAGCTCTGCTATTTCTTTATGAGACTGAAATATCTCAAACAAAGTTTCACCTTGATGAACAATATGACTTCCATTTTCACCAATAAAGGTCAGATTATCTTTTATATCTGGAAAACTTTCAACTAAATGACAATATTGATTGCCACTTGCTACCACGAAATGGATATCATGCACAGCCATTCTCTCTAAAAGCTTGTGAAAGCGCACATTATCATAAGTTTTTTGGTCATTCAAAAATGTACCGTCCATATCTGTTGCAATAAGCTTTACTGTCATAGTCGCCTCCGTTTTATTTCTATAATTAAGTATACACTAAAAATACAAAAGCGCTATAGAAAGCGTGTTACTAAAATAGAAAATACATTTTCAAATAATACTGATTGTATTTCAAAATCTGAAACTATTTTGACTATGCTACGAAGACTAGTTCCTATATTTGATAGTTTACTAACCTAAAGATGGCTCATCAAGAAATTATCTATAATAAAATTGGTTAATCCTAAAGAGTATTATTCAAAGAGTTTGATAAATCAGATTTTGAAATTAAATGAGTATAAACTGGATTAGTTTGAAAACAACAAAACACTCTCTCTATTTTTGCAAATTGAAATATCTCAAAAATAATCTAATCTATTTTATACTCAATGAAAATCAAAATCGGACGAGGCGACAAGACGCAGGCAGTACTAAAGTACGGCAAGGTGAAGTCAACAAAGTATCATTTTGATTTTCGAAGAGTATTATTCATATCTCAGCACTTCTGTACATAGCAGAGCATCATAAAAAAACTCCACAGAACTAAGGAGATTATATTGTTCTGTGGAGTTTAGATATAAGTTCTAAATCTCTATTTCTAGATAATTATAGATAAAGTGATTGTCCATTTGTCTTAATAACTTCTTGGTACCAAGCAAATGATTTCTTCTTATAACGAGCTAGTGAACCAGTGCCATCATCGTTTCGATCAACATAGATGAAGCCATAACGTTTACTGAGTTCTGCTGTAGATGCTGAAACCAAATCGATTGGTCCCCAAGTCGTGTAACCCAAAAGTTCAACACCATCTTGAAGAGCTTCTCCAACTTGAACCAAGTGTTTTTGAAGATAGTCAATACGATAGTCATCATTTACAGTTGGTCCATCAGGTCCATCAACCAAAACGTCTTTTGCTCCTAAACCATTTTCAACAATAAAGAGTGGCAATTGGTAACGGTCATAAAAATCATTGAGGACCAAACGAAGACCAACTGGGTCAACTTGCCAGCCCCATTCAGATGACTCAAGATACGGATTTGCAACTCCTCCCATTATATTTCCGCGACCAGTCTGATAGTCTTGAGGATTGTGAGCTTGCACTACTGACATATAATATGAGAAAGAAATGAAGTCGACTGTATTCTTAAGCATTTCCTCATCGCCTTCAGCAAACTGAATCTCAATATTATTATCTTTGAAATAACGTTTAACATAGTTTGGATATTTACCACGAACATGGATGTCTGAGAAAAGGTAGTTTTGATTCTCAAATTCATGCGCAGCCAATTGATCCAAAGGATGAGAGGTCATACCATAGGCAGGCATAGCCAGAACCATACAGCCAATTTTAAAATCTGGGTTGATTTCGTGTCCAATTTTTGTTGCCGATGCCGAAGCAACCAACTCATGGTGAACTGCCTGATAAAGATCCTGTTTAGACAATTCTTCCACTGGTGTAGCAATCCCTCCTGACATGAAGGGAGCATGGAGGACAGAGTTAACTTCATTAAAAGTCAGCCAGTATTTGACTTTATCCTTATAACGCGTGAAGACTGTACGGACATAATTTTCGTAAAATCCAATCAAATCTCGGTTTGCCCATCCATTATACTTACGAGCCAAATAGAGTGGCGTTTCGTAGTGTGATAGTGTCACGAGTGGTTCAATTCCATACTTAGCCAACTCATCAAAAACATTATCGTAGAAGGTAAGACCAGCTTCATTTGGTTCTGTTTCATCCCCATTAGGGAAAATACGAGACCAAGCAATAGACATACGGAAAACTTTAAAGCCCATCTCAGCAAAAAGAGCAATATCTTCTTTGTAACGATGGTAAAAATCAATCCCCTCAAGTTTAAGATTGTCAGCCGTTGGTTCATCTGTAATTAATGGATTAAGATCTCCTATTTCACGGGGAACTCCTCCTTTTGGTGTTACATCTTGTACAGTTAATCCTTTGCCATCAACATTATAAGCCCCTTCAAATTGGTTGGCTGCAGTCGCACCACCCCATAAAAAATCTTTTGGAAAAATAAAATTTGTCATTTGTATTCCTTTCTCTTAGCAATAACTACTTTCTGCCTTATACAGCAAAGATTGATTTCATTTATGATTATATTTTAGTCTATCTAAGAAATGATTACTTCTACTTTCATATGGAAAAGTAATACAATAATATGATTTTAAACTCTTTATCATTTACTTTCTTTTTACTCATCGAAAGCATTGCTAATCCCTTTTCCACCTTCTTACCACCCCCTCAAGTGGGGTGCCACAAATTCTCCACCTATAAAAACATCATAAAATGGTCAAATCAAGTCGTCCTATGATATTTAATGTCATTATAACAAGCCTTTATAAAAATAAAAATAGAGAAAATTTCCTAATGTTTTAGGAAATTCCCTCTATCTCTTATTTAGAATTTTTGATAATTGATATGATTAACCAAAGTAAAACTGTAGCTGACAGCAAGAATAGCAAGTGCGATAAAAACACCATTTGAGAATTATTTGAGAGAATACTTGCAGATAAGATTAGACCTAAGAAAGTAATTGACAGAATCATACGATTTCCAAGTTTTTGAACCTGGTTAAATCGATTTGTAAAGTCATAAAATTCGTGTGTTAGTAAAAGTCTTCCATTTAAAAGTTGTTCTAAAAACTGATGTAACTCACGTGGAATGTTTTTCCCATTTTTCAATAAGTAGAATAACTCAATTAATAAAGTCTCTTTATTAAGTGCTTGCTTCAGCATTTCTGGACCCATGTTTTGAAGAAAATAATCTTTCGCAAGAGTCATCAGATCGATTTCAGGAGCTAATTCTCTAAATATACCTTCAATCTGTAGCGCAGCTTTCTCTAAAATAGTAAATTGAGCAGGGGCACGGAGATGGTTTTTGTGAAAAACTTTAACAAGATCTTCTAATAAGTTCGTTATTGATAGACCACCAAGATCTAAACTAGCATATTTAGTCAACATATGCTCAACATCTTGTGCTAGGGCTGCTTTATTAGTCGCATCACCCATATTCGTAAGAGCTAAAATTGACCTCGTCATCCCGTCAACGTCTTGAGCAGTGAATCCGTATAGAATATCATTTAGACAAGCCCTCATCCCATCTTCTAATATCCCCATTATCCCAAAATCAATAAAGTAAATTTTGTTATCATAGATAAGAAGATTACCGGGGTGAGGATCACCGTGGAAATAACCATCTTTAAAGACTTGCTTAATAAAGCTTAACATCAATTTTTTTCCAATATCGTCAAGCTCATACCCATCTTGTATAATCTGATCATATCGATTAATAGGAATGCCATCAATATATTCCTCAACAATGAAATGTTCTGTTGTGTATTCCTCATAAACTATCGGAACTGCTACGCACTTGACAGATTGATTTAATCTGGAAAATTTCTGCATAGCTTGCGCTTCATTTCGAAAATCAATCTCTCTTTCAAGTGTTACCTTTAGATTTCTTAATACCTCAGGTATATCAACCATGGGTAAAAGACGATTCGGGAAATATCTTGATAATTTCATCAAAACTGCCAAGTCTTCTTCAATTATTTCAGCTAAATGTGGTCGCTGAATCTTAACTACAACTTCTTCTCCAGTTAAAAGCCTAGCTCTATGAGTCTGTGCAACTGACCCGGATGCCAACGGATCTCCAGAAAGCCAAGAGAATACCTCGGAAACTGGCTTACTAAGTTCAGAACTAATCGCTTCCATAACCAGATCTTTTGGCATAGGAGGAACATCGCTTTGCAGTTTTGAAAGTTCATCAATATAAACTTTCGGTAAAATATCACTGCGAGTAGAAAGGACTTGACCAATTTTCACAAAACTTGGTCCCAATGTTTCAAATGCCACTCGCAATTTTGCCGGTGCAAGCTGCGACTCAAGCGGCGTATTTTTTTCCTTAAAGTTTGTGAGGCCAACCGAGGTGAAAACTTTAACAATCTGTCTTAACCTTTTATTTCCCATAAATCAACCAACTTATTCTGATTTATTTAGAAACTGCGTCAATTTATCTAGCTTGTCCTCTAAACGCGCCATGTCTTCTTTAGTAGCATATTGTACATTTTGAGTTTTTTCATTGACTTTATTTAAAATAGCTTGCGCTTCACCCTCACTTTTACGTTTTAATTCTTGCTGCAATTCCTTGCCCTCATCAATAGTCAAACGTCCTTTTTCAACAAGTTCTTTTACAAAGTCATCTGCCTTATCAATAGTCATTGAAGTAAGACCAATACCAGCTAAAAGCACTTTTTTCAATTCGTCCATCATAATATTTTCCTCCTTTTAATTAAGTCATTATGATTGTCAAATTAACTTTAATCTTAATTAAGAGATGAAAGCTAAAAAAAAATTCAACAAGTAATGATAAACATGGACAAGAAACGTAAATTAATAATCCTATCAATGTATACCATTTAACACCTCCATTTTACCACTTTCATAAAAAAATGCCATTTTTTGCAATAAATTTAACCATTTACAAATCATTTCCTAGATTTAAAGGTTTTATACTTCTTACTGAGCACGACTCAAGCAGAAAAGGCACAAGTCATTATAACTTATGCCTTTTTATGTTGCGTTTAGGAAAAACTATTTCTCTTGATCTATTAACCAATCCAACATTTCCTTATCTTGGTATACGATTTGCCAAGAACCATGGTAAACAGCGTGAACACCAGCTTTTTCCATTTCGTCATTACTGTAAAGGGTAATTTTATTATTTTTAGCACCCATTTCAGTTAAAATATCATTCATCATAATCGATGTGTAACTCGTTGTGACTTGATCGTTTTCAGCTTGTGCAAACCAAATTGGAACATTGACGACATCTGGATAAGCAGCGAGTTCTTCTTTCATCTTGTCATAAGTTTCAGCGTATTGTTCATCAGTAATCTTCAATTTTGATTCATCGTCTAGCTGATAGGCAAGATCATATTTGAGAGAAATAGGAACAACTGTATCTTTGACACTGACGATGAGCGCACCAGCAAAGAGGTCTGGATACTGTATGACGAATCGTACAGCTCCTCCACCACCTGATGAAGCACCTGTAACATAAACTCTATTTTCATTTACCAATCCATCCTTGATTAAGGATTGAATGAGTTCATACTTAGCTGTATTATAAGCCTCCATCTGTTTCAACTCATCTTCAATTTCGCTGATTCCGAAACTGTAATTTTCAGGATATTGAACAGCAAGAACAGATGTTTCATAGCCATTCTCAATCCAAGTTGTCGCACCCTGACTAGCAACTAAATGGCTACCTTCGTATGATGACGATAAGACTTCGCCACCGCCATGTTCCCAGACAACAAGAGGCGTATTTTTCTTGTCTTTAGGTGTGTAGAGCCAATAAGTAATCTCTGTTCCCTTGCTGTCAGTAAAGGTATCTTTTTCAAAATCATCTACTGTTTTTGTAGCTATCGTATAATCAGCAAGAGCTGAATTATAGAGCTCGTCCTCACCTGTCACCACAATATCTGTCACAGTGCTATAAGGAATATCGGTAATGTCAATGACTAACTTGTCATCTTCTAGGCTGACATCATCAATGGTTGCCTCATCTTCAGTAATTGTCTCTTCTTTAGTTGTATAGTCAACAGAAGTATTGGTAATCACTACTTTAAAATCATCAGCAGTTAGTTTAGCATTTGAGTTACCAGATAATTGATAAACAAGTTTGTCTAGTGTTTGACCAGCTGGAGCAACGTATGTTTCAGCAGTAATCTTGTCTACCTTTACATTTTGGTCAGTTTGCCCTGAACAGGCCACTAAAGCTAGACAACCCGCGCCAATAACACCCAATGATACCATTCTTTTCCAGTCCATAGACTACCTCCAAATTATTCAGCGTATTTCGCATCAACTACTGAACTGAACCAACGACCATTAAGAACAGTTTTATTCAAGTCTTTCTTAACATCTTCTGAGAGACTAGTGTCTGCCTCCATTTTGGCGAGCACATCCTCGGCAGTGTCTTCATCAGTAGCTTCTTTGATAATAGCTTCGCTTTCTGATGCATCAATGGAAAGTACTTCATTCTTCTTAGTCCATTGTGACCAAGTAGTTAAATCATCACCATTCGGATCTCCATTTGCTAAGAAATTCTTGAGATAGGCTTTGAAATCAGCAGACATAGCTTTGGCACCATCTGTTTCAAATGTGTCACCAATAAAGGCTGCATAGTTAGAAGGTGTTTGAAGCATTGGTTCAAAGATGCCATGGAAAGCAGCAAGACCAGAAGCTAAATCTGGAGTTACGTCAGCATTGTCTCCATAAGCAATTTCGCTAATATAAATATTAGATTTGTATTTATCGGCCATAGTACGAGCACTCTCTACTCCGTTTGACAAGCGATAGAGTTGACCACCGTAATTTCTAGCGTAGATAAATTCATTGAGTTTGTCTTCATTTTTGAAGAGTTCTCCTGATCCAAAGTCCTCCGCAAAACGTGAATCATAGGCAGCAAAGAGTGAAAACTCATTTGTTCCAGTGACCAACATGAGTGGCACATCGTTATAATTATCTGTTTCAAATCCTTCTTCAGGAATAACTGTACCATCTTTGTAAAGATGTGGGAAAACTTCCATACGAATCATGGCATTTCCCATCAATTGTGCTAAACGATCAGCTTCAACTCCTTCAAGATATTCTCTCACGTCACTATCTGTACTTAGGAGCCACTTCTTAGCGTCAGCTTCATTATCTTTAACACCATCTTCAACAACAAGTGGTGCAATAGCTGTCGCAAAGACATCTTGACTATCTTCTTCGTCAGCCAAAGTCATGCCACCACTGAAGGAAATCGCTTTGTCATATTTCCCTTCAAAGAGTGGTGAGATAAGCGTAGCCATAACATCACGACCACCTGCTGAGAAACCTGCCAGAGTAACATTATCTTTATCCCCACCAAATACTTCAATATTCTCTTCAATCCAGTCTAGGGCAGCTGCAATATCAAGTAGGCTGTAGTTACCTGAATTTTCTTCATCTGAACCTGTTTTAAGTGCTTCAAGTGGATTAAATCCTAATGCACCGAGACGATAGTTAACAGAAACATAAATAGCATCAATATCATTAACTAAAGTATTTCCTTTGATTTCTTGCGCTTTACCAGTTTGATTATTACCACCATGGATAAAGACAATAACCGGCAAATCTGTTTCATCAGTGTCAGGTCGAACTAAATCAAGATTGAGTGCATCCTCCGAACCAACTACTTCACCATTAGAAAACTGAATAGCAACGTCACCAATTTCTGTAGCGTCATAGGTTTCTGACCATTTTTCTACTTCCTCTGGTGCTTTCCAACGGTCGGCAGTCGCATAAGGAACGCCTAGCCATTCTAAGACTTTGTTATCTTTGTCTTGGTTTCCTTTAATCTCGCCGCTTGAGATGGTTTGTGTAACGGAACCATCAAAAGTAGATGATTCTGTTGCAGAATTATTGCTACATGCTGCCAAAAGTAGGCTAGCAGCACATAAAGTGACTAACTTCTTCCAATTCATATGACTTTTCTCCTTAATCAAATGATTTCATCATCGCCAAAAATGAGAAGGACTCATCCAATTAGTCCATTGACCAAAAATAGTTTGTGGCTCTTCTCATTTTCGTTGAATCAAATATCTTTATTTACTTTGTGCATTTAGCCAATCGTATATATTATTATATGATTGACCATCGACTTCAGCAGTTGCTGAACCACCTTTTGTTTCATTACTTGCTTTAAATGCAGACAAGTCATCAGCTGCTTTGATGCTATCAACATCTTGAACACCTGTAACTTGATCATTGAAGAAGTAAATCCATGACCAGTGACCTTGATAAGTTATACCTGGAATATCTGCTCCTTCTAGACTTTCATAGTAAGAGAACCATTTATTGGTAGCTCCACTATCTACTAGATCTTTATAGATTGGTAGAGAATATTTAGTTGGATCTACAGTTGTATCATCCGCTGAGTGAATGAACCATATTGGAGTATCTTTAATAGCTGCAAGTTTTTCATCATCGAAGTATACTTCTTCAGTTGGAACTTTTTCCTTACCAGAGAAGCTTGTCTCACTATCTACTTCTTTGTAGGTACCATCTTCATTACGTTCATAGTCATAGTAAGAATAGGCTGCCGATTGAGGAACGAGAGCTGCAAAATAACCTGGGTTAGTAATAGCAAGGTTGAGGGTCATGTAACCACCATTTGAACATCCGGAAAGGTAGATACGGTCAGTGTCAACATCAGGATTGTTGTCTACATATTCTTTAATGGCATCCATGGCAGCATCTGTGTAGCGAGAGAGTCCTGCACCAGGACCGTTGGTGCCATCCCCTTCATCCATCCAATAAGTCTTGGTTTGAAGAGTTAGAACATAAGCACCTGTTTGGTCGCCTGCTGTAAAGTGTGATTGAATGTCATCACGAGCAAGGGCAGTTACTTCATTACCAAGCAAGGTGATATCACTATCGTCTCCTCCTTCACCGGCTCCGTGCAACCAAATGACCAGTGGATTCTTGTCTCCATCTTTTAGGCTATCAGGCTCAAAAGCAGCATAGTTAAGAGTGACTTCTTCATCTTTCTTAGTAGAATCATTCTTGTAAGTGCCAGAGAATGTGCCACGATTAGCAAACACAGCTGAATCATTTGATACCCTATTGTCAATAGCATCTACTTCTGTTTCAAGTGTTGCTTCTGAATCCTTAGACTTAACTGTCAAACCAGAAAGTTCAACCTTGTACTCTTCAGACCAACTATTTTGAAAGGTTTCCATGCTAAATGTGAATGGTGAACCTGGAGAATAATTTTTTTCAGAATCAAAGCTAACAGCTAACTCTAAGGTGACGTATTTACTTTCTTCTCCTTCTTTGAGAGCATTTCCTTTTTCATCTGATACATAAGCTTTTTCAATCTTACGCTCAGCATCAGCTGTTGTCACTTTTGCAGAGCCTGAATCCACACTAGAAATGGCTTGGTCCAACTCAACAATGACTTTGTTGACAGAAGGTCCAAACTCATAGCCAGTTATGCCAATGGAAACATTGGAAACAGCTGGCTCAGCCGATTTCCCAGATGAACAGGCTGCCATAGTAAGAGCAGCGACAGACATTAAGCCAAGTTTACTTAGTTTTTTCATATCATACCCCTTTCTAAATAACAAAGTAATCGCTTACATTTATTCACCTAAGAAAATGTCATAGCATCTTACTAGACATTTCCTTATTAGTTATTTAACGGTAGTTAAGAGATAATCACCTGCATTTACAGTTTCTTCTTGACTTGTCAAAACATCTTCGAAGTCTGCAGTATTGGTGATAATCACTGGAGAGATAACAGGGAGATTTTCAGCTTTAATAAGATCAATATCAAACTCTACTAGTTTTTGACCAGCTTCAACCTTATCCCCATTTTTGACCAAAGTCTTGAAGCCTTTACCATCTAAGGAGACAGTGTCCATACCAATATGGATGAGAATTTCTGCACCATTTTCAGTACGTAAACCGATGGCATGACCTGTTGGGAAAACTAGGGTAACTTCTGCACTAGCTGGCGCTAAGACAAATCCTTGCTCAGGATCCACAGCGATACCTTTCCCCATAGCACCTGACGCAAAGACTTGGTCTGGCACATCTTCAAGTTTAACCACTTTACCTGTCAAAGGACTGGCAAGAATCTCCTGTTTAATTTCTTTTAATTCTGGAACAGACTCCTCTGGAGTCTCAACTACTTTTTTTCAGCTGGTTTTTCGTATAGATATGGAACTGGAGCAATCATTTGGATAGCAAATGAAGCAAAGATTGCTACAAACATAAATCCAATACCAATCCACATTGGAGTCATACCAGATGTTGGACTAACCCAAGCTGGGAATTGGAAAACACCCATTGCACCAAATGCATACATTTTAATTTTGAAGATTGATAGAACTGCACCAATCAAACCAGAAACCGTACATGAGATGTAGAATGGAGTTTTCATTGGAAGAGTAACCCCATAGATTGCTGGTTCAGTAACCCCAAAGATTGAAGAAATGAAGGCTGGCATAGCCACTGATTTAACTTTTTGCTCCTTAGTTTTAAGCATGATAGCTAGAAGCACACCTGTTTGAGTGAAGTTAGGAAGTGCAGCACCTAGAAGGATGTCTGTCCAACCATTTTGTGAGAACTGCAAAAGTGCAAGTGGCACGAGCGCCCAGTGAAGACCGAACATAACCAATACTTGCCATAGCGCACCAAGCAAGAGTCCATAAAGAATTGGACTGAAGTTCATAATTGATGTAAAGGCATTTGATAAAACATCTGATGCGAAATTAGCAACTGGTCCAACCACCAAGAAAGTTAAAGGCACAGTAACAAGGATAACAACAAATGGAACAACGAAGACCTTAACCACATCAGGTGTGATTTTCTTCATCCATTTTTCAATCAATGATCCAACCCAAATCGCAAGAATTACTGGCATAACTGTTGATAGATAGCTACCTGAAGATGGCAATTCAAATGGAATACCAAAGACATTGCTGATTCCTGCTTCTGAAAGCACTCCTACTGTTGTTGGTAATGTTGGATATACAAGTGCTGTCCCGATTGCTGCTGCAGTCCATTCATTCATTTTGAATTTACGCGCTGCTGTGAAAGCGATAAGAACTGGAAGATATTGGAAGAAACCATCTCCTGCTGCCTCTAAGATAGCATAAAGAGCATTTGTTTCAGTTGACCAACCAAGTGTTGCTGCTAGAATTGCAACTACACCTTTAACAATCCCTGCTGCCGCCAAAGCGCCAAGGAAAGGTTGGAAGATACCTGAAATCAAGTCAACGAAACGGTCAAAAAGATTTCCTTTTGGTTCATCTTCATTGATATCCAAGCTTCCGCCTGCTTGCAATCCACCAACTTGAACCACCTCTGCATAGACATCAGGAACATGGTTACCGATAACAACTTGGTACTGTCCTCCAGCTTTAACTACAGTTACAACACCATCGCGTTGTTTGAGGTAATCATCATCTGCTTTTGACTCATCTTTCAAGTCAAAACGTAGACGTGTCACACAGTGTTTCAAGCTGTTGATATTCTCTTTACCACCAACGTGGTCGATAATATCTTGAGCTAATTCAGTATATTTAGCCATAATAGGCTCCTTTCTTTTTTCTGGTTTTTTCAAAACAAAAAACCTAAACAAATACCAAATAAGTTCACATAGACAATGACAAAAAACGCCACCACTATAGCTTAACTTTATTTCGTATCTATTTAGGTTTTGCCTGCTTACCAGTAACAATCCTTACATTCATTATACTACTAAAAACTTTTTTAAATTGCAAGCGCTTTTTTGAACTTTTTTAAAAAAACTAACCAAATCCTATTGGCTAGTTTCTAGTCTCTGAATATGAATGGTAATATAGACCTGTTCATCCCTACTCATAGGGAAATAAAAGGTGTTTTCGACGTAATTCTTAATTTTTTCTGAAAATGAAAATGCCTGAGGATAATTTAACTTAACCTGCTCATATAAAAAACTATCATTCTTTCCTTGCATGACACCATTTACCACGCACTGCGCAAAATATTGAATATGGGTTACAAAACGATTGTAGCTAATAGAATCCTTATCAGCAATCGTACCATAATATAATCTAACGATACCCAAGATATCTGTCACAATCTTAGAAATTTGATAGTTCTTTTCAATCATGCCAGAATCTTTCTGGGCATTGATAAAATGCAAAGCTATTGAAGACACTTCTTCTTCAGGAAGCAAGATTCCAAGTTTTTCAAATACAATTTTGATAGCATCCCTACCAACTTGATATTCTTTAGGAAAGAACTTACGGATCTCCAAACTAAGCGGATTTTGAATAGTTAAATTTTTCTTACTACGTTGCAAAGTATAATTAAGGTGATCAGCGAGGGAAATATAGAGAGAGCTGTCAAAAACAGTACCAAGAACAGGCTGACCATGCTCAATGATTTCAAGAACGGTCTCTGTCTCCCGAGGAGATAAATCAAGATATACACGAGTAAGCTCATCTACTTTATCTGAGCTTTCCATGACAAATTTTTTCTCAATCAAGGATGTGTCTACAAAATCACCAGATTTTTTTGAAAGCCAAGGCCTTTTCCCATAACAACGATTTCCTCATCTTGATTTCCCTTAACCAAGACGACATTATTGTTATAAACCTTATCTATTTTCATTTGTCTTCACCTCCTCAATTTTTATCTAAACAAAAAGCAAGTCTGAACACTAAGCAATGTTAAATATCATTCTCAGCGTTCAGAGTTTGCCCTGTTTAACGAACAAGTCATTAATTAAGATTGTAGCAAAACTTTCCATAAAATGAAAGGTAATTCAATAAAGATTCACGCCGTACGCATGAAGAAAATGCATGTAACCATTTTCTGGCTACATGCATTTTTTCAAAATATTTTCTCGATTATTACAGGCTGTCATAGATATTTCCTCGTTCTCACGGCTATTATATCATAATTTCTTCATAAAAAATGTGATTTTTGGTGAAAATCCGTTATCTGAAAACAAAAATTTCTTCATACGTTTGGCGTGTATTTTCAAAGGTTTGAAAGCACATCATTATAGAATTTAATGAAATATAGTAGACAAATAAAGTTAGATAAAATCAGTTTCAAATATGCACTTACCTTAAAAAATCAAAAAAATTTAAAAACCCACTAAGAAAATTCTTAGTGGGAGGTAGTGGGTAACAGAAGTTACTCAACTATTTATCAATTCACTTGAACTCTATTATTTAAGAGTAACTGAAGCTCCAGCTTCTTCAAGTTTAGCTTTGATTTCTTCAGCTTCAGCTGCAGCAACACCTTCTTTGATAACTGATGGTGCACCATCAACGATAGCTTTAGCTTCTTTAAGACCTTCGCCAGTGATTTCGCGAACAACTTTGATAACGCCAACTTTTTTGTCGCCAGCAGCAGTCAATTCAACGTCGAATGAATCTTTAGCAGCACCAGCATCGCCAGCACCAGCAGCAGCTACAGCTACAGGAGCAGCCGCAGTTACACCAAATTCTTCTTCGATAGCTTTTACAAGATCGTTAAGCTCAAGGATTGTAGCTTCTTTAATTTCAGCAATAATGTTTTCAATGTTCAATGCCATTGTGATTTCCTCCAATAATTGTTTTAAAATGTAGTTTGTAGCACTAAGCAGCTACCATCTGACGTGAGATTAAGCCACGTCTTCTTCTTTTTCTGCAACAGCTTTGACAGCGTATGCAACGTTGCGAACTGGCGCTTGAAGTACAGAAAGGAGCATAGAAAGCATACCTTCTTTGTTTGGAAGAGATGCAAGAGCGTTAACTTCTTCAACTGATGTGAATTTACCGTCAACAACACCACCTTTGATTTCAAGAGCTTCCGCAGTTTTAGCGAATTCGCTAATAACTTTAGCTGGTGCGATAACATCTTCGTTAGAGAATGCTACTGCAGATGGTCCAACAAAAAGTTCTTTAAGATCATCAAGACCTGCTTGTTCAGCTGCACGAGACAAGATTGAGTTTTTGATAACTTTAAACTCAACTCCGCTCTCACGAAGTGAACGACGAAGAACTGTATCTTGTTCAACTGTAAGACCACGTGAATCTACAACAACGATAGATGCAGCTGCCTTCATTTTTTCAGCAACAAGATTAACCTGTTCAGCTTTTTTAGCAATAATTGCTTCACTCATTAGTTTTACCTCCGTTTTTATTTTTGGGCTAGGCACAAAAAAATCGCACCTAAACCTAGACACGAAAGTACAAATACGTTTTTAAGAATTACGTTTTGTGCCTCGGCAGGAATATTATGAGCACGCTCCCCTGCTGTCTTAGGTCAGTTTTATTTCAAAACCTTAATCATTATATCACATCATAGATATTTGGCAAGTCTTTTTACTCAAAAAACTACATTTTTTAAAAAAATATTTATATTTCATAGGATAGTATTAATTTGGGATGGAATTTACTATATTTTATTTATTTTTTCAAAACAAAGTATTATTTTAACATCTTTTTGATTGACCTTTCCTGACTAAAGTGTTAATATAGTATCAGAAGGTGGTCGACGGAAACGACTCCTGCTTCTTTAAATAAGACCTCTCTATAATTGTAATGAAAGAGATAAAGAAGTAAAACCTTCAAAAATCATTATTACATATAATAGTATTACTTAAAAGTAAAAACGAGGTGAAAAATTATGGCAAACAACTATTACGGAAGAGATCCATTCGGAAATATGGATGATATTTTTAACCAACTCATGGGCAACATGGGTGGTTATAACACTGAAAACAAACGTTATTTAATTAATGGACGTGAAGTAAGTCCTGAAGAATTTGCACAGTATCGCCAAACTGGTAAGCTGCCTGGAAATCCTGAAGCGCAACAAGCTTCAGCTGCTTCTGCTCCTAAGGAAGATGGTATTCTAGCCAAACTTGGTACCAATATGACTGAGCAGGCTCGTAACAATGAGCTCGATCCAGTTATTGGTCGCAATAAGGAAATTCAAGAAACAGCTGAAATCTTGTCTCGCCGTACCAAGAACAATCCTGTCCTTGTTGGTGACGCCGGTGTTGGTAAAACGGCTGTTGTTGAAGGACTAGCGCAAGCTATTGTCAACGGAGATGTTCCTGCAAGCATTCAAAACAAAGAAATTATTTCTATTGATATCTCTGGCCTTGAGGCTGGGACTCAGTACCGCGGTTCCTTCGAAGAAAACATTCAAAACTTGGTCAAAGAAGTTAAGGATGCAGGAAATATTATTCTCTTCTTCGATGAAATCCATCAAATCCTTGGTGCTGGCTCTACCGGTGGTGACTCTGGCTCTAAAGGTTTGGCCGATATTCTCAAACCTGCCCTCTCGCGCGGTGAATTAACTGTTATCGGCGCGACTACACAGGATGAGTATCGCAATACCATTTTGAAAAATGCTGCGCTGGCACGTCGTTTCAACGAGGTTAAGGTCAATGCTCCTTCTGCTCATGACAGCTTTAACATTCTTATGGGCATCCGCGATTTATATGAAAAGCACCACAATGTTATCTTGCCAGATGATGTTTTGAGAGCTGCGGTTGATTTTTCAATCCAATATATTCCACAACGCAGCCTGCCTGATAAGGCCATTGACTTGATTGACATGACTGCTGCTCACTTGGCTGCTCAAAATAAGGTGACTGATATCAAGTCATTAGAGCAAGAAATTACTAATCGAAAGAGCAAACAAGAAGAGGCTGCCGCTCGTGAAGACTATGAAGCTGCACTCAATGCTAAGGTTCGGATTGAAGAACTCCAAAAACAAATTGACAATCACACAGAAGGACAAAAAGTGACTGCTACAGTCAATGACGTGGCAGAATCCGTTGAACGTTTGACTGGGGTGCCCGTTTCTAATATGGGCGCTAGCGACATTGAACGCTTAAAAGAAATGGCTAGCCGTCTAAAAGGTAAGGTCATCGGTCAGAACGAAGCTGTTGAAGCCGTATCACGCGCTATCCGCCGTAACCGTGCTGGTTTTGATGAAGGCAATCGTCCTATCGGTAGCTTCCTCTTTGTAGGTCCTACTGGTGTCGGTAAAACTGAGTTGGCAAAACAACTCGCCCTTGATATGTTCGGCTCTAAAGATTCTATTATTCGTCTTGACATGTCTGAATACAGCGACCGTACAGCTGTATCTAAATTGATTGGTACGACTGCTGGTTATGTGGGCTATGATGATAACAACAACACACTTACAGAACGTGTACGTCGTAACCCTTACTCAATTGTTCTCCTAGACGAAATTGAAAAGGCTGATCCACAAGTGATTACCCTTCTTCTTCAAGTTCTTGATGACGGTCGTTTGACTGATGGACAAGGTAATACCATTAACTTCAAGAATACTGTTATTATTGCTACTTCAAACGCTGGTTTTGGTAACCAAGCAATCACTGGTCAAGTTGATAAAGACATGAAGATTATGGACCGCATCGCTCCATACTTCAGACCAGAATTCCTCAATCGCTTTAATGGCGTTATTCAATTCTCACATCTTACTAAAGAAGATTTGAATGAAATTGTGGACTTGATGCTAGATGAAGTTAGCAAGACAATCGCTAAGAAAGGTATTGATTTAGAAGTTACTGATGCTGCTAAAGCACACTTGATTGAACTTGGCTACGATGAAGCTATGGGAGTTCGCCCACTCCGTCGTGTCATTGAACAAGAAATCCGTGATAAAATCACAGACTTCTATCTCGACAACATTGATGTCAAACATCTTGTGGCAGACCTCAAAGATGGTCAAATGGTCATCTCTGCTAAATAACCACAAACAGCTAAGGCCTAATTCTCAAGCGAGAGTTAGGCTTTTAACTTATGCTATAATGGATTTATGGAACTTTCACTTTATGATTTATATCAAAAGATGCTGACACTGATGGGACCTACTCACTGGTGGCCGGCCGACAGCAAACAACAGATTATTATCGAAGCTATCCTGATTCAAAACACAACCGAAGCCAATGCTACTCGAGCTTCTAAGTTAATCTTTGAAGAAACGGCTTATGATTTTGGGAAAATAGCAGAGCTTCCAACAGAAAAGTTAGAAGAACTAGTTAGACCAGCGGGTTTTATGAAGAATAAAAGCAAGGCCATCCAAACCTTAGCCGATTGGTACTTATCTCACGATCAAAATTCACAAGCTATTCATAAAAAATATGGTAAAGATTTGAGAAAAAGTCTTCTTAGCTTACACGGTGTTGGCCCAGAAACAGCCGATGTTCTTTTAGTTTATGTCTTTGATCAAGCGCACTTTGTTTCAGACAAGTATGCTAGAACCCTCTTTAGTCATCTAGGACAGCCAGGATTTGCTGATTATAAGAGCCTTGCCAAGGAGCTAAACACATTACCAGAACCCTTCAGTTACCAAGACGCCCAGGAATTTCATGGCCTCATTGATGAATTTGGCAAAGAACACTTCCAAAGAAATCCAACATTTGACCAAAGCTTTTTAGCAGGAGATAAACTAATCTTATAAGAAGAGTTTGAAAATCGCATACTATGTGAAGCCTCCTTTCCTTATCTGATTTAAATTTTTTTGAGTATGAGATGAGGCATTGTAGTAATGACAGTATAAAGTAAAACCGAATGGGGAATTCTCCTCATTCGGTTTTGCTTTATAGGGCTAAGAGCGGAAGGCTTTTGCTAGGGTTGCTATGTCTGCTGGTCTTGTGCGGCAGCATCCTCCAACGACTTTAGCACCTTGTTTTTGCCATTCTTTGGTATTTTCTAAAAGTGTGTGGCTGTGATCTGGGCTTGATGTCCAGGTTTGGGTTGCTCCATCATAGACTTCACCTGAGTTAGGATAGGTAACCAGTGGTTTGTCCGTTTGTCCAGAGATTTTCTCTAAGAAGCTGGCAATAAACTGAGGTTTTGAACAGTTAATACCTATTGCCAAAACTTGTTGGCTGCCATCAACCCATTTGGCTACTTCTTCGATAGCTGTGCCATCTGAGATGGTTGATCCGTCTTGAGAAGTAAATGAGATGTAAGCTTCAACTGCTGGAAATTCTTCTTCTAGTAATTCCAAGAGAGCTTGTGTTTCAACAGCATTTGGAATAGTTTCAAGTGCCAACATCTCTGCACCTGCTTCTAGGAGCCACTGGATGCGAGGACGATGAAAGTCTCTTAGTTCTTTCTTGCTGATGCCTTTGTAGTCACCCGTGTATTCAGATCCGTCTGCTAGAAAGGCTGCATAAGGTCCGACATCTCCTGAAATCAGCGGATACGGACGTGCATTCTTTTCGTCGTCAGTCAGAGTCTCCCAAACCTCATCACGCGCCTCAATAGCCAATTGAACTGTTAGTTTGATTAAACGCTCTGCTTCATTTTCATCAATACCAACCTGAGCCAAACCAGGGATGGTCGCTTGATAAGAGGAGGTTGTCAAAATGTCTGATCCAGCCAAGAGGTAATCTTTGTGGATGTCCTTGATGGCTTGCGGGTTTTCAATCAGGTACTTAGCTGACCAGAGATTGCCCGAAACGTCATAGCCACGACTTTCAAGCTCTGTGCCTAAGGCACCGTGTAAAATGAGCTGATTTTGACTTGCTAATAATTCTTTGAATTTGCCCATAGTGGCCTCCTACCATTTTTTGAAACGAAGATAGTGATAGATATAGCAGAAAATCATGAATGGAATACCGAAGTAGAGTCCTGCACGTTGAGATGGATCCCAAGCGATACCCACAATTGAGACTGCTAGAAGAATAGTTGTAACCCATGGAAGAATTGGGCTAAACGGTGTCTTGTAATCCAATTCTTCAACAGTGTGATCCTTGAGCCAGTGCTTGCGGAAGTTAATCTGAGCTAGCGGAATAGCCAACCAAACTATAACAACTGCAAAACCTGCGATAGAAACGAGGGCTAGGAAGATGGTATCTTCTGCATAGACACTAGCGATGAGGGCAATGATGATACCAATCATTGACAGTAACATGGCACGCATTGGAACACCGTGTTTATTGATTTTAACCAGTTTTGGTGAAATCATGCCTTCATTTGACAGAGACCAAAGCATGCGGCTAGCGGCATAAAGCCCTGAGTTAGATGCTGAAAGGATAGCAGTCAGGATGATAAAGTTCATGATATCAGCTGAATATGGAATCCCAATCTTATCAAAGACTGTAACGAAAGGTGCCTCTGTCACCCCTGCTTCTGACATTGGTAAAAGCGAAGCCAGTACCAGCATGGTCAATGAGAAGAAGACAACCAAGAGACCAATAGTTGATTTAATGGCATGGGGTACTGCTTTTTTCGGATTATCAGTTTCCCCAGCGGCAATCCCAATCATCTCCACCCCTGAGAAGGCATAGTTAACAGCTAACATAACCGAAACCAGACCGACCATACCATTCGGCAAAAGACCATTGGCTGTTAGGTTTGAAAATAGCGGAGCTGAGTGAGTGCCTTCAAAAGGTAAGATACCAAACATAGCCAAGAGACCAAGAACAATGAAGACTAAGATGGCATAAACCTTGATACTAGAGAGATAATTCTCTGTTTTTGAGAAAAGGCCAATAGTCAAAGTATTAAGTCCGAAGACAATAGCTGCAAAAATCGTAGCAAATACCCAAATTGGGACATCAGGGAACCAACGTTGCATGAGCTGTGCTGCTCCAACAAATTGCGAAGCTAGGGCGACCACCCAACAAAGCCAATACATCCAAGCAACCATGAAACCAGTCCCTGGGCTGATGAAGCGTGTAGCATATGTATGGAAAGAACCTGTAACTGGCATGGCAACAGATAACTCACCTAGTGAAAACATAACCAGGTAAACCATGATACCACCAAAGAGGTAAGAAGCTACCGCACCAAAAGGTCCAGCCTGAGCAATTGTGTAACCCGAACTCAAGAATAGTCCCGTTCCGATAACCCCACCAATAGACAACATCTGTAGGTGGCGCGAATTCATCTCACGATTGAATTGACCTTCATTTTCAAAATTATGATTATCCATAAAACCTCCAAAATTGTAGTATATCTATAATAACATAATATTCTGACAATTGGTAATAGGCATTTTCTATCACACTTTTAGCTAGACCTATCACTACGGTCAAAATATCTACAGAAATGAAAACATGCTCATATAATAGAAGAAAAAGCCAAAGAATTCTCAATGGCTTTAAATATTCTAAAGATTTTCAATAAGTTTTTTACTAAATTCACTTGTCGTGAAATAAGGTGTTGTTTTCGCAAGATCAGCAGTAAAACAACCCTGAGAAAAAGTTTTTCCAATAGCAGAGCGAATCAAATCTGCCACTTCTCCCCAACCTATATAATCAAACATCATACAACCAGATAATAGGAATGAACATGGATTTGCCTTATCTTGACCAGCAATATCAGGCGCAGTTCCATGAGTAGCTTCAAAAATAGCATGTCCTGTTATGTAGTTGATGTTTGCTCCAGGTGAAATTCCAATCCCTCCAACTTGAGCCGCCAAAGCATCACTGGCATAGTCACCATTAAGGTTAGTTAGAGCTACAACATCAAATTTATCTGGATTTAATAAAATTTGTTGGAGGAAATTATCAGCAATGATATCGTTAATAACTAATTTCCCAGACTCTAATTCATTAGCATACTCAGCTTTAGCTAGTTCATAACCCCACTTTCTGAAGCCACCTTCAGTAAATTTTTGAATATTTCCTTTATGAACTAGAGTAACCTTTGTAAGATTATTCTCCAAGGCGTATTCAATAGCTGAACGAATCAATCGTTGACTTCCTTCTTGAGATATAGGTTTTATACCGATACTACTTGTTTCCGGGAAGCGAATTTTACTTACTCCCATTTCATCTTGAAGGAAACGGATAACTTTTTGGACATCATCACTTCCAGCTTCCCATTCGATACCAGCGTATATATCTTCAGTATTTTCACGAAAAATGGTAATATCAGTTTGTTCAGGATGTTTTAGTGGACTTTCAATTCCATTAAAATAGCGTACCGGACGAACACAGGCATATAAATCTAATTCTTGACGGAGTGCTACATTTAGAGAACGAATCCCACCTCCAACAGGTGTTTCCAAAGGGCCTTTAATAGCAACCAAGTTATCTGCGATTGAAGTTAATGTATCCTCTGGCAACCAGCTCCCCATACTATCAAATGATTTCTTGCCAGCAAGAGCCTCCTCCCAAGATACTCTTTTTCTACCATTGAAGACCTTTTCAACTGCTGCATCAAAGACTAGTTTGGCATTTTTCCATATATCTTGACCAACACCATCGCCCTCAATATAAGTAATAATCGGATTGTCTGTAACGACTAAACAACCATTTTCAATTTTAATTTTATCTGCCATTAGTTATCTCCTTAGCGTTTCCCAATTGGTATATAAACCAAACGTTCTTGACCTACATACTGTGATCTTGGTCGAATGAGTTTGTTATTCTTTTGTTGCTCTTGAATATGAGCAATCCAACCAGAAACGCGACTCATTGCAAAAATCAAGGTAAAGATTGAGCTATCAATCCCTAAAACGTGATAAACAGTTGCGGAATAAAAGTCAACATTTGGAATAAGACCTTTAGTATGTTTCATGTAATCTTCGATTTCTCGAGAAAGTTTATACCAAATCTCATTCTCTGTGCCAACAGTCAACTCTTTAGCCATTTCTCGTAGATATTTTTCCCTTGGATCCTGTGTTTTATAAACGCGGTGACCAAATCCCATGATTTTCTCATGTGATGCAAGTTTTTCTTGTAAGTATGCTTTCGTATCACCAAGTTCACGAATTTCTTTAAGCATATCGAAAACTCGCTCATTAGCTCCGCCATGTAGCGGACCCTTAAGCGTTCCAATAGCCGTCGTTACACAAGAGTAGATATCTGTCAAAGTCGACGCACAAACACGCGCTGCAAAGGTAGAGGCATTCAATTCATGATCAGCATGTAAAACCAATGCACGATTTAATGCTTTTACCTGCAAAGGTGTCGCTTCTTCACCATTCAACATATATAAGAAATTAGCTGCAAATCCCAAGTCCTCACGAGGTGCAATCGGAGAATGTCCTGTTCTCAATCTCGCAAATGCAGCAATGATTGTAGGAATTTTTGCCATTAATTGAATAGATTGCTCATATGTCGCTTCAATAGAGTTATCTTCTGCATTGATATTATAAACACCCAAAAGACTGACTGTTGAACGTAGAACACTCATCGGGTGAAGGTGTTTACGCGATTGAATAAGAATACATTGTTCAACTGCATCACTTATAGCGTAGTTAGATCTCAACTCTTTGACAAAATTCTTTAATTCCATTACTGTTGGTAAATGCAAGTTCCAAAGAAGGTAAATAACCTCTTCGAAAGTCGCATTATTATCCATTAATTCTGAGATATTATAGCCTGCGTAAGATAAATCATCATCCACAATCGAGCTAATGCGCGTATTACAAGCTATTTGATTTTTCAGTCCGTTCTCTTCTGTCATCACATTTTCCTCATTTTCAATTTTTCTATCAATAGCAGAGCTAGCCTTTTAATTTAAAAACTAGCTTGCTATTCAAAATATCATAATTATCAATATGGTTGACATCAAATCCACAGTTTAATGTTAGAGTTTTTTTCTGACAACCATCGGAAGAATTCCTCCATTTTTATAGTATCGAATATCAGCATCCGCATCAAAACGAACTAATGCCTTAAATTTCTTTTGGCCATTTTCATCACTAGCAACAATTTCTACAATATCGTGAATTCCTGGATTTTCAGATAAGTGAATATCATACGTTTCATAGCCTGTTAAACCAAGACTTTCTGCATTTTCACCATCCAAGAATTGAAGAGGAAGCATCCCCATCATTACCAAATTAGAGCGATGGATACGTTCAAATGATTCAGCTAAAACTGCTTTAACTCCTAAAAGATTAGCACCTTTAGCAGCCCAGTCACGACTTGAACCCATTCCGTAATCGTTGCCCGCAATGACCAAGGTTGAGACTTGGTCTTCTTTATATTTCATTGCAGCATCGTAGATAGACATCAGCTCACCATCGTATTTGGTATAACCACCAATTTTTCCATCTGCGAGTTCATTTTTTATTCGAATATTTGCAAAAGTTCCACGCATCATAACCTCATGATTTCCACGACGACTACCATAAGAGTTGAAATCTCCATATGATACACCATGTTTTTCTAGATATGCAGCGGCTGGACTGTTTCTAGCAATGTTGCCAGCTGGTGAGATATGGTCTGTTGTAACAGTGTCACCAAATTTTGCTAATGGTTTCAATCCAAGCAAAGGTTTAATAGATAAATCATCACCTAGGTTATCAAAGTACGGAGGGTTTTGAATATAGGTAGAGGCTGAATCCCATTTGAAAATTTCACTGTCTTCTGTTGGAATTGCATTCCATTTTTCACTATCAGAAAAAACATGCTCATATTCTTTTTCAAAGAGACTTCTTGTCACAAATTTATCCACGTAAGAAGTTACTTCTTCGCTATCAGGTAAGATATCATCAAGATAAACTGCTTTGCCATTTTCATCAAAACCAAGCGGCTCTGTCGTTAAGTCAATATTGGTAGTACCTGCTAATGCATAGGCAACAACTAAAGGTGGGCTTGCAAGGAAATTTGCTTTAACTAGTGGATTAACACGTCCCTCAAAGTTTCGATTACCTGAGAGTACAGCTGATACTAATAAATCTGAGTTTGTGATTGCATCGGCAACTTCAGGTCTAAGATCACCTGAATTACCAATACATGTCGTACAGCCATATCCCACTAGATTGAAACCAAGTTGATCAAGGTAATCTTGCAATCCTGAGGCTTGAAGATATCCTGTTACTACTTTTGAGCCAGGTGCTAATGAAGTTTTTACTGTTGGTGAAACACGTAGGCCTTTTTTAACAGCATTTCGTGCAAGCAAACCTGCTGACATCAGTACATATGGATTTGATGTATTTGTACATGAAGTAATTGCTGCAATTGCTACATGACCTGTACTGATAACTTCATCCCCGTCCTCAAAATGTACAGTTGCAGTTTTATCTAATTCATCAGCTCTTAAACCAAATCCTCTAACGCCAGCTTCACGTACAATTGCATCTTGGAAACTTTTTTTAGCTTCAGTCAAGTCAATTAAGTCCTGAGGACGTTTTGGTCCAGAGATGGACGGAGTAATTGTCGAAAGATCCAACTCAATAACTTTAGTATAGTCTGCTTGAGTATCTGGATTATAGAAAAGATGATTTTTCTTCGCATATGCTTCTGTTAAGGAAATATGTCCTTCCTCACGATTTGTCAAACGCATATAATTTAGAGTCTCGTCATCAATAGGGAAATAACCGCATGTCGCACCATATTCAGGAGCCATATTTGCGACTGTGGCACGATCTGCCAAACTTAGACTAGATAGCCCATCTCCAAAATACTCTACAAATTTTCCGACAACATTTTCTTGTCGAAGTAACTGCGTCACTTTTAATGCTAAATCAGTCGCTGTAGCGATTTTTGGCAATTTTCCAGTTAAGCGAACACCAATAACCTCTGGAACTGGGAAATATGAAGCTTCACCTAACATAGCAGCTTCTGCTTCAATTCCTCCGACACCCCAACCAAGAACACCAATACCATTAATCATTGTAGTGTGACTGTCAGTTCCAAACATTGAGTCTGGATAAAGAACCTTATCATTCTCAATAACCACATCACTTAGGAATTCAATATTAACTTGATGGATAATACCTGTTGCAGGTGGTACTGCACGATAGTTTTTAAATGACTTCTCTGCCCATTTTAAAAATTCATAACGTTCATTGTTTCGACTAAATTCTAGATTGATGTTATCTTCTAATGCAGTATCACAGCCATAGTAGTCAACTTGAACTGAGTGGTCAATGACAAGGTCAACTGGAATTTCTGGATTGATGAGATCTGGATTTCCACCATTTTTTACAATAGCATCGCGCATAGAAGCCAAATCAACTACAACTGGGACACCAGTGAAATCTTGTAGGATAACACGACTTGGTTTAAAAGGGACCTCACCTTGAGGAGACTTAGCTTGAAAATTCGACAATGCTTTTATGTGATTTTTTGTAACATCTATTCCATCGTATTTTCTGACTAAAGATTCAAGTAAAATTCGGATAGTATAGGGCAATTTCTCTAAATCACCACCATTTTGAAGAACGGCTTTTTCAATATCATAAAAGAAATAATCATCATTATTGTACGAAAGTGTTGATTTATAGTCTGCCATACAGAACCTCCGGAATTTTCTAAATATTTGTATAAATTATACTCCTATACGAATATTTAGTCAAGATATTTTTGTAAACGATGTCATATTTTATAACATAGCTTGTAAAGACGGCTTAACTACTATATTTCGTATTTGTGATTATTTTTTCATACTAGATATTGTGTTTTCTTGGTATCAATAGCTTGCTTTTTCTTCTCTTTTTGTTTATGCTAGTTACATGATTATTTTTCATTAAGAAAAAAATTTTTAATAAGGAGAAGGAAATGGCTAAAATTACTGTCTTTTCAAAAAACAACTGCATGCAATGCAAAATGACAAAAAAATTCTTGGAAAAAGAAGGAGCTGATTTCGAAGAAATCAATATTGATGAACACCCAGAAAAAATTGATTACGTTAAAAGTCTTGGTTTCACTTCTGCTCCAGTCATCGAAGCTGGTGAAATTGTCTTCTCTGGTTTTCAACCTGCAAAATTGAAAGAAATCGTCTAAGTTATCTTTATTAATAACTTTTGACCTCTCTTAATCTTCAAATAACCTGTATTTCTTAGATTTATCTATAGGAATACTTCTTATTTTTAAAGGAATTATTATCTCATGAGTCTTAAAAATCTCGGCGATGTATCTTACTTTCGCCTAAATAATGAAATTAACCGTCCAGTTAATGGACAGATTCCCTTACACAAGGATAAAGAAGCTCTTCGTGCTTTCTTCCTTGAAAATGTCAAACCAAATACTATGGCCTTTGATAGCATCACAGACAAAATTAAGTATTTGATTGAGAATGACTATATCGAAAGCGAATTTATCGAGAAATATAAACCTGAATTTATCGAGAAAGTTTCTCGTCAGTTACACTCTCAAGACTTCCGCTTCAAGTCTTTCATGGCTGCCTACAAGTTCTATCAACAATATGCCCTTAAAACAAATGATGGCGAATACTACCTTGAAAGCATTGAAGACCGAGTTCTTTTTAACGCCCTTTATTTTGCTGATGGAAATGAATCCCTAGCTGAAGATTTGGCTATGGAGATGATTCATCAACGTTATCAACCAGCAACTCCATCTTTCCTTAATGCAGGTCGTAGCCGTCGCGGGGAGTTGGTGTCATGTTTCCTTATCCAGGTTACTGATGATATGAATGCAATTGGGCGTTCAATCAATTCAGCTCTACAATTGTCCCGTATCGGTGGGGGAGTTGGTATCAGTCTCAACAACTTGCGTGAAGCTGGTGCTCCTATCAAGGGTTATGCTGGAGCTGCATCTGGAGTCGTTCCAGTTATGAAGCTTTTTGAAGATAGCTTCTCTTATTCTAATCAACTTGGTCAACGTCAAGGTGCTGGGGTTGTTTACCTAAATGTCTTCCACCCAGATATCATCGCCTTCCTTTCAACTAAAAAAGAAAATGCTGATGAAAAAGTACGTGTTAAGACTTTGTCACTTGGTATTACTGTTCCCGATAAATTCTACGAATTAGCTCGCAACAACGAAGATATGTACCTCTTCAGTCCTTATTCTGTTGAAAAAGAATACGGCGTACCTTTCAGTTATATTGATATCACTGAAAAATACGATGAGTTGGTTGCTAATCCAAAGATTACAAAAACTAAAATCAATGCTCGTGATTTAGAAACTGAAATCTCAAAACTTCAGCAAGAATCTGGCTACCCATACATTGTCAACGTCGATATTGCTAACCGCCATAATCCAATTGATGGAAAGATTATCATGTCTAACCTTTGTTCTGAGATCCTTCAGGTTCAAACGCCAAGCGAAATTAATGATGCTCAAGAATTCATCAAGATGGGAACAGATATCTCATGTAACCTTGGATCTACTAATATCCTTAACATGATGACGTCACCAGACTTTGGTCGTTCTATTAAAGCAATGACACGCGCACTTACTTTTGTAACAGATTCATCAAGTATCGATGCTGTTCCAACTGTTAAAAATGGTAATAGTCAAGCTCATACATTTGGTCTCGGTGCTATGGGACTTCACTCTTACTTGGCTAAACATCATATCGAGTACGGAAGTCCTGAATCAATTGAGTTTACTGACATCTACTTCATGCTCATGAACTACTGGACTTTGGTAGAATCAAACAATATTGCACGTGAACGTCAAACGACATTTGTTGGTTTTGAAAATTCAAAATATGCTGATGGTACTTATTTCGATAAATATGTCACTGGCAAGTTTGTACCTAAGTCTGATCGTGTGAAAGAACTCTTTGAAGGTCATTTCATTCCTCAGGCTCAAGACTGGGAAGCTCTCCGTCAGGCTGTTATGAAAGATGGTCTTTACCACCAAAACCGCTTAGCAGTGGCACCAAATGGTTCTATCTCATATATCAATGACTGCTCTGCTTCTATTCACCCAATCACACAACGTATCGAAGAACGTCAAGAAAAGAAAATTGGTAAGATTTATTACCCTGCAAACGGGCTTTCTACTGACACTATTCCTTTCTACACATCTGCCTATGATATGGATATGCGTAAGATGATTGATGTTTATGCTGCGGCAACTGAACACGTGGATCAAGGTCTTTCAATGACACTCTTCCTTCGTAGTGAATTGCCTATGGAACTTTACGAATGGAAAACAGAAAGTAAACAAACTACCCGCGATCTTTCAATCCTACGTAACTACGCCTTCAACAAAGGCATCAAATCAATCTACTACGTTCGTACCTACACTGATGACGGTGAAGAAGTCGGATCAAACCAATGTGAATCTTGTGTAATATAAGACCCTATCATTCATTGGTGCTAAAGCACCTAATGAATGAACGTCACTGACTATATTGTCAGTGACTAAGGGGCTCACTAACTCCGAAAATGAAGTAATATCGACTTCATTTTCTACGTGTCGTAACCTGACACTAGTCACTGAAACAAAGTAGCTAGCGACTAGACGGAAAATTCTATTGAACTTTTCCTAGCCACCTTACTAGCTCGCAAACAAAATAATGTCGATTTTGTTTGCTCACGTCGTAAGATGTTAAGGGAGTTAAGAGGACACAGTGAAAATAAGAAGTCGACAGAAAATCCTGATTTTCTAGGAGACTTATCTTTTTCACACAGTCCTTAGCCCGAACTCAGTTATTAAGACCCTATCATTCATTGGTGCTAAAGCACCTAATGAATGAACGTCACTGACTATAATGTTAGTGACTAAGGGGTTCACTAACTCGATTTTGATTACAAACACACTGCTACAACTTTCCAAAGCTAGCCTTGTCAGCTGGGCTAGCTTTCTTTTATGTTATAATTAGATAAGCTTATACTTAAAAAGAATCAATCCTGGAGATTTAGATTTTTGATTTTTCTTGAGTATTATTAAAACTCTTAGGAGCACTATTAACATGTCACAAACTTATTACAAAGCCATCAACTGGAATGAAATTGAAGATGTCATTGACAAATCAACTTGGGAAAAATTGACTGAGCAATTCTGGCTTGATACCCGTATCCCTTTGTCAAATGACTTAGATGACTGGCGCAAACTTACTGCTGAAGAAAAAGATTTGGTTGGAAAAGTATTTGGCGGACTCACTCTTCTTGATACTATGCAATCTCAATCCGGTGTTGAAGCTATCCGTGCTGATGTGCGCACACCTCATGAGGAAGCTGTCCTCAACAACATCCAATTTATGGAATCAGTTCACGCAAAATCATACTCTTCAATCTTTTCAACCTTAAACACAAAAAAAGAAATCGAAGATATCTTTGAATGGACTAATAGCAATGAATATTTGCAAAACAAAGCTAAAATCATTAATGATATTTATGAAAATGGCACAGCTTTGCAAAAGAAAGTTGCCTCAACTTATCTTGAAACTTTCCTTTTCTACTCAGGTTTCTTCACACCACTCTACTACCTTGGCAACAACAAACTTGCTAATGTGGCTGAGATTATCAAATTGATTATTCGTGATGAGTCTGTTCATGGAACCTACATTGGTTACAAGTTCCAACTAGGTTTCAATGAATTATCTGAAGAGGAGCAAGACGAATTCCGTGACTGGATGTATGATCTTCTTTATCAATTATACGAAAATGAGGAAAACTACACCAAGTCACTTTACGATGGTGTTGGTTGGACTGAAGAAGTTATGACTTTCTTGCGCTACAATGCCAATAAAGCTCTCATGAATCTTGGTCAAGACCCACTTTTCCCTGATACAGCTAACGACGTTAACCCAATTGTTATGAATGGTATTTCAACTGGTACTTCTAACCACGACTTCTTCTCTCAAGTTGGTAATGGTTATCTTCTTGGTACTGTTGAAGCCATGCAAGATGATGACTACAATTTTGGATTATAATTAAATGATAAAAAGAGGAAGAATAGCTCCCTAAACGAGTTTTCTACCTCTTTTTTAATATCAGCAAGATATTTTCATCAAAACTTCATCTGAACAAAACTACTATAAACGAAAATATATTATGCAACAATCAATTTATTTCCACCTATTTATATTTTTCATATTTTAATAGACTTGACTATATTTTGCTTTAACGTATAATGGAAAATATCATATTTTAAAGGATAAATTATGTTTGCAACAGGTACACTTATTAATACTGGCGCCATTATTATTGGTGGCTTTCTGGGTAATTTCTTCGGTCATCGTTTACAAGAACGACACCAAGATGGCCTCATGCTTGCTTCAGGAATCAGCGTTCTTTTTATTGGGATTGCTGGTGCTATGGAAGGTATGCTGACCATAGATAAGGGAGCAATTTCTAGTGGAAAAAGTATGTTATTAGTCGCTTGCTTGGCTCTAGGAGCTCTAATCGGAGAAATCGTTGATGTCGAGAGTAGATTTGAAAATTTCGGTCAATGGTTAAAAATAAAGACTGGAAATTCGAAAGACCCAACTTTCGTAAACGCCTTTGTAACAGCTTCTCTAACAGTTTGCATAGGTGCTATGGCTATTGTCGGCTCTATTCAAGATGGAATTCTTGGAGATTACTCTATACTCGCAACCAAATCAGTTCTCGACCTTATTATCATCCTTGTTATGACTTGTACTTTGGGCAAAGGCTGCGCCTTTTCAGCTATTCCAGTTTTCTTTTTCGAAGGGAGCATAACGCTACTTGCAAAGCTTTTGCAGCCACTGATGACAGAGATTGCTCTGGCAAACATTTCGCTCATTGGTTCAATCCTTATCTTCTGTGTTGGTGTCAATTTAGTATGGGGCAAGAAAATACGAGTAGCTAACCTACTACCAGCCATTATTCTAGCCGTTCTACTTGCTTATATCTAAAAAAAAACGTTCAGCCTTAAAAAGTGGCGAACGTTTTTTAATATTTTTCCAGTCATTTGACTAAAGAATTAAACTGCTCCTGTTACAAATGCATAGATGAAGAAAGCTGCAAAACCAAAGAGATAAATAAGACCTGCGATTGATAGCCATTTAAGCCATCCTTCAACCTTATGGTTTTCGTTATTTACCAAGGTATAATTTAGATAGGCAAAGAATGGTGTTGTGATAAATGAACCAATCATTGCAAAACGAAGCATTGTTGCAACTGAGCCTGCAAAAGCAAAAGCAATAATAATACCTAGAAGTGAAGTAATTGTCATCCAAATCGTAAGAGCTTTTTGTGAACTTTGTTTACGACCTAAAAGCAAACGAAGTGCTTCGTTATTGGCACGTGAATAACCATCAATAACAGTAATAACTGTACCAAACATACACATAAAAGCAATAAAAGTAATCAATGGCTTAGCCCAGTTTCCTAAAGCCGACCCATACATTTGAACAAATTGAGCAATGTAGGCTGCCGATGCACCTTGAACTTCTTCACCGTTACCATATTGGATGAGAGCACCAAGGGCCAAGAAAATGAAAGCAAGAATAGCTGTTCCAATATATCCTGTGTTAAAGTCAAATAGGGCATCTTCTTCATTGAACTCTACTAACTTACGTTTTTCAACTGACCAAAGTGAATTAATAGTCGAAATTTCAATTGGTGCTGGCATCCATCCCATAAGAGAAACAAGGAAAGGTAGCGCAGCCATTTGCCAAGGTGATGTAATAACAAAATCTGGTGCATATTCATGATTTTTGAAGAGTGCGATGATAACCGCTGCAACTGTCGTTAAAGTCAAAGAAATCATGATCCATTTAGAAAGGCTATCTAAGAAGCGATATCCACCAATCAAAAGCATTCCCCAGATGATAACAATAATAATAGCTGTCCATTGAGAGGCATTCAAACCAAGTGCGTTAGGGAAGAAGTTTGAAACGATTGCCGCACAAATCATACCAACCCCTGCTGTATTAACAACAGCTGAGAAGATATTCAGCAAGAAGTAAATAATAAGAGAGATTTTCCCACGTTCAGCATAACCTTCAATAAGATTTTTACCATTTTCAGCAGTATATTGAGACCCAAAACGGAAAAATGGATATTTGAAGAGATTAATCAAAAGAATAAGAATCGCAAGTTGCCATCCATACAGAGCTCCTGCCTGTGTAGAAGAAACAATGTGGGAACCCCCAACTGCTGCTGAAGCCATTAGGATACCTGGACCCATAGCTTTTAATTTAGTACGCCAAGTTGACGCAGATGTCATACTCTCGTTCATAAGAACCTCTTTCTATGAAAACAATAAATTTTCTGACTTTTTTGAATTTATAACGATTATTTTACACTCTACCCTAAAAATTGTCAATAGAATTTTCAGAAAAAATCATGAAAGGTCATTCTTGGTAATATAGTAGCGTAGATAGTTCCAGGAGTCTATCTACAGACTCTTGGAACTTGGCCTCGAAGAGATATCTTTCACCCAACTAGAGTACGACAATTCGATAGCGACGACGCATCAAAGGTCATTCAAACAACCATAAAAGAAGACCCAGTAACCTGAGTCTCCTAATCATGTTATGAGAAGAATTGTTTAAAGAAATCTACGATTTGTTGCCAAATATTAGCAAAGAATCCCTTACCAGATTCAATAGCACTACTTGCGTCGAAATTCAAGTTAATCCCTTCAAATGTTGAACTTGCATTTGAAACGATACTATCTTTTAAAGATGCAAGACTTGATTTAAAGCTGCTACTATCAATTATGCTTGATTTAGATAAATTAATAGCAAAATTAATAATTAAATTAATGTGTTCAGCAGACAGTACATTTTTGAGTTGATAATTACTCAAAGTGTCCTCAACAATCTGACGAACTTCTTCTTCAGTCACCCCAGAACCAGCCTCTGCTACTGCAGTTTTAATATCTGTTAAGGCTACATTAAGCTTATCAGCATCATAGCCTTCAGTCGCTTCGTTATCAGCATTAATAGTAGCCAGAGTAGTTAACTCTTCTTGAGCCAAAGATTTGCTTTCATCAGAGACCTGAGCACCATTTTCTTCTAAAGAATAGTAAATCCCAGCTAATGCGCTCTCCCCCGTAACAGGAATTGGTGCCGCGACAGTAATTGCTGCGTGTTCAATCCCCAACGTAACTGCAGCATTTCTATACATGTCTTGAGTTACTTTAGTGATGTTTTCAGGCGTTAAGATATCAACCGTTAGGGTTTCTTTTGAACCTAATTTTTGGATTTTTACAGATGAATACAGTTGTAAACTCGAGTCATCAGCTACATTCATGATATTTGCATAAGAAGTTGTCGTCAAAGTCTTAACTTTTGTATCCTTATCACTATCATATCCCAAAATACCCAAAGTTTGAGCTTTTTGTTCTTCCGTTAAAGAATAGCCGAGCACATATTCAGGTTGAACATAGGTTTCATCAATAACCTCTTGGACAGTATTTGTCGCAGCAAAAGCTGTGCTAGCTGAAAGTGCAGTAGTTATTACAGCAAGTCCTGATAAAAATAAATGACGTAATTTCATGTTTTAATATATTCCTTTCTTTGAGAGATACTATTATAACATTTCAATACTTGAGAGTCTGAAAAAAACTGCAATTAATGTTTCGGAATGTCATCAAAAAGTCCGTAAAACTGACTTTTATCCGTTATATTTGCACGATAAACTCCATTGATACCGGCTCTTTTTCCAACATTGGCTAAATATCTCAAGGAAACTGCATCATCATCATAAAAGCCAATATGATTATCATGACCAAGGACATAAATGTAGTTAACTAAACGATTAATTAGTCTTTCAGGATACTTTTCTTGATCAACTATCTGGTAACAACGCAATAATACATCACAGATGTCAAGTAAAGCAGAGTTTTTATTTTCCTTCTTCATCAAACTATTATAAAGTTGATGAATATGTTTTTTAATTGTTTCAATTTCTTCTGTCATAATCATTTCCTCATCTTATTCATGTAATTCCAATGGTAAACCGTCGGGATCGAAGAAAAATGTCATCTTTTTACCAGTATAATCATCAAAGCGAATCGGTTCAACATAAGTCCCCATAGCCTCTAATTCAGCCTTATAAGCATCAACGTCATCAACGTAAAATGCTAAATGGCGAAGCCCACAGGCTTCTCTGTCGAATTCTGGTCGCCCTACTCGTTTTGGCGGTGCTACGTATTCTGGATCGCTCAGCTTATTTCCAAAAATCTCAAGTTCAATAGGTCCACACTTTAAGTCAAGTTTATAATCATGTCGCTCAGGACGATGATTTTCTCGAATAATGTCAAATCCAAGTTTATTAACATAAAAATCTTTTGATTTTTCATAGTCAGATACGATAATCGCAACGTGATGAACTGCATTTATTTTCATATGGGTCCTCCCAGAATTTTAATTTATAAATGTATTTATAAGAAAATTAAGACTGGACAGAAGCCCAGCCTTAGATTTATCTAATTTGATTGTATGATACGTTAAAAGCTTGTTCTACTTCTTTTGGAGCGTCATCATAAGCTACAGAGCTCTCTAAGCTTCCATAAACGATAATTCGCTCTGTTGCATCCGCATCTGTACATGTCACCAGTGTGACAGTGCTCTGATTATATACATCATTAATAACATCGGAGCGATCAGGTGTTACAGATTCAACTCCAGTAATAACGTATGTATAGACGGTCTCCTTATTAGTTAAGTAAATCTTCATCCCAACTCGAGCACGTTCTAAGGGCGAGAATAGCATATTAGATGAACCTGTTAAACCAAAAACATGATGACTTGCAAGAGCGTAGTTATTCATTCCGCCCATTACTTGATCTTCCTTCATGGTACCAGCACCATAAGAAAGCTCTACATTGCCTAGCCCCTTGAAAATCGGTAGATTAACACCTACTTCTGGAATAGCAATTCCACCAATAACCGGAAGGTTTTGTGCATTCCACTGGGCTTCTAAAATCGACTCAGTAGATAAAGATTCAACAGCATCAAAATCAAAGGTCGTATCAGCTTTTTCATTTTCTTTGATATCATCTGTAGTGACATTGGTTACTTGATATTTATTAGAATTCCATCCGATAATAAAATTTCGAATAGCCTTATTAAAGATGAGCGCAAGTCCAAGAATAATCAAAAGACTGAAAATTGTAATTCGCAGTGCATTAAGAATGCGATGTCTTTTCTTTTTTATTTTAGCCATATTAACTCAAAATCTATTCCGTTTCAGTATCAGACTGAGGGCCTACTTCTTCACTTTCCTCAGGTTGAACAAGTGCAAAAGTAACAATTTTAGCATCCTGATCCAGTCTCATAACTTTAACACCAAGTGTTGCACGACCTGTTTGAGAAATATTAGCAACATTAGTACGAATGATAACACCTGTATCTGTGATGACCATGATATCTTCATCACCATTTACAGTCACTAAACCAGCCAGCGGTCCATTTTTCTCAGTAATGTTGGCTGTTTTAATACCTTTACCACCGCGACCTTTTGTTGGATACTCGGCTGCCGAAGTGCGTTTACCATACCCATTTTCAGTGATAACAAGAACTTCTTGCTGATCAGTGATACGTGAAGCACCAACAACTTTGTCGTTGTCGCGCAAGTTAACGCCTCGAACACCAGTTGCTGTTCGTCCCATATTTCGAACAACTTCTTCATTAAAACGCACTGAGTAGCCTGATTGTGTTCCGATAATAATATCATCGTTGCCATCAGTAAGAAGAACATTGATAAGTTCGTCGTCCTCTTTAAGATTTAAAGCTTTAAGACCATTTTGACGGATATTATTAAATTCAGAAACGCTAGTGCGTTTAACGACACCTTGTTTTGTTGTGAAGAAGAAGAATTTGTCTTGAACGTCTTCACGACGAGCATTTATAATAGTTTGGATTGTCTCACCTTCATCAAGTTTCAAAAGGTTTACAATCGGAAGCCCCTTAGCCGTACGACCATATTCAGGAATTTCATATGCCTTAAGACGATAGACACGTCCCATATTGGTGAAGAAAAGCAAAGTATCGTGTGTACTTGTAGATACTAATTCACGGACAAAGTCATCATCGTTAACACCGGTTCCTTGTACACCTCGCCCACCACGTTTTTGAGCACGAAACTCATCCTGAGCAAGACGTTTAATATAACCTTTGTTAGACAAAGTAATGAGGACATCTTCTTCTTCAATTAGATCTTCATCTTCAAGAGAGAGGACTTCACCAACCATTAATTCTGTACGACGATCATCCGCATATTTACGTTTAATCTCGTCCATTTCTTCTTTGATGATTGTAATGACACGTTCAGGTTTTGCTAAAATATCAGCTAAGTCAGCAATAAGTGCTAACAAATCATTGTATTCAGATTGAATCTTGTCACGTTCTAATCCAGTCAAACGACGAAGACGCATATCCAAGATAGCTTGACTTTGACGCTCTGAAAGCTCAAATCGACTCATCAACTCAGCTTGTGCTTCTGCATCTGTTTGGCTGCCACGAATAATTGCGATAACTTCATCTAAATGATCAAGTGCAATTAGCAAACCTTCCAAAATATGAGCACGAGCTTCAGCTTTTTCCTTATCAAAACGCGTACGACGGACGATAACTTCTTTCTGATGTTCAATGTAATTTTCAATAATACGTTTGAGAGAAAGAATCTTCGGAACACCATTTTCAATGGCTAGCATATTAAAGCTGAAGTTTGTTTGAAGACTTGTTAATTTAAACAAGTTATTCAAAATAACGTTGGCAGAGGCATCACGTCTTACCTCGATAACAAAACGGACACCTTCACGACTTGATTCGTCACGAACTGCTGTAATACCTTCTACACGTTTTTCTTGCGCCAAGCGAACAATATGTTCATGGACCTTAGTTTTATTAACACCATATGGGAATTCGGTTACGACAATACGTTCACGACCAGATTTAGTTGTTTCAATTTCAGTACGTGAGCGCAAGACAATTGAGCCTTTACCAGTTTCATATGCGCGGTGAATTCCAGATTTCCCCATAACCAAAGCACCGGTTGGGAAATCAGGTCCAGGTAAAACTTCCATGAGGTCACGCGTTGTCACCTCTGGATTATCCATAACCAACTTAACTGCATCAATAGATTCACCTAAGTTGTGTGGTGGAATATTCGTCGCCATACCAACGGCGATACCTGTTGCACCATTAACTAGAAGGTTAGGGAAGCGGGCTGGCAATACCAAAGGTTCGCGTTCAGAACCATCATAGTTGTCTTGGAAATCAACCGTATTTTTATTAATATCACGAAGCATTTCCAAAGCAATTTTGCTCATTCGGGCCTCAGTATAACGTTGAGCGGCTGCTCCATCTCCATCCATTGAACCAAAGTTACCATGACCGTCTACTAGCATATGACGGTAAGACCACCACTGTGCCATACGAACCATGGCTTCGTAAATTGAAGAGTCACCATGAGGGTGATATTTACCCATGACATCCCCGGTGATACGGGCTGATTTCTTATGGGGCTTGTCTGGAGTAACACCTAGCTCATTCATCCCGTACAAAATACGTCGGTGAACAGGCTTCAATCCATCTCGCACATCTGGAAGAGCGCGAGCAACGATAACTGACATAGCATAATCAATGAAACTTGTTTTCATTTCGCTAGTCAAATTAACGTCTACTAAATTCTTATCTTGCATGAAGCAATGCTCCTTTTCTAGTCTAAAACTCTATTATATTATACCATAAATAACTAATTTTTTCTCAATAACATCACCGTTTTCATAAATTTTCAAATTTATTTCGTGACATATTTAACATATCGTGTTAAAATAAAGTTGTATGGGTGCGAACCCAAAAAAATAAAGGGAGATGTTTAGAAATGACTGCAACTAAACAACACAAAAAAGTTATCCTTGTTGGTGACGGTGCCGTAGGTTCTTCTTATGCATTTGCATTGGTTAACCAAGGAATCGCTCAAGAACTTGGTATTATCGAAATTCCACAACTTCATGAAAAAGCTGTAGGTGATGCGCTTGACCTTAGCCACGCTCTTGCCTTCACTTCACCTAAAAAAATCTACGCTGCACAATATTCTGACTGTGCTGACGCTGATGTCGTAGTTATCACAGCTGGTGCTCCACAAAAACCAGGTGAAACTCGTCTTGACCTTGTTGGTAAAAACCTTGCAATCAACAAATCAATCGTTACTCAAGTAGTTGAATCAGGATTCAAAGGTATCTTCTTGGTTGCTGCTAACCCAGTTGACGTTTTGACTTACTCAACTTGGAAATTCTCAGGTTTCCCTAAAGAGCGCGTTATCGGTTCAGGTACTTCTCTTGATACTGCTCGTTTCCGTCAAGCTCTTGCTGAAAAACTTGATCTTGATGCTCGTTCAGTTCACGCATACATCATGGGTGAACACGGTGACTCAGAATTTGCTGTATGGTCACACGCTAACGTTGCAGGTGTTAACCTTGAAAACTTCTTGAAAGATGTTAAAAACTTTAACGCTGAAGAATTGATTGACTTGTTTGAAGGTGTACGTGATGCTGCTTACACAATCATCAACAAAAAAGGTGCTACATACTATGGTATCGCAGTTGCGCTTGCTCGTATCACTAAAGCAATCCTTGATGACGAAAATGCAGTACTTCCACTTTCTGTATTCCAAGATGGTCAATACGAAGGTGTTAATGATGTCTTCATCGGTCAACCAGCTGTTATCGGTGCACATGGTATTGTACGTCCAATCAATATCCCATTGAACGACGCTGAAACTCAAAAAATGCAAGCTTCTGCTAAAGAATTGAAAGCTATCATCGACGAAGCATGGAAAAATCCAGATTTCCAAGCAGCTTCTAAACAATAATAGCTACTGAAAAATCTAATCAAAATGATTGGATTTTTTCTTGTCATTGAACCTATAAAAAAACCTTCCAACTCTTACTGAAATTGGAAGGTTTTTATTTTACTAAAATTGCATCAAATTTTTCAATATCGATTGATTTTGCCAAATAAGCAGTGCGCCAATTAGAATTATGGCAACAAAGATAACAAATTTAACAACTCCCTTTATAAATCTTATGACAATAGCCAGAATCATTGAGATAGCCAACCAAGCTAATGCATAACTACCAAAGAAGCTCTGCAATTTTTCCAAAGAATCGCCTGCTAATACTCTCAACCATGCCGGAATGTAACTTAATAAAACCTCTGTTTGTATTGATTTAAAACCCAACTTAGCAGCTATAAAGCTACCTGTCGTTTGCAACCAAGCAAACACTCCCGTATTAAAGAGAAATAATAAGGCTTGTTCAGGATACTTTTTAATGATTTTTCCAAGTGTTTTCATCATTTGTCCTTTCTTTCTGGTATTCTCTCAAATTCATCTCAATCAATCTTCAAGTACTTTGATTCTCTCTGCTAGAAAATCAAACTCATCAGGAATCGCAACCTCTGCGGTCTCTTCCTCAGGCTCGACTTCTTGCTTTTGCTTCCTTATTTTTTGAGCAAACTCTGAACGAATGTCATTGAAATCTTTTCTTGGGACAGCCAATATATTTGGAGAAAAACCTGCTGCTTTGCTCATGATATTACCAAACATATCATTCAAATCAGCACGTTTCATAGCTTGTTCGGCATTAAAGGCGGCATCAAAAGCTAAAATAGCATTCTCACTATTTGCCAGTACTGGCTCCGAACCAAGTAAGAGAGCCCTGTCTTGTGCAGAAATGCTGTCTAATATTTCATTCCAGGCTGCTTTAAGTGCATCAAGGTATTCTCTTGAACGTTGACTGTCAACTACAGTTTCTTCCATGATATTCAGAATTTTGACTCGATCAACTTTGAATTTAAAGCCAGCATTGTTTTTGGGTGCAACTGTAGCTTTTGTCGCTGGAAGGCTATCAATATTTGCCAATTGCGTCTTAAGAGCCTTAACTTCATTTTTGAGACTTTCCAATTCAGTTGCTAGCCCTTCTGGTATTTCTTGGGTGCTTGCCTGTGAGTCTTCCAGTGTTGATAACTGAATAGTCATCATTTCAGCATAGATTTTAGGTTGAATACCATTTTTAATCTCAGGTAAACTTTCTGTTACCTGATCAATCATTCTAAATATCAGTTCTTGGCTAATAATTAAATTCTCTTCAAAAATTGGACTGCTATGGGTATTTTCACCCCCAGTTTGAACAATTAAAATGTCTCGCAAGTAGGTAAGCAAATCAGTAGCAAATCGTCCCATACTCTTTCCACTCTCGTAGATTGTATCCAGATTTGCCAAGGCATTACTAGTCTGCTGATTGCGAACATTGGACACATAATCATCCAGTGCAGAAAGTGAAATAGAACCTGTGATTTCTTCAGCAACTGCCAATGAAACTTGATTATCAGATGTCAAACTCAGTGCTTGGTCCAAAATTGACAGAGCATCACGCATCCCACCTTCTGCTCGTCTAGCAATCAGAGCAAGCGCATCACTTTCATAAGAAATGCCTTCACTTTCAAGAATGGAAACTAAATGCTGTTGAATAGCCAATAATTTAATGGATTTAAATTCAAAACGTTGCACACGCGAAAGAATCGTCGCAGGAATTTTATGTAATTCAGTTGTTGCCAAAATGAATACAACATTTTCAGTGGGCTCTTCCAAAGTTTTAAGGAGGGCATTAAAGGCACCAGTCGACAGCATGTGCACTTCGTCAATGATATAAACCTTGTATTTGGCACGACTAGGCGCATAGGTTGACTTATCACGAATGTCACGGATTTCATCAACACCATTATTTGAGGCCGCATCAATTTCGATAACATCTTCTAGACTGCCATTTGTAATATCACGACAGATATCACATTGATTACATGGCTCGCCATTGACCTGATTTGGGCAGTTCATTGCTTTTGCAAAAATTTTAGCTGCGCTGGTTTTACCAGTCCCTCGAGGACCAGAAAAAAGATAGGCGTGACTAATCTTTCCTGAGCTTACAGCTTGTTTTAGGGTCGTAGAAATAACATTCTGTCCAACCATCTCATCAAAGGTCTGACTACGATATTTTCGATATAAAGCTTGATACATTAAATTTCTACTCCAAACCTGTCAAAATTCCAATACGTTTTATCTAATAGCAAAGCTACAAATTCTTCTAAGTATTCTTGATCAATAGCATCGTAATCTGCAACCAAGCGAGAATCTAAATCCAAGACGCCCACTAGCTTACCGTTTTTAACCATGGGTACAACAATTTCAGACATGGCAGCTGAGTCACAGGCAATATAATTGGCGTGTTTTGTCACATCATCAACAATCATAGTTGCGCGTTTTTCAGCAACTTCACCACAAACCCCTTTACCCAAAGCAATATGTACACAAGACACACCACCTTGGAAAGGCCCTAAAATCAATTCCTGCCCGTCAAATAAATAGAAACCTGTAAAAACAGAGTTTGGCAAGGTTGTCTTCAAAAGTGCACTAGCATTAGATAAATTAGCTAGTGCATTTGATTCATTAGCAAATAATGCATTTGCCTGCGCTAACATTAATTCATAATTTGAGATTTTTTCTTGTTTTTCCATACTACCTATTATATCAAAAAAACATATATTGAGGGAATTTATAACATTAATTAATTCAGTGGATTAGTTTGGTTAATCCCAGCAAGAAATTGCATTTATAAAGCAATTATGGCACATTTAATTTATGAAATATTTATATAAAGAGTTTCAAAAAATATACTTTAATCTAGATAAAATTTTAACGCTTTTTTTCAGCCTTTTCATCTTTATGGAAATACTCTGGATTCCATTTAACTCTTGGGCATCTGAGGAAATCCTAGATTTAAGTGGCCATGCTTATCTATCGTCAAGCAATATCATACAAGTCTTTATGGAAAAGTGGTGGGTGACGGTACTTTTTCTCCTACTTTTCCTTGCTAATATTCTAATCGCATATTTGCAGATGGCACTCATTTTTGTAAGTATTAGGCAACTCCTAGATAAGAAGGTCAAGCGTTTTAGGGATTACCTTATTGATATTAAAGAAGGTATGACGGTCGTAATGAAATCGACAAATCTAAGTAAAATTATCTTTGTACTCTTCTTTTCAGTTGTCCTTTTCCCTTTCTTGAAGAGAATTTTAAATATCTATTACTACAATAAGTTACTAATTCCTCAGTTTATTCTTGACTATCTATCACAAAATTCCATGCTTTTAGCAATTTTGATATCCTCTTCAGTCATCATTTTTTTCTGGATAGCTTCAAGACTCATGTATGCTTTACCGCAAATCTTTTTTGAACAAAAATCGGTCGCTCAAGCTCTGCGATTTTCCCTAGAAAAGACCAAAGGTGCAAAGCAATGGAAGTACTTTTTCCAGCTCTTGTGGGTGCTCCTACAATCCTTTTTAACCTATGCTGTCTTATCTGGTTTTTTCTTAGGCCTGCAAATTTTAGCTGATAATTTACCGCAAGTATTTGCTCTGCCAATAGCTATCATCAACTTCACTTTCATTCAATTAGCCTATTATTCTGCTATCGCTGTTTTTATGATTAAGTTTGTCGGTCTATTGACGGGTGAACACTTACCAAGTTATCACCGTCAGCGTCTGCATCATGGCTTGCGCTTAACCATTATGACACTTTCTGCGCTGGTATTCATGACTCAAGGCATCTTATATCTCTACAGCCCCTTTACAACAGTTCCTGTGACCATTTCCCACCGGGGTGTGAATAATGAGAACGGGGTGCAAAACAGCCTAGAGGCTCTGCAGGAAACAGCAAAACTGAAACCAGATTATGTCGAAATGGATATTCAAGAAACTAAAGACGGTAACTTTGTAGTCATGCATGACACTGACATTGCTAATCTGACAGGAAATCCAGGCGGTACCCATGATTATAACCTAAAGGAATTAACTCAAATGACGGCTTCTGAAAATGGCATGTCAGCACCTGTAGTTTCCTTTTCAGATTATCTAGATAAGGCCGATGAACTTGGCCAAAAACTCCTTGTGGAAATTAAAGTGACTGAGCAAGACTCTGCAAGCTTAACACATAACTTCCTGCAAAGATATGGCAAACGCTTATTAGCAAAAGGTCATCAAATCCAATCCCTTGATTACAAGACAATCGTTGAAGTCAAACAATATGATAAACAATTAGTGTCCTTCTTCATTCTCCCCTTCAATTCCATCTATCCGACAACTATGGCTGATGGCTACACTATGGAGTACTCATCTTTAGACCAAAACTTTCTCGTTCGTTCTTGGTTTAATCAAAAATCAGTTTATGCCTGGACAACCAATGATAAAGATAGCATGATGAAAATGATGCTCTTAAATGTTGATGGCATGATTACTGATAATTTAACAGAACTCAATTCCCTTCTGACTGATGTCAAAGAAAATTTGGATTACTCTTACATCCTATCCCTCTATGTACAACAGCAACTTGATATTTTCTAATTCGACTATGTTAGAAATTACAAAAAGAACAGACTTTCAACATTCACAAAAAGTCTGTTCTTTTTTAATTTCTTATTATTCTGATTAAGAGACAAGCAAAGTAATTATTGCCAATAAGATGGACGTTGTTTTTCGTAGGCTGCAATCAAATCTTCATATTGAAGGGTAATGCCGATATCATCCAGACCTTCAACCAATTTACGTTTCCATTCAGCATCGATATCAAAACTGAAGTCACCAGCCGAAGACTTAATGACTTGATTTGGAAGGTCAATCGTAATTTCTTCACCTGCAGGTAGCGCAGCCAATTTTTGACGAACCTCAAGCGGTTGAACGATTGGCAACATACCATTTTTCAATTCATTATTGTAATGAATATCTGAGAAAGAACCAGCGATAACACAACGGAAACCATAATCTTCAAGTGCCCAAGCCGCATGCTCACGAGATGAACCAGAGCCAAAGTTGTCTCCTGAAATCAAGATGGTAGCATCGCGATATTCAGGTTTGTTGAAGACGAAATCCGGATTTTCATCGTAATTATCATTAAGATAGCGCCATTCAAAGAGCAAGTTCTTACCAAAGCCTTTTTTATCAACAGCTTTCAAGAACTGCTTAGGAATAAGCTGGTCAGTGTCAATATTGTCATTCATCAAAGGGACAGACTTCCCTGTATAAACGGTAAATTTTTCCATTGTCTCTCTCCTTTACTGAACTTCTGGCATCTGACGAACGTCAACGAATTTGCCGGCAATAGCTGCCGCTGCCGCCATGGCTGGGCTGCAGAGGTGAGTACGAGCTCCATAACCTTGACGACCTTCAAAGTTACGGTTACTTGTTGAGGCACAGTGTACACCTTCAGGAACATGGTCTGGGTTCATACCAAGACACATTGAACATCCTGGATCACGCCATTCAAAACCAGCATCCATGAAAATCTTATCAAGACCGAGACGCTCTGCTTCTTTCTTAACCGGACGAGAACCTGGGACAACAATGGCTGTCAAAGTTGGTGCAATGTGTTTGCCCTTAACAAATTTTGCTGCCAATTCAAGGTCAGAAAGACGGGCATTAGTACATGAACCAATGAAAACATAACCAAGGTCAATATCTTCTGCCTTATCACCAGGTTTAACATCCATGTATTGATAAGCACGCTCATCATTCATATCTTTAATTTCTGGGAATGGTTGGTCAAACTCAACACCCATTTCTGGGTTAGTTCCCCAAGTGACCATAGGTGCTAATTCAGAAACATCGATCGTGATAACCTTGTCGTATTCTGCATCTGGATCAGAAACCAAAGTTTTCCAATCAGCAACTGCTTCTGCGAATTTTTCACCTTTAGGAGCGCATGCACGGCCCTCAACATAGTCATAGGTTTTTTGGTCAGGGTTCATCAAGCCCATTTTAGCACCAAACTCAATAGACATATTAGCAATAGTCATACGTTCATCCATTGAGAGAGCATCAATAGCTTCACCACAATATTCAACAGCATAACCAACACCAGCATCAACACCATAACGTGCGATAAGGGCTAGGATAAAGTCTTTTGAGTAAACCCCTTTTTGAGGTGTCCCAACAAATTCAACCTTCATCTTTTTAGGTTTTACTTGCCAGAGACATTGAGTTGCAAAAACGTGTTCAACTTCAGATGTCCCGATACCAAAGGCAATAGCGCCAAAGGCACCGTGTGTGGCTGTGTGGCTGTCTCCACAGACAACGAATTTACCTGGTTGACTGCGGCCAGTTTCTGGACCAACCATGTGAACAATCCCTTGACGCTCTGTTCCATGGGTCGCAGCGTCGATACCAAACTCCTCAACATTGCGAGCTAGGGTATCAATTTGATTTTTTGAAATTAAATCACGGATATTGAAAATATCAACCGTTGGCACATTATGGTCAGTTGTTCCAAAAGTCAAATCAGGTCTGCGGACTTTACGACCAGCATCTCTAAGACCTTGGAAGGCTTGAGGACTTGTTACTTCATGGATAAGGTGTTGGTCCACATACATCAATTGTGGTTCACCTTCTTTACCGGTAACCACATGGCGTTCCCAAAGTTTATCAAAAATTGATTTTCCGCTCATACTACATTCTCCAAACTAAATAAACAAAGACGGTATCTATAATAATACCTAGATACCAGCAAACTTGGAAATACCACTTTCTGGTTTTATGGTGAAAAACTTTACCACCACAAAATGCTCCAAGTCCGCCCAAACAAATACTTTCTAGCAATAATGCTTTTTCTGGAATACGCCAAGCACCGCGCTCAGCCTTATTTTTATCTAAACCGTAGATAAAGAATACAATAAAATTCCAGACTGCTAGAACTAGAAAAATGCTATTTTTTAAACTCATAGATTTGCAATAATACTTGCTGTCATCTCAGCAGTGCTAGCTTGACCGCCCAAATCACGTGTTAAGATACCTTGATTAAGAGTTTTATCAACAGCATTCTCAATCATTTCAGCGCCAGCATTTTCACCAAAGCTTTCACGAAGCATCATAGCAACTGATAAAATCATGCTAATTGGGTTAGCAATGCCTTGACCAGCAATATCTGGAGCAGAGCCATGAATTGGTTCGTAAAGGCTTGGTCCACCTTCCGAGTGGCTAGCCGATGGCATAACCCCAAGAGTACCAGGCAAAACAGATGATTCATCAGATAAGATGTCTCCGAAAAGGTTTTCTGTCACTACGACGTCAAAACGAGCTGGATTAGTAATCATAATCATAGCTGCGCTGTCAACCAATTGATGTTCTAAGGTCACATCTGGAAATTCGGTAGCTACTTCATTTGCCACTTTACGCCATAATTTTGAAGTTGCAAGGACATTTTGTTTGTCAATACTTGTGACTTTTTTTCCTCGTCCTTGTGCAATAATGAAGGCACGACGCATGATACGACGGATTTCCTCAGCAGAATAGTCATTAATATCTCGAGCTGAATCTTCGTTGAGAATATGCTCACCAAAGTAGATACCACCTGTTAATTCACGGACAACAACAAAGTCAACACCTTCGATACGTTCTGCTTTAAGAGGCGACAAATGTTTAAGTGCATCAAAGATACGAACAGGACGGATGTTGGCAAAAAGATTTAATTCCTTGCGAATAGCAAGCAAACCTTGTTCAGGACGAACTGGAGCCTTATCGTATTTGGGACCACCAATTGCTGCGAGTAAGATAGCATCTGCTTCCTTTGCTGCTTCAAGTGTAGCTTGTGGTAGTGGATGACCTTCAGCATCAATACCAGCTCCACCAAATGGCTTTGCATCTAGTTCATATTCAAAGTTAATTTTTGGAGCTACAGCTTCGAGAACTTGAAGACCAGCAGACATGATTTCTGGACCGATTCCATCTCCAGCTAGAGTTACAATCTTTTTCATCTTATTTACTTTCTAAGCATTAGGCATATCGCGGAATGAGACTGCTTTACCAATCTCACCAGCGTTTTCTTTTTGTACTAGAGCGTTGGCGTTGACATATGCAATGGCACTAGCCTTCATAACATCAAATTCAATACCGGCAGCATTAAAGATTGTTCCTGTATCAACATTTTCAACTGAAACAGCAACACGCGCCTGGGCATCAATACCATCCGTTACAGCATCCATAGTGTAGCTGAGCAATTTAACCGTTTGATTAAAGAATTTGTCAATCGCATTGTAGGCAGCCTCAACAGACCCCTTACCATTTGCAATAATATTTACTTCTTCACCGTCATTATTAATCATGAAGACTTCAGCTGTTACTGTTTCATCAGCGTTTGAAGTAAGTTTCAAGTCTTTAAAGTGGAATCCTTCTGGATTTTCAATATCATTTCCAGCAACAAGAGCGCGAACATCGGCGTCAGTAATATCATGTTTCTTATCTGCCAATTTTTTAAATTTGCTAAATAGCAGAGCGATTTCAGATTCTTCAAAGGCAAGCTCAAGTTCCTTGAGTTTTTCTACGAAGGCATGACGACCTGACAATTTACCAAGAGGCAATGAATTTTTCTTAACCCCAACCAATTCTGGTGTAATGATTTCATAAGTAAGTGGATTTTTAAGAACGCCATCTTGGTGAATACCTGATTCATGAGAGAAGGCATTTCCACCAACAACTGCTTTATTTTTTGGAATTGGAATACCTGAGAATCGAGAAACCATTTCTGAAGTGTTTACAGTTTCATTAAGAACGATATCTGAACTGGCTTGATAGTAGTCTTCACGAATGTTAAGTGCTACCGCTACCTCTTCAAGCGCAGCATTACCAGCGCGCTCACCGATGCCATTAAGAGTTCCTTCAACACGACCAGCTCCATTTTTAATAGCAGCTAGCGTGTTAGCTGTAGCCATTCCAAGGTCGTTGTGACAGTGAGGGCTGAAGATGATTTCACGATCAGATTTTGTGTTTTCAATCAAATATTTGAAAATATATCCATACTCTTCAGGTGTTGTAAAACCAACTGTATCTGGAATGTTAATGTAAGTTGCACCTGCATCAACTGCTGTTTGCACAACTTGGAGAAGATAATCTAGTTCCGTACGAGTTGCATCTTCAGGTGAGAATTCAACAACATCGAACTTTGTACGAGCATAAGTAACATGCTCAGTAATGATGTCTAGGATTTCTTCCTTAGATTTCTTCAATTTGTATTCACGGTGAATAGGACTTGTTGCAATAAAAACATGACATTGTGGAAATTTTGCATCCTTGATTGCCTCGTAGCAGGCATCAATGTCGGATTTAACAGAACGAGCCAAACCGGAAACTGCTGTTGTTTTCATAACAGCTGCAATTTGTTTTACAGCTTCAAAAGAGTCTGGACTTGCAGCTGGGAATCCAGCTTCAATTGAGGAAATTCCCCATTTTTCCAATTGTTTAGCAATGGCAACTTTTTCTTTAATTGAAAAGTTTACACCTGGTGTTTGTTCGCCATCACGAAGAGTGGTATCAAGAAATTCAACTTTACGCATAGGGACCTCTTTCTAAGATTGAAATCAAAAAGATTAAAATAAAAACATCTCACCACCAAGCGAGATGTTTTTCTCCCGCTTGGTAAGCCAAACAGGACTAATGCTTCTGCACTAGCCCTCATTACGCAATAGTAAAACTGTCATAGTTGCGAATGTCATTTGACTTCTTCCTTTCGATGTTACTTGTAAACATAATATAATTTTCTGATAATTTTGTCAATAGAAAAAGCTCGGAAAATGATGAATTTTCTGAAAATAGCAACCTTTAATATTTTTTTTCAAAAATATCATTTACAATTGGATTCTATAAAAGCATATTATGAATTACTTATTAATAGAGGAAATATTATTAAAATTCTTTTCAAAATACCGTTGATTCGAAAATGGATTACTTTTAGGCATTTACTGAAAAATGAATATATTTTTTATAAGAAAGTCTAAAATATCAATTAGCTTATTAAAATTGATTTTGATAATATAAGAAAATAAAACTAACTTTAAAATCAAATAAGCCTAGAAAACTAGACTTATTTGATTTGTAGAAAATTCAGAAATGATTCTACTGTAACTGTATCCATTTCAACGAATTATTCATCAACTTTCTTAGAAAATAGTTTTTGAAGAATGAATGTCATTAGGAATGATATTACAAAAGAGATAGTAATTGCTATTAGAAACTGTCCCATTGACTGTGGTCGCATCACAATTACTCCAGGAATTCCTGCAGGTCCTTGTGAGACTGACAAGACTTTCATCATTGTTGCATAACCTGATCCTACTGCTGACCCAATCAAGGCTGCAAGGAAGGGATAACGTAGTTTCAAGTTAATTCCGAACAAAGCTGGCTCTGTAATTCCCAACAATGCTGATGTCCCTGCTGCAGGTGCAATGCTTTTTAACTTTATATCGTTTTTCATTTGGAAAAAAACTGCTAGCGCTGCTGCTCCCTGTGCTACATTTGAAGCAGAAACAACTGCAAATGTTGGAGAACCCCCTAAGGTTTCAATATTTGAAAGAATCTGCATTTCCGCAGTGACAAGACTATGATGCATGCCAGTAATAACCAGTATAGGGTACAGAACACCATAAATCGCTCCACCGATAGCTCCCAAATCATAAAACAACCAAAGTACCATGTTTGTTAGACTATCACCAACAAAACGCATTACTGGTCCAATCACAATAAAAGTAAGCAGAGCAGTAAAGAATACTGAAATAAGAGGTGTTATTATCATATCTAAGATTACTGGGACAAACTTGCGACATGTTTTTTCAATAATTGAAAGAACATAGGAAGCTGCAATAACTGGAAGGACAGTTCCTTGATAACCTACCTGAGCCACTTTAAATCCAAATAAGTTCCAATGCGGGATGCTATTATTTACCAATGCTTCACCATAGCTATAACCACTGAGTAAATCTGGGTGAATCATAATTGCACCAATTACTGCTCCTAGAACTGGAGTAGCACCAAATATATTAGCTGCAGAAAAACCAATAAGTATGGGTAAGAATACAAAAGCTGCATTTGCAAATAAATTTATCATATTTGCTATATCAGTAAATTCTGGATATAAATCCACCAAGGTCTTACTAGCAACAAACAAGCCTTTGGCGGTCAAAACGTTGTTGATTCCCAATAAAAGACCAGATGCAACGAGAGCAGGCAGGATTGGAACAAAAACATCTGCTAAAGTCTTAAGAATTTTTTGCAGAGGATTAAGCTTTGATGCTGCTACTTCTTTAAATTCTTCTTTACTAACCTCTACTAAGTTAGTCAAGTTAGTAAATTCTTGATAAACATTATTAACAATACCGGTTCCCAAAATTATTTGAAACTGACCTCCGTTGTTAAAATGTCCTTTAACTAACTCCAAGGATTCAATTTTTACAATATCAATTTTTGACTCGTCTTTTATTACTAATCTTAAGCGAGTTGCGCAGTGGACTGCTGACACAATATTGTCTTCACCTCCAACTGCTGTAATAATGGCTGAAGCAGTTTCTTTGTATTTAGACTTGGTCATAGCTCTTCCCCTTTAAAGTTTTGTGATTTCATTTCCAATCCAATATTTTGACTTTTATAACTTATTCAAAATATGCTTTTCCTGCAAGTAAAAGACTGAAGACAGTACTTCTTGGCCATCATTGACAAATATCTCTATGGTATTTCTATCTATTACAACTTGAATCTTTTCAGCTTCAATAAATACTGCACATCTCTCAGTTGGCCAATTTTCTTCGCCGTTAATTTTTATCAATTGGTGGCTTCTATCAATAAAAACTTCTTTGCCAGTTGCGTCAAATCCAAAGACTATATAATCTTTTTCTGATCCTAATTGATAGATAAGATTTCCTTCGACTTCTACTTCAAACCTTCCAGAGACAATCTCTTCTCCCAAGGAGATTACTGGAAGAAGAGATACCATCTTGTCAGGTAATTTTTGAAGAAGATTCTGATTCTTACCTTGAACAAGAAGTCTAGGTAATGTCATATTACAAGCCCATTTATGGTCCAGCTCATGTGGGATGACAGTACGACCCCATGTGTGCATCCAAGCAATAATGATTCGTCTGCCATCTGGTCCTTGTGTCGACTGTGGTGCATAAAAGTCTTGACCATGATCAATTTCTTTTATTGTTTCAGGTTTAAATTCTTTATTCACCCAGTCTACAGTACCATTCAAAATAATGGAAGAGTTTATATTCTGAAAATCATTTCCGTCTTTTGGATAACGCATTGGAGAAAATATCAAATATGATTTTCCCTCAATCTCAAAGTAATCTGGACATTCCCACATGAACCCTTGTTCTTTTGTACCTTTTAAGAAGACTGACTCAAATTTCCAGTCAATCAAATCTTCTGAGCCCAATAGAACTACAGTACCAACGTTTTCCTTATGTTTAGCTGCTACCACTGCATAATAATGACCATCTTTTTCAAAAAGTTTTGGATCTCTAAAATCAGCGTTGATAAAATCATCTGGTAAGATAGACCCTACTGCTACTGGATTTTGTTTTATTTTTTCAAAATGTATACCATCTCTTGAATAAGCCATATTTTGAATTTGACTAACAGAACCATCTTCATTGTTAATATTCCCAGTATACATTAGCCATAAAACATCATCTTTAACTATTGCACTTCCGGAAAAACATCCATCTTTATCATAAGGCATATCTGGAGCCAATGCAACTGGGAGATGTTCCCAGTTTACAAAGTCTCTTGTTTTTGCATGTCCCCAATGCATAGGTCCCCAAAAACTTCCATAAGGATAATATTGATAGAAGAGATGGTATTCACCACGAAAGTAGACAAAACCATTAGGGTCATTAATCCAACCTATTGGAGCAGAGAAATGTTTTTCAGGTTTAAATTGATTGTTCACATACTGAGCATTCTCAGCAATGTATTTATTGGCTCTATCAACAGTAAATTTTTCCTCTATCATAATCTCTCCCTATTTTTGTGATTTTAAATAATCATCATAATATGTTTGTTTAATGGATAGATATTCGCTTAGTCCATATTTCTCAAGTTCAGCTTTATAAGAATCCCACTCAGTATCAATTCCACCTTTAGTAATCCATTCAGAACGTTTACGAGTGACATAGTCTTTCATGTCAGCTTCAATTTGAGCTAATCTATCCAAATCTTTTTCTTCCATGAAAACTTTAGGATAAATATTGTCATTGTTCATATATGGAACATAGTTTTCTTTAAGAATATCTAAACGCCATTTTGCATCATCTGGCATTGTTGTTACTGAGCCATAATAAGAATCCAAAATAGCAAGTGGTCCTCCAACCTCTGTCTTTTGACGAATTTCTGTTGGAGCTGTTCCCTCAAGTGGTAAGTGTTTCAACATTTGATTAGCTTCATCGAATTCAAAAATATTTTGTTGTTCACTATCTCCATAAGTACCCCAGTTATTCTGAACAGATTGAAGAGGTTTATATTGAGCGTCAATCCATTTTGCTGTTAACTCAAGATTTTGGTTTGCACTTGTAATAACCATTCGGTCACGAGAAAAACCGATATTATTTGTACGTGTTACATTTTTTTGTCCATCAGGACCAGCAAGTACTGGAAGAATGTCATAATTTTCATTATCTCCAGTTACGTTATTTTTATCCCAAGTGAAGTATAGACCAAACACTTGATCTCCTCCTTTTGAGACGTATGAATTCCAATCTTGTTCAAAGGCTTCGGTATCGATTAATCCCTTTTCATAAAGGCTACGCATAAATTTCACTGCTTCTTTATATGACTCATTGTCAGCAGTAAAATCAACTATTCCATCATTACTTACAACAATGTGATCATCGTTATCACCTTCGCCGAATGATCCAAAAAGTACCTTAAAGTCTTCATTTCCACCATCATTAATAAATGAAATTGGAATTTCATCAGCTTTGCCATTACCATTCGGATCTTGAGTTTTAAAAGCTTCTAACACTTTAATAAGATCGTCTGTTGTTTCAGGCATAGTGAGACCGAGTTTATCAAGCCATTCTGTGTTTATCCATGCCATATCATTCACACTATGGATAGACTCCTTGCCTTCACCTAATTCTTCAATCCAAGGGAATGAGTAAATATGACCATCAGGTGCTGTAATTAGTGAACGATATTCTGGGTTTTCATCTAAAATTTTCTTAAGATTAGGCATATAGTCATCAATCAAATCTTCAACTGGTACAATAACTCCCTGTTTAGCCCAGTTCATCAATTCAACGTCTGAGGCACCATCATTGTGGATTGCATCAGGTAAATCACCACTTGAAATATCAAGATTTCGTTTTTCAGCAAAGTCATTTTGATAGTTTGTCCAATCAATATGTACGCCAGTTTGCTCCTCAAGACGCTGTAAAATCAACTTATTATTCGGATCTTTTGGCGCTAATGTAGAACTTCCCGTCATAAATTTCAATGTGACTTTTTCTTCTAGTGGAAAACTTATATTTTTTAATTCATAATCAGGACTCGCAGCTCCATTTGATTTAGATCCACAAGCTGTCAGTATTAATGCACTTGCTAAAACTAGCATACTTTTTGTAATTGAACTTTTTTTCATGATAAACTCCTTTTTGTTTATTATTTAATCTTTAACATTATTATTGGATTCTGCTATAAAGATCCTTTAGCCTTTGAGTGAACCAGCCATAATTCCCTTGTCAAAATATTTTTGGAAGAATGGGTACATAACAATCAGAGGTAAACTTGAAATAATAATAGTTGCATATTTAATCATCTCAGCAAGTTTTTTCATTTCATTCATTGCTGCTTGTGCACCAATCATATTTGAGCTAACTTCATTTTGGATAAGGATATTACGGAGAACCAACTGTAGGGGTGCTAAGTCAGGATCTTTAATATAAATCATTGCATCGAAGTAAGAATTCCACTGACCTACAAATGCATAGAGGAAGAGAACAAACATAATTGGTTTAGCAAGAGGAAGCATAATTTTTAGAAATATTTGGAAGTCATTAGCTCCATCAATTACTGCTGCTTCAACTAACTCCTCTGGAATACCTTGGAAATAAGTCCTTGCTAAAATAATATTCCAAACATTAACTGCTCCAGGAACAATAATAGCCCAAACTGTGTTTAACATCCCTAACTGCTTAATCAAAAGATAAGTCGGAACCAAACCACCACCAAAGAACATGGTAATAATTAAGAAATAGTTAACCCATTTCCGCCCTACTAAATCCTTTTTAGAAAGAGGATATGCTGTCATAACAGAGATAGCTACCGTCAAGATTGCATAGGCCGTTGAGTAAAAAAGTGAATTAATAAAACCTCGAAGGATAGAATCGTCACTAAAAACTCTTTGATATCCTTGTACTGTCCAATCACTTGGATTTAAACTGATTCCTCTTGTCGCCAATACCTGAGGATCCATAAAAGATGCAATCAGAATATAACCCATTGGAACAACAGTGATAAGAACAAGGAATCCTATTAGAATACGATTGACAATTAAAACCCGTCTATCAAAATCTGTATACATTTTTGTGTTCATGCTTGCCTCCTAAAGACCTTGTCCATCGTTCATTCGTTCAACAATTTTATTAACTGAAATCAATAGAATCATATTAATAATAGAGTTAAACAAACCTACTGCAGTAGAGTATGAGTAATCGCCAGATACCAAACCTACTTTATAAACATAGGTTGAGATAATTTCAGATGCAGTTAAGTTCAACGATGTCTGCATCAAGAATGCCTTTTCATAACCAACGTTCATAATATTACCAGCTGCTAAAATAAATTGAATAACCATAATTGGTTTTAAAGCTGGTAAATCAATATGTCTAATCCGTTGGAAAATATTAGCTCCATCTAATTGTGCTGCTTCAACCAGAGATGTATCAACATTTACAAGTGTTGCTGTATATAGTGTTGATGCCCATCCCATACCTTGCCAAATACCACTCATAATATAGAGAGGTCTAAAGTAATTCGGATCAGTCATGAAACTTGCCTTAATTCCAAAAAATGAAAGGATACTGTTGACTGGCCCTTCAGCTGAGAAAAATAGGAAAATCATACCAACGATTACAATTACAGAAATAAAGTTTGGTGCATAAAGAATGAGTTGAAGTCTTTTTTTGACTTTATCACTCATCAATTGATTAAGCATAATAGCTAAAATAATAGGCGGAAAGAAACCTAGTAAGAGACCATAGACACTAAGTTTCAGTGTATTTCCTAAAAGCATCCCAAAGTTAGGTGATGACAAAAATTGTCTAAACTCTTCAAAACCAACCCAAGGACTGGCTAGAATACCTTGTAGTGGATTATAGTCCTTAAATGCAATCAAGACTCCATACATTGGCATATACTTAAAAATAAATGTTAACAATAATCCTGGAACCAACATTAACAAAAGAAGTTTTTGCTGACTAATCCTAGACCATAAACTTGAACCATTTGCAGTTTTCTTCATGTCTACTCCTTTTTGAAACGTTTCATTTTGTTTCGTAATTTATAGACACTTCAATCCATAATAATTTTAAAGTGTCTTAATCAAAATTGAAACGTTTCATATTTTTAATAATAAAAAAGCTGACGACTTATTTACAAGTAAATTTTAACATTGATAGCGTTTTCTGTCAACGTTTTTTTGAAACTTTTTTATTTTTTTGTCGTCGGCCCTTCTATGTATCTAATTGGTAGAGTTACTTGCAATTGATGAGGTGTATGATTAATGATGCCCATTAGAATTCTAACTGCCTCATTTGCCATAGCGTCAACAGGTTGCTTCATTGTTGTTACAGGATAGTCTCTTCCTGAAGCTAAGCGAATACCATCATATCCAATGACTTGGACTTCATCTGGTACACTCCGTCCCATTTTTTCTAGTGTTCTAATAACATCTAGAGCTGTAAAATCATTTACCGTAAAGATTCCGTCAATACTAGGATGCGAGGTGAATAACTGCCTGACATTTTCTTCTAAATCATGAATTGGTTCTTCTAAGTCAAGAATATGGTATTTTTTATTTTGCTCTTTCAAATATGCTTCAAAATATTGCCTTCGATCCTTAGTTGTATTTGTTGTACTATTGTGTCCTCCGATAAAAGCGAACTCTTGACAACCCTTCTCAATTAATTTTTGAGCTGCTAATCTTCCGCCGGCTTTATTATCTGAAGTTACACATGGTATCTCTTTATTAGCATATGTTCTATCAATACTTACAAAAGGAATGTTTGTTGCTAAATAATCTTCAATATCACTATAAGTAATTGCAACAATTCCATCTACTTTATTTTCTTGCAACATTTTAATGTAATCAATTTCTCTCTTACCACCACTAATGTTACATAAAAGTAATTTATAATTTAAATTGCTCAGTTCTTTTTCTACAAAATATGCAAATTCTGAAAAGAAAGGATGCCATATACTTGGTAATATTAAAGCAACGGTTTCAGTTTTACTCTTTTTCATACCTCTCGCATAAGCATCAGGTATATAATTTAATTCCTTTATGGCTTGTGTAACTTTTTGTAGAGTTACTTCCTTGATACCTTTTTCATTATTAATTACACGAGAAACTGTGCCTACACTGACACCTGCCAAACTTGCGACATCTTTCATAGTTACGGACTTTTTCGTTTCACCCATAGTTTCACCTCCTTCGTTGTTTTTATTCTAGCATTTATTGAAATCGTTTTCTAGTTTTTTGTGTAAGTAAATGAAAATTATCATATATAATTTCAAATTAATTAAAAATGAGACCAGAAATATTTCTCAGTCTCATCAAAGATTGTAGGACTCTTATTCCCCCAAAATGCTTGCGACTTTGGTGTTGATTAGATCGATGGCTACTACATTGCTTACACCTTCTGGGATAACGATGTCTGCATAGCGTTTTGTTGGTTCGATGAATTGGTGATACATTGGTTTAACGACTGAAGTGTATTGTTCGATAATGCTATCAAGGCTTCTACCGCGTTCTTCCATATCACGCTTGATACGACGAATGATACGGATATCATCATCTGTATCCACAAATAATTTGATATCCATCAAGTCACGCAAGCGTTTATCCTCTAGAACCAAAATTCCTTCTACGATGAAGACATCTTGTGGTTCTTGGCGATAAGTTTTTTCACTACGTGTATGTTGAGTGTAGTCATAAATTGGAATATCGACTGGACGACCTGCGATTAGCTCATTAATGTGTTCAATCATAAGGTCTGTGTCAAAAGCTAAGGGATGATCATAGTTAGTTGTGACACGTTCTTCAAAAGTTAAATGAGATTGGTCCTTATAGTATGAATCATGCTCAATCATAGCAATTTTTTCATCTTGGAAATTTGACAAGATGGCACGAGAAACACTGGTTTTTCCTCCGCCTGAACCACCTGTAACACCGATAATAATTGGTTTTTTACGCATTTATTACTCCACTTTCAAAAAGACTTTCTACCTATTTTACCAAAAATCATGCTATAATAAAAGACAAGACTATCTATTGTATGCGTAATCACAAAATTATGCTTACTATATAGCTAAAGATAAGAAAAGAGACACTATGATTTCACAATTTCCTACAGCTTGGCAGGATAAATTAGCCCAGCTAAACTTTACAGAACTCACTGATATTCAGGAAAAAGTTTTTGAACCTATTTCACAGGGTGATAATGTGCTTGGCATTAGCCCGACAGGGACAGGTAAGACCTTAGCTTATCTTCTACCTGCACTTCTTAATCTTAAACCTAAAAAATCACAACAATTGCTCATTCTTTCACCCAATACAGAATTAGCCGGACAAATTTTTGAAGTTACCAAAGAATGGGCAGAGCCTCTTGGTTTAACTGCTCAGCTTTTCCTTTCTGGCTCCAGCCAAAAACGTCAGATTGAACGTTTGAAGAAAGGTCCAGAAATTCTGATTGGTACACCAGGTCGTGTTTTTGAACTCATCAAACTGAAAAAAATCAAGATGATGAATGTGGACACGATCATCTTAGATGAATTTGATGAACTTTTGGGTGATTCTCAATACCATTTTGTCAGCAAAATCACTAATCACGTTCCTCGTGATCATCAGATGATTTACATGAGTGCAACCAATAAAGTTGATCAATCCGTTTTGGCTGAAAATACCATTACCATTGATTTATCAGATCAAAAGTTGGATACAATCTCACACTATTATATCTCAGTTGACAAGCGTGAACGAGTTGAACTTCTTCGGAAGTTTTCTAATATTCCAGATTTTCGTGGGTTGGTTTTCTTCAACTCTTTATCAGATTTAGGAGCCAGCGAGGAACGTTTGCAGTTTAACCAAGCGTCAGCCGTTTCCTTGGCTTCTGATGTCAATGTCAAATTCCGTAAGGTTATTTTAGAGAAATTCAAAAATCATGACATCGCTCTGCTATTGGCTACAGACCTAGTGGCCCGTGGCATTGATATTGAAAACCTTGAATATGTCATCAACTTTGAAGTTGCTCGAGACCGTGAAACGTATACTCACCGTGCAGGTCGTACTGGCCGTATGGGAAAAACTGGAGCTGTTATCACTTTTGTCACGCATCCAGAAGACTTAAAGAAATTGAAAAAATTTGCCAAAGTCTCTGAGATTTACCTCAAAAATCAGAAATTACATATCAAATAAGCGCTGGATATCCAACGCTTATTTTTTTGCAATATGATATAATCTAGCTCCGTAATCAGGCATCAGTCTTGTCTTGTCGCTGAAACCAGTTGCCGTGAAGGCTTGATTGAGTTTAATTCCTGCATGAGCTAAGAGGTCTCCATAAGCTTGGTAGTTCTCTTTTTCGAGTGTCATTTTGTAATGATCTGCTATGACGTGCACTGCCAACCCCTGATGATTGACCTTGACCGGAAGCGCAGCATTCATTAGGGAACCAAATTGGCGAATATCCAACTGTTCTTGGCGATTACTAATGTCATAAAGATATTCTGCTTCCAAATAGGGCAAGTGTACTGGTAGACTTTCTTGGTTTGGCTGACTGCGTCCTATGGCATCCATGAGCACGGCCTGACCTTTATCTTCTGCCACCACCAGCCACCTAGTCTGCTCTGCCATTTTAAAAGGAGAAAGGAGACGATAGAAAGATCCAAATTGGAGGAGTTTTCTGTGCTCCTTGTAATAGGCAATCTGTGCCTGGAGGATTTTTTTATCGGCACTAGGGAGCTTGGTCACATCAAGTTCATAACCCAGAATTCCAAAACTAGCAACATCAAAGCGCGATTCTATCGGACTATTTCGCAGTGTCTGATGATTAGGGACATCCGACACGTGGCAGGACATGGTCGATTGCGGATAGCCATAAGAAGTTCCCGTCTGAATCTTCATACGCTCGTAGACATCCGTGTTATCACTTGTCCAGATTTGTGGGAAATAGCAGAGCATACCTAGGTCAAAACGATTACCTCCATTTGAGCAACCTTCAAAGAGAATATCAGGATGCTTTGCCATACAATCTCTTAAAATACGATAAAGTCCCTTAACCCAACTATGATAAAACTGACCTTGATTTGAAAGGCTTGGACTAAAGATGTCTGAGAGATGACGGTTCATATCCCACTTGACATAAGAAATATTTGCTGAGGATAAGAGCTTATTAATCTGTTCGATGATATAATCTTGAACTTCTGGTCGACATAGATCAAGAACTAACTGATGACGTCCTAGTGATGGTTCTATACCAGGGGAGATTACTGCCCAATCGGGATGTTCTTGGTAAAGTTTACTCTTAACACTTACCATCTCAGGTTCAATCCATATACCAAAATCAAGTCCAATTTTATTTATCTGCTTAGCCAATCCAGCTAAACCTGACGGTAACTTTTTGAGATTAACGTCGTAATCTCCAAGGCCTTCTGTATCAGAATTTCGCTGACCAAACCAACCGTCATCTAAGACAAAGAGCTCTATTCCTACATTTTTAGCTTCCTTGGCTAATTTAAGCAGTTTTCTTTGATTAAAGTCAAAGTAGGTCGCTTCCCAATTATTGAGTAGAATAGGACGTTCTTTACTTGCCCAATTTTTCGATACAATATGATGTTTAACAAAGTTATGACAATTTTGGCTCATGCCATTCTTACCAGCTTTTGAAAAGGTCAGCATGGCCTCAGGACTCTCAAAAGATTGCCCAGGCTCCAGTGTCCAAGAAAAACCGTCATCTTGGATACCAGCCATAACCCTCATTTTTTGATAAGGACCAACTTCTACCTGACCAAAATGATTGCCTGAATAGATAAGATTGAAACCGTAAACAGCTCCTTCTTCCTCTGTCGCATGTTCTTGGTAAATCATAAAGAAGGGATTGCAAAAATGGGATGACGTTCCTGTACTGCTTCCAAAAGCATGGCGACCATTCGTTAAATCTCTAACTGATTCATGACGTTCACGCGCCCAAGCTCCTGTGAAGGTACTTAACTGATAGCCATAATTTGGCAAGTCTAACTGATAAGACAGGGCACGATTAAGTATTACACTCACCTGCCCTGCATTTGTCAAAATCATTCGGCGTGTGATGACATCTGCTTCAGGAAAGACTGAGTAGACTAAGTCCACTTGAAGCCCACCAGTTCCTGTATAGGTCATGACCAAGTGTTGCTCAGCTTCATGAGCAAAAGGTAGCTCCTCTGATTGCCAAGTACCTTCATTAATTTGAGCAGAGACGAAGGTCCAATCACAAACGGAAGAGCCATTTGCCAAGGTGACGTCCAAGGCGGTTTGACGGTAATCCCCCTTATGCGTAGGAGACAAATCTAAACTTAAATGAAGGAGAGCATCCTTGCCCATGTCCTCCCTATAGACCACATCTGTTCCATAACCTGAATCAATTTTTTCAGTCAGAGCCAGTCTATCAGGATGTATCTTGGCGCCATAATGCAAAGTCTCCCAAAGATTTCCTCGTTTGCCAAGATAATAGCCTGTATTCTCTGTCTCCAAAGAAATTAAATCATCATCCATCTTAATCATGCGCTACCTCCGCTCCTCTGCGTGTCGCTAATTCTTGCGCGATACGTTTGGTTTCTGCTTCGGTCAGTTTGTATTTTTTTGTAAAATAGCAGAGCGATACGACAAAACCAATGATTGGAACAATGGTCATGAGGGCCCGCAGACCGAAGAGAGTCTCTGGACTTTGCTGCGCAGCTTTAACGTCTAAACCAATCAAGTCAATTCCGATACCAGAAATTAATACGCTAATAGCGCTAGCCAATTTGACCACAAAAGTCTGCATAGAAAAGACAACAGATTCGTTGCGCTGACCGGTCTTCCACTCACCATAATCGACAGTATCGGCAAGAAAAATAGTTGTCAAAACAGTCACTAAGCCAAATCCAATGTAGATAATAAAGGCAGAGAGACCTAAGAAGATGATTGAAGTTTGATGTAGGCTTGCTAATAAGAAGAGCAAAAGATAACCGAAGATGGTGACGCCGATACCGCCAATCAAAACTTGACGGGTAGACCAACGTTTACGCAAGATTGGATAGGTCATCATGCTCAACATTTGTCCAGCACCGCCGATAATGCCGAAGAGACCAAAAATTTCGCTATTACCGATGTCATATTTAAAGAAATAAAGGGCTAATTGGCTAGTCAAATAAATAGATGAATTAAAGAGAATGATAGCAAGCACGACTAACATAGCTTGGTCATTTGAAACTAATGACTGAAGCATCTCTTTCAAGCTTGGTGTCTTATCAGCCTTCGTTGGTTTTTCCTTAATCCCTAGAATACAAATAGTTTCAAAAAGAATAAAAACTAAGGCAATACCAGCTGCCAGATAAGCAAATCCTTGACGTTCACTGGATCCAAGATGAGTAACTAAAAGCATTGTGATTGCCGTTGGAATAGCAAATCCAATACTAGCGCTGGTACGACCAACAACAGTTAAATCTTCACGCTCTTTACCTGGTTTGGTAAGGGCAGGAATCATGCTCCAAAATGGAATATCCATCATGGTATATGAAACTCCCCAGAGAACATAGGCAAGGCTAGCATAAATGAGCATAGCTGTACCTGATAAAGATTCTGGCATAGCAAACATGCCGTAAAGAATAAGAGCATTGATTATTGTTCCTGAAAAAATCCAAGGTCTGAATTTACCAAATTTTGTGTTTGTTTTCTCAACCACTACTCCCATGATTGGGTCATTAAAGGCATCAAATACCCTCGCTAACATCATCATGATACCTGTAAAAGTACCAGATATTCCCAAAATGGTGTTGTAATAATAGAGAATGAAGCCCGATACTAGGGCATAAACCATATCTTTACCTAGGGCACCGATTCCATAACTAATCTTCTTATTCATTTTCTTTACCACCTTGACATGTGAAGTTTATCAAATAGTCTTCAAGGCCATCTGCTTTAATTTTTAGCTGTGCTGTTCCGTTTTTACCTATAGTTTTGATATAAGTAGCTGTCATTCCACCTTGGAGAGGGACGTGTTTAGGGCCAACTAATTGGGCCTCCCCTGTCAGCTCGAAAGTCAGACTACGATTGATATAAGGCAGCGTATTCCCATTTTGGTCCACTGCTCGAATACGCACAGTTGCCATATCCCAGGTGTCTTCTTCGCGCAGCTGGGCATGATCAACGGTGACGTCAAGTTTAACTTTTTGAACGGGTTCTTTAATCACTTGGCTCACTTTGACACCATCCTTCCAAGCTTCAAAGCGCCACTGGGTCGCCTTTTCACCCCAACTGGCCACATACTTACCAAACCAGCGCTCAGCTTTTTCATAAGTCACACCATCAAAAATCATGAGTTTTGCCATTGTCGGATAGATGGAAAATGGCAGAGCTGTCGGTCCATGTTTGGCAATGGCTTGCAAGCATTTTTTAACCTGCTCAGCTGCCTTAGGGGACAGGCCTTCATTCTTAACAAGCAAGTCTCCGATAGTATCTGTTATAGCGATAGGGGCATGCTTCATTGACGAAAAGTCTTGGGAAGCTTTAAATGTTTTAACGAATTCCTTGTTCTTGTACAAACGCACTTCATCTGCATTCGTGAAGGCATAAATATCACCCAAGAATCCAGCTGGATGCTCACCAATGTCCATAGCTGATGAAACCTCTAAAACTGGCTTATCTCTACCTTGAGCCGCATAAACACTGGCAGCCATCTTAGGATTACGGAACATATCGAGTACGCCATGATGACAGAGGCGGTCTCCACTTCCAAAATCCTTATGGGTATGGTAATCAAAAAGACACCAGCCAAAACTACCAGCAATATCATTTTCAGCAGCCACATCATTGAGAACACGGGCATGTCTTAGCGCATGCTCAAGGCGTTTTCCTTCCCAATCATAAGATTTGGTTGGGAACATATGCCCATTGTATTCCGATACTAGATAACCATTCTTAGCGTTTTTTGTTACCTTACTCTTCGCCTCACAGCCTGAGTTGCTTCCGTTGTGGAAGAAATCATTGTAGGTGTAGACGTCCTCTAGAAGATTGCTATTTTTGAAATTACGGACTCCACCGGTTGGTCGGGTCGGATCAAGCTCATGAGCAAGAGCGTTAGTGGCTGAATAGAAGTCATCATTGTCTTGGCTTTCATTGATTCGTACACCCCAGATAAAAATACTTGGATGATTGCGGTACTGTTCTACCATTTCCCGAGTGTTTTGGATGGCAACTTCCTGCCACTCCTTATCACCGATATGCTGCCAACCAGGTATTTCAGTGAAAACTAGTAAACCAATCTCATCACATCGGTCTAAGAAATCGTGACTTTGGGGATAGTGACTTGTACGCACTGCATTACAGCCCAACTCATATTTGATAATTTCAGCATCTAATCGCTGACCAGACTTTGGAACCGCATAGCCCATATAAGGCCAGGATTGATGGCGATTTAGACCGCGTAACTGGATTTTCTCATCATTAAGGTAAAAGCCATCCGCTTTAAACTCAACAGACCTAAAGCCAAAGCGCGTGTTATAATCATCTACTTTGTGACCTTCACGCCATAGTTCTAGTTTGATTTCATATAAAGTTGGTGAGTCAACTGACCATAAGTCTATATTTGAAAGGGCATAGGACAGTTTTTCCTGATATAACTGTGGACTAATAGACATGATTTTCTGCCCACTAGAATCGTAAACACCACCCTCGATTGTGCAGATATCAGCCTGATGGGCTTGTAGCTTCAAATTCAAGATACCGTATTTGTCAGCGTTTACAAAAACATTCTCAAAATAAGAGGTCTCCTTGACCTCTAGACTAACCCCGCGGTAAAGTCCGCCATAGGTTAAATAATCAACAGCTTTACCAAAAGGTGGAATATTGTTTGACTCACGGCTATCAAGTTGCACAAGTAAGAGATTTTTCTGGCCAAATCGCAGAGCTTCTGTCAGTTCCACTGTGAATGCTGTGTAACCATTTTTATGTTGACCAAGCAATTGACCATTTAGATAAACTTGAGCAAGATGCGCTGCCGCTCCAAAATTTACAAATACATGCTTATTTTGCCAGTCAAGAGAAGCATCAATAACATGGCAATAAGTACTTAAGAGTTGATAATCTTCCTCATTGCAATAGTTACTTTCTAATTCTTTAACTGTGTGCGGCAACCTTACTTTATCAAAACCTTGACTAGTAAAGACTTGTGAGATATTCTCATCAGACAAGTCTTCAACTTGCCAGCTCAGCCATTCTTCAGAAAAACGCTCTGAAAAATACCACTCTTCATTAAAAGCACTAATCACTATTTACCTCCGTTTGTAGCATTACCATCAGTTGTAATACCATATAATATAATATCCATCATTGTTTCCAGGGCTTCGATGTATGAAATTTGCCCCTCTTCTAAATCGTGAGTTGACAAAAAATGCTCTATACTTGCCTCTATCATCGTTTTCACGACGGCAAGGTTAGTTGGTTTTATCAATCCTCGTTCAATCGCTTCTTCATATAGAGACAACGTACTTTCCCAATCTGATTCGAGACCTTCTTGAATTTGGGCATAAATCTTAGGATACTTGTCTGCCAATTCTCCAACTCGTTGCCAATTTAAACTTTTATAGGAATCTGGCAAGACAATCGTAAGAGCTTTGATTTTTTGAATAATATCAAGTGACTCGTCAGACAGTATAATCTGTTCTGCTTCTTTAATTTTTGCAAAAGTATTTTTAACCACTTCTGACAGTAAGGCCTCCTTACTAACAAAAAGTTGGTAAATTGTTTTCTTACTCATGCCTAATTGACTAGCAAGTTCACTCATAGTAAACTTAAGTCCACGTTCTGAAAGTATTAGCAAAGTTTGTTCTAAACATAGTTCTCTTGAGTCCATACCAATATCCTCTATAATTCTAGGAAACTATTTCATTGTAATCGGTTTCCTCCTCAAGATAAGTATACTATAATATGGTAGGGCACCTCTAAAAACTCCCAAAAAAAGGAGAAAATGAGATAATAGGAGTACAAGTATAGAAACCTAATTAACGAGGAGAAACACGATGCATTTATTTACTGATGATGAAAAAATCTTGTCAAAAC
>Ga0334887_1000350_pt1 | contig 75210 bp, 67 predicted proteins | sample GraSluR1_MG_10_FD_207217 | JGI IMG/M metagenome (GOLD analysis project Ga0334887, IMG submission 207217) | Sludge microbial communities from methane-producing bioreactor in Wageningen University, Netherlands - Granular Sludge_18_07-R1 | ecosystem: Engineered > Bioreactor > Anaerobic >...
TCATCCGTGAAACGCTCTTTGACCGGAAGAGCCTTGTCGATATTCTCACCGTGACGCCCGAACATATGGCTGCCGTGAGAAATGAGGCGCTGCAGGGGACTTTATTTTAACCGGACAGTACTGGTTTATGCTGTATAATATAACATGAGATCTGGCGGTTTGGAGGTGCGACTATGAAGATCAGGGTGAAGGTTGATTCAAACCTTCGGATCAAGAATGTCTTTGAGCCTCCGCTCGAACTGGAGATGGGTCAGGACGAGAATACCCTGAAGGATGTTCTCGGCAGGCTTTCCGAACAGTATCCCTACCTGAGGTTCCTGGAGAAGGGTGAGATGGGCGACGACCTCCATCACCTTTATCTCAACGGAGAAAGCCATTTTTCATTCCCCGAGGGGCTCAACAGAAAGATAACCGAAGGCGATACCGTCCGCGTGGATGCCTACATGGACCCCCTGGCAGGGGGGTAAAGGCGGCTTGAATAGCTTGAATGGCTTGAGGGTTACAGGCAATCCGAACATCATTGGTTACAACCGGGTCCCATAGAGGTTCTTTTAGCCTTTCAACTCTCAGGCGACTCAAGCTACTCAAGCTATTCAAGCATCCTTTCTGATTATTACCCACAACCCCCCTTCAGTAACAACCTCGGCGTTATCCGTTATCCCCGCCGCTTTGAGGTCTTTCTGTATCTCGTCGACGGTGGTCTCTTTTTTGCCTATGAGGTAGTTGAGTTCCCGCGAGCGGTCCGCGAGGGGGCGGATCACCTCGGCCGGTGTATACTTGCCGAAGCCTCCGCCGACGATGGCCGTCCCTGCTGCCCTCAGTACACGAAGCAAGGCCTGGTGGTCGACCTTGAACAGCGAGGGAAAGAACAAGGCCCCCCTGAAGACGAGAAGATCGATCGTGCCGTCCTCGATACCGCTGAGGTCAGGCGATGTCCTGACGATGTCGATGATGTCCCGCATGCCTCGTTTTTCTATCTCTCCCGCGTAAAAACTGCCCATACCGTGGGGAAAAGAGGCTATGCGAAAAAAGCTCCCGATCTCCTGCCTGACAAGATCGTACAGGACGCCACAGAAAGGGCCGACTTCCAGGACCGATCCCGCCCTGCGGCCATAGACTTCGCCGATGTGTCGTGCCAGGTGGGGGTAGACCGGCTCCCAAAGGGTGTTTATGTCGCGGATAAGGGGAAGCATCCCGTGAAGTATATCAAAAGGTGCGGGAAAGGTCTATTCCCTTCAGACGGGTGGAGATGGTGCTGAATTGACCCTTACCGCCCTGGCGTCAGATCGGCCATACTGCTCTTCGTCCGTCTTTCAACGTCATCGATCCGGCCGGCAAGGAGATTGAGCCTCTTGAGGTCGTCTGCCGTGAACCCTCTGTCCCCGTAGTATATTCTCTCGAATTCCCGGGCGAATTCCATGCAGGCTCTCCTCAGGTCGTCATCGCCGATACGCCTGAGGAATTCCTCCAGGCCCTCCGATGCATGCTTTTTGTATCCTGCGGCCTCGAGCCGCTTGAGGAAGCGGTCAAGCACCGCCCGTTCTCTGCGTTTCATCGAGGTGATGAGGAGCCGTGCCAGAAGGACAAGGCCGATGGCTGCCGCAAGGAGCGCGGAGTATTGCGCCGTCTTCTTCATGAGGGGGGAAAGGGAGAAGGATGAGGGCCTTTTGAGACCCGATGCGATGGTCCTCGTTATCGATATCTGCCTTTCAAGGTTGTAGGTGAGGACTATCCCGTACCAGTAATAGTTTATGGTGTCGACGAACATCTGGAACCTCAGGAGAACCCCTCTGCCCGAGCCGGATGAAAACGCCGCCCCCGCGGGTGTCGGATCGAATCGGACCCACCCTTTTCCCGGAATGTGAGCCTCCACCCAGACGTGGGCGTTCTTCTGGGGTACAAGGTAGTAATTGCCCAGTTCATTGTAGTATCCGCCGTGGTACCCTCCGACAAGACGGGAGGGGATGTCGTTCACGCGCAGGAGAACGGCCATTGCCGAAGCAAAGTACTCGCAATTGCCCCTGGGGGAATCGAAGAGAAAGGTTTCGAGAGGGTTCTTTGATACAGGAAGGTCCTTGAGGGAATAGCTGTACCTGTCGGAGGCAAGGTGACCGAGGATGCGTTGCACAGTGGCGTTCCTGTCGCCCCGAACAGCAAGGCCCTTCGCCAGGGAGACAAGGCGCGGAGAGAGGTCGGCCGGAAGCTGCAGGTGGGTCTTCAGGGCGATGTTCTCCTCGGGTATGACATTCGAGAGCGCCGACAGGGCGGTGTAGCGGATCCTTCTGTCTATGAAGCCCGGTATGGTAAAGGTGAGATCGTCATTCTTCCGTGCTCTTCTGAACTCGATATGGACGGGCTTGTCGAGGGCGAAGAGGGATGAATTGTCGTAAGGTTCGAGATAAATCGTCTGGCTTACCATGGTGCCGATGGGTCCCCTGGCCCTGGCCGGCGTGTAGATGCCGGGTTTGGTGCTCTTCCAGGACGTCCCGTCGAAGTGGTTGAGGGTGATGCCCCTCCAGTAGAGGCTGGATTCATCCACCCTGTCCATGGTGGCCCTGAATATGATCCTTTCATCTTCCTGAATATCGGATACCTGGCCGAGCCTGACGTTGTCCGTGAACCCTGCCCGTGCCTTGTCGGGCCTGTTGAGAAAGGTGAGGATGGGGTAACTGGTGCGGGGCAGGATGACGAACATCGCTGCGGAGAGAGGGATAGACAGGAGCGGTATCCACAGGCATCGCGCGATCATCGTCCGCACTGTGCCGTTCGTGAGCTCCATCTCCGGGTCCTGGGAGTAGAAGGTAAGGAAGATGAGCGACAGGGACAGGAGGAGGAAGAAGACAAGCAGATATGCCACGAAGGCCATTCCCATGGTCATGAGGCCCAGTCCCGCGAGGACGAAGAGGGCGAGGGCATAGATCTGCATGAAATCGCGGACCTCTTTGCGTTCCAGGTACTTTATACCCATGAGAACGAAAATGGCCTCCATGACATGCCCTATCAGGTCCTGCACGTCGATCCGTATGAGAAAATACAGGATGACGGCCACCGAAACGACGGTGAGGATCCACCGCGGGATGGAGACCTTCTTCACATCAAGGTATACCGAGAGAGTCATGGCGGCGAAGAGCAGGAGGGGATACATAAAGGGAATGTGGCCGGAGACGGCAACGATGCAAAGCGCCCCGGTAATGTACGTGAAAACATCAACCACGGTACGAACCTTCATCTGTGTGAAATGAATCCTGATCATACGCCTTCAGCGAACCCTAATCCGTCCCCATCACCCATAACCCATCACCCGTGCTTCTCATACACCGCCAGTTCCCTCAGCATGTTCAGCCTGTGGACCGCCGTCACGTCGGGGGGGTAGAGACGTCCGTCGATCTTAAGGCCCACAGGCACATTATTCCTGAGAAGCTGGACGATCGTGTAGGCGACGCAGGAGATACGCTCCTCGATGTCCCTTATGAGAACCCTGTCGAATTCGATGACGACGGGCTGATAGGACAGTGACGAATGCTCCTTCGTCTTGAGCTTGCCCGTCCTCGCTGTTGCCTTCCAGTGGATGTATTTGATGGGGTCTCCCCGGACATACTCCCTGATGGAGACGATGTCGGAGTCGTATCCTATCCTATCGGATGTTCTCTCTCCCCTTGATCTGCCCTCTTTGCGGTACAGACTTGCCAGGTCACAGGCCTTCAGTCTCGGAAGGACCGTTATCGTGTAGGCCAGGCGCAGTCTCTTGAACCGGGTGAAGAAGTTGAAGGGGAACACGGAGTACACTCTGGGGTCCTCTATGGCGTGAAGACCCCGCTCGTGAAAGGTCACGCCGGTGTAGACCGAAGAGGTTCCCTTGACCGGCGTGAAGGGCACAAGGGCCGAGATCCGGTCGGCGTGAAGGCCTATGAGAAAGGCGGGAAGGAACCTGCGGCGGTTCCGCATCGTTATCTTCACGGGGACCCGGCTTCCCGCGTAGATCTCCTGGGGGAAATCAATCGTGAGGTCCAGCTTCGAGAGGTTCGTCTTCCCGAAGACCCCCGATATGCTCATGAAGCTCAGGAGCGCCGAGACGACGAGAAAGACAAGGTTGTTGTTGGTGTTAGCCGCCGCGATGCCAAGGAAGATGGTGAGTGCTATGTAAACGAAACCTGCCCTGGAGATCTTTATTACAGGGGTGTGGGAACGGCGTCTACGATCGATCTCACGACCTCCCTTTTATTTAGGTTCTCGTACTCTTCCTTGAAGATGACGCGGTGAGGGATGGTGTACTCGACGAGGTCCCGTATATCCTCGGGTATGACGAAGTCCCTGTCGTGGAAGAAGGCGTTGGCCCTCGCGGTATTGACGATCGTCAGCGCTCCCCGTGTCGAGAGCCCGGCCGAGAGGTACTCGCTCGTTCTCGTCTCCTGTATGATGGAAAGGGTGTATTCGAGGATTCTGTCGGAAACATGAATACTGTGGGAGATCTCCTCCTGGATGCGGGAGACCTCATCCTGACTGACGACGGGTTCGATATCGTATATATCCTCCCTCTTGCCTCCGATCTTGAGGATCTGCTTTTCGGCCTGCCGCGACGGATAGCCGATGCTGATCTTCATCATGAAGCGGTCGAGCTGCGATTCGGGCAGGGGGAAGGTACCGAACTGTTCCGCCGGATTCTGTGTCGCTATGACGCAGAAGAGCCGGGGGAGCTTGTAGGTCTTGCCCTCGATGGTAACCTGTTTCTCCTCCATGGCCTCGAGAAGCGCGCTCTGCGTCTTGGGCGTGGCACGGTTGATCTCGTCACAGAGGACGATATTGTTGAAAATAGGTCCCGGATGGAATTCGAACTCTCCCGACGTCTTATTGTATATGGACAGCCCCGTGATGTCCGTCGGGAGGAGGTCGCTCGTGCACTGGATGCGGCCGAAGGTGAGGCCGAGGGACTTTGCGATCCCGATGGCGAGAGTTGTCTTCCCCAGGCCGGGAAGGTCCTCTATAAGAAGGTGCCCCCGGGAAAAGAAGGAGATAAGCGACAGGGCGAGGGGCTTCTCCTTACCCTGCAGATATGTCGAAAGGGAGTCGCTAATGTGTCTGATCTTATTGACTTCGAGTCCGATGGCGAGGTCTTTGCTGTCCATGGACGTCATTGTAACACAAAAAATGGAGAGGGGGTAGGGGCGCAGAGTGGAGGGTAAGCGGGTAGGACCTATCATGAGTCCCTCTGCTATCCGCTCTTTCCTTGACAAACACCCGCAATTCCGCTTGAATAGAGGCATGCCGTCTCTTCCTCGGTTCCCTCTTTTCAAGCCTGTCGAACTCTCGGACAAGCCGGTCATTGATGGTATCCTTCGCGAGTACCGGCCCTTGACGTCGGAGCTTACCTTTACGAACCTTTTCATATGGAGAAAGCACTTCGACCTTCAATGGTCGGTTCACGAGGATTGGCTGTGCATCGTCGGCAAGGAAGACCTGTGCCCGAGATTTGCCATGGGACCGATAGGCCCGCCGGGGCGGGCGGGTACCGTGAGACTTCTTCTCATGTGGCTCAGGGAACATGCCGGGGATTCCGGGCCCTGCATAGAGCGCGCCGACGAAAGGCTTGCCCTCGAGGTATCGAGCGAGCCCGGGTTCCTGGTGGAAGAGACGCGGGAGCACTTCGACTATGTCTACCTGACGCGGGACCTCATAGACGTCGCGGGCGGTGCTTACCGGGCCAAGCGGAACCACATCAATCAGTTCCATCGCGCCGTCGCCTCGTACACGTACGAAGAGCTTGAAGAGCGGCACGTCGGGGAATGTCTCGCGCTGCAGGAAAGGTGGTGCCTGGTCAGAAGGTGCGAAGAGGACCTTAATCTCCAGGGCGAATGGGAGGCGACGAAAGAGATCCTTATGAACCACCGCTCCCTGGATGTGTCGGGGGCCGTCATTATCATCGACTCCGCGGTCAAGGGTTTCACGCTGGGCGAGCCCCTGGGAGATGACATGGCGGTGATCCATATAGAGAAGGCCGATCCCGAGATACCCGGCCTGTATCAGCTCATCAATCAGCAGTTCTGCGCCAGGCGCTGGAGCAGTGTGAGGTTCGTCAACCGGGAGCAGGACCTCGGGATACCGGGGCTCCGGGAGGCCAAGCTTTCCTACAACCCCGACCATCTCGTCAAGAAATACAGGATAATGCTGAAAAAGTGACGGATAGAGGATGAAGAACACAAGAGGAGAGAAAGAAGGGACCGTCGGTCTTTCCGCCGAGGAAATGGAACGGTATTCCCGGCAAATGATGATCCCCTCGATCGGACAGGAGGGCCAGGAACGCCTCAGGGCTGCGAGGGTCTGCATCGCCGGTGCCGGAGGGCTGGGGTCGGTTTCGGCGTATTACCTCGCCGCCGCCGGAGTGGGACGGATCCGGATCATCGACCGGGACAGAGTGGAGTTGTCGAACCTGAACAGGCAGATCCTCCACTCCACGGACGACCTCGGTGAGCCGAAGGTCCTCTCCGCCCTCGACAAACTCAAGAGGCTGAACCCTCACTGCCGGGTGGAGGCCATTGAGGCGGAGATCGATGAGAACAATGTCTTCGGGGTAATCGGCGGCTGCCAGGTCGTCATCGATGCCCTCGACAATATCAGGACGCGTCGGGCCCTCAATCTGGCGTCTGTGAGGAGCCGGATACCCCTCATATACGGAGGCGTCGAGGCCTTTTCGGGGATGGCGTCCACCTTCGTGTCCGGCGAGACCCCTTGTTTTGAATGTCTCTTTTCCCACATCTCCGACGAAGAGAGGAGAAGAGGCGTGGTGGGACCCCTCCCGGCCGTCATAGGGTCCATACAAGCCCTGGAGGCCATGAGGATCCTCCTGGGAGAGGGCCCGTCCCTTGCCGGGACACTCCTGTACTTCTCTGGAAAGAACATGGCCTTCCAGAACATCACCGTGGAGAAGAATCCTCTGTGCCCTGTCTGCGGACGGACCCCGGGCGGGGCGTGAAACCGGACGCACTGCCTCCTTAAGGCCTTCGCGAAACGGAGGATGACTATCCGTTCCACGGCGGGAACGGAACGGTGCCAGTGAACTCGACGAGAAAAGGCTCGTTCCAGGAAACATCCCGTAGGAAGATGTACTTGAGGCCGCTCAGGGTACCGGTCCTTTTTGCCTTGATGCCGAAGGAACGGGCGAGCTTCACGAAATCGGGATTGACGAGTTTCATGGAACCCTCTATGTTGTGACGGCTGCGCATCGCGTCCTCAAGGATGGAAAAACTGTTGTTGTTGTGAACGAAGATGGTGACGGGTATGCCGTACTGCACGATCGTTGCCAGTTCGGCCATTTGCGGTAGACCTCCACCGTCGCCGCACAGGGCCAGGCAGGGCAGATCGGGCCTGGCGGTTTTCGCTCCAAGGGCCGCCGCAAGGGAGTAGAATATGGGCGATATGCCGCGGGGCATCAGGAAACTCCGCTGAGAGTACAGAGGCAGATAATACTCGGCCCAGTAGGATGGCATGTTAAGATCACAGACGATTACGGTATCCTCCGGTACAGTATTGCGCAAGAGGTCTACAAGGGCATAACCGCCCGCCTGCGTTCTGAAGCCGCTCATTTCCAGGTCTTGTTGTCTCTTCAACCCTGCCATGTCCCAGTCAAAGGTTTTTCCCTTCACGATCCGGGCGAGTCCTTCGACGGCCCTTTCGATATCTCCCGCACAATGGAGCGCTGTGCGGTAGTTCTTCCCTATCCACCGGTCATCGACATCGATATGCACGAGGTTCTCTATCCTGACGCCCCGGCGCTTTGCGTCGACGTCGCGCAGTCGTGTGCCTGCAGCGATAACAACATCAGCCGAGTCCAGGATGTCGCGGACGACGCCCTTCGCCATGACGTTGCCGAAGGAAAACACATTGCGGTCGCTTGTTACGCCCTTTCCCCCCGTTGTTGTCAGGAAAGGCAGGCCGCGACCGCAGATCTCATCCACGAGGACTCCCATGTGCGGTTCCATGAGCGCTTTACCGCCCAGGAGAACGGGCCTGCGCTTGTCTTTCAGGACGTGTTCGAGGTCCGTAAGGAAAGACCGCATCTTGTCGGGATCCGATCGTCTTGCCGGGAAGCGTTGCACCGCCCGGAGCCGCCCGGAGATCTCCCTGTTAAGGAGAGCGAAAGGAATGGAAACGAGAACCGGCCCCTTTCGTGCCGTATTACAGGTTCTCAGGGCATCATGCAGGGACGCCGCCAAAGTTGAGGGTTCGTCGACCACGAAGGAGGCCTTGATGAAGTGTCTGAATATGTCCTCGGGGGCTTCAAGTTCGTGGAGAATGCCTTTCCCTATATCCTTTCTGTCGGTGTCGATATGGATAATGAACAAGGGCACGTCGTCCGAATAGGCTTCCATGCAGCCCGACACGATATTGCCGAGTCCGGGCCCGGGTGTGATGAGTATAACGGCCGGTTTGCCAGAGACTCTCGCATACCCGTCGGCCATGAAGGCGAGATTCGTTTCGTGACGGGCAGTTATGGTTTTGATGCTTGGATGCGAAAAAAGCTCCGCGTTGAGGCTAAGTGTATGTAAACCGGGTAATTGGAAGACATGGAAAACGCCAGCTTCCTGAAAAAACGCTCTAATTACTTGTTTTCCTTGCATAATACGCCCAGAGGGCATAGTTTAGCATACTGAACCTGAAAGTTAAATAAAAATTGCCTTGACAACGAAAATGGGAATCTAGTTTAATAATGTAAACTTTCAGTACCGGTATATTGTTATGACCAGATCGGAACAAATGAGCATAGGGGAAAGGATCAAGGTGTTGAGGCAGGCGAAGAACCTTACCCAGGAGGAGCTGGCGACAAGGGCGGGGTTGACGAAGGGCTTCATCTCGCAGGTGGAGCGAAGCCTCACGTCCCTGTCCGTTGAAAGCCTGATCGGGATACTCGACGCTCTCGACGAGAAGCCCTCCAGTTTTTTCAACGGGGCCTTCGAGGAGAAGATCGTTTTCAAGCTCAAGGACAGGGTCGACCTGGAGATGGAAGGCGTGAAGGGTTTTCAGATACTCGTGCCGGCGGCGCAGAACCGCCTGCTGGACCCGGCGCTTCTCGAGCTCAGGTCGGATGAAAGGACTCCGGAAGGAGAGCCCCACGAGGGCGAGGAGTTCGGTTTTGTTCTTTCCGGCAGCGTCGAGCTGGTGCTGGGTGGAAAACCCCAGAAAGTGAAAAAAGGCGAGTGCTTCTATTATAAGGCAACGAGGAAGCATTACATCATAAACAAGCGAAAGGCGACGGCAGTCCTTTTGTGGGTATCTTCTCCCCCGAATTTCTAGGTGTCCCGTATAAGGATAGCGGGAAGCGTGAGGGAGGGTAAGTCATGGCGGGCAAGCAAAGACCGGGGCGGGGTTTACTCTCGCCTGTTGCGTTGTGGAGCGGCTGGACTCTGCCGGAGAATGAGATGCCCTGGAGCTGTGAGGCCTGATCCATTCGGGAGGTGGTCATATTGATTGTCAAAACACCTACAAAGTTTTTTCTTGTCAGCGGTTCGTCCGATGGTTTTTCATTGCTGAACGCCTTTGACGGTGCCCTTCTGGCTTCGGGTGTGGGAGATACGAACCTGGTGAGAATGAGCAGTATCCTGCCCCCTGGCTGCGAGGAGATGAAACCGCGTCCGGCGGCGCTTCCCCAGGGAGCTCTTGTGCCCGTTGCGTATGCCTCCCTGACGAGTGATGTTCCGGGCGAGGTGATATCCGCTGCGGTGGCGATAGGGATACCTCAGGATCCGTCCCTTGCGGGCCTTATCATGGAGTATTCAGCAAGGGCAGAAGAGAAAGTCGTCCTCGAGCAGGTTAGAAAGATGGCCGAGAAAGGGATGGACGTCCGAAAACGGCCCATCAGGGAGATAATGGCCATATCGGCCACGTTTAGAGTCGCCGCCGTCGGCGCCGTGTTTGCCGGTGTCGTTCTGTGGGACTGACGGCGGGCATCTGATCGGAGGCATCGCACCGGCAGTATTCGTGTAATCGAAAATTCCCAGAGGATATTGTGATGGAAGGTGTTTTTCACAACAGATACATATCTGCCCGACCTGACGAAGGGGGGCCGGGAATCGTAATACTGGGTTGTCCCCTCGACGTCACGTCGTCGTTTCGGGGGGGGTCGAAATTCGGCCCCGAGAGCCTCAGAAGGGCTTCGTGGACCCTGGAAACGTACAGTCCCTACCTTGATCTCGACCTCGACGAGATGGACCTTTTCGACGCGGGTGACCTTGAGCTCCCCCAGGGTAACCTCACCGGATCCCTGGACCGCATCGAGACATCGGCCGCGAAGGTCATGACGCCCGGCCGCAGGCCCCTTTTCCTCGGGGGAGAGCACCTCGTGACATATCCTCTCGTGAAGTCCATGATGAAGTCCTTCCCGCAGCTCCAACTCGTCCATTTTGACGCCCATTGCGACCTGAGAGACGAGTATGAGGGTGAGAGGCTCTCTCATGCGACGGTGATGAAGCGTGTCAGGGAGCTTGGCGTGTCGCGCATGCACCAGATAGGTATACGGTCAGGGACGAGGCAGGAGTTTGCTGAGCTGTCCCCCGTTCACTCGCCCGGAGAACTGGCCGAAAGCCTCGACAGGAATGTTCCCGTCTATGTCAGCTTCGATATCGACGTTTTTGATCCCTCTGTCGTGGCCGGCGTGACAACGCCGGAGCCGGGGGGGCTCACTTTCGGGGAAGTTATGCGTTACCTCAACGTCCTCAAAGGAATGGACATCGTCGGCGCCGACCTGGTGGAGCTGGCCCCGGACTACGATACCACCTTTGTTTCCTCCGTATGTGCCGCCAAGGTTGCGAGGGAGATCGTCATGCTCCTCAACTCCGGCATCAAATAGACCACGATAGATTCGTTTTTCAGGAGATAAGGACTATGAACAATAAAGACCATGGAAAGATCATGATAATCGGGGCGGGAGGGGTTGCCACGGTAGCCGCCCACAAGTGCGCGCAGGTGCCGGAGGTCTTCAGGGAGATCCTCATAGCGAGCCGGACCCTGGCGAAGTGCGACGCCATAAGGGACGACGTCAGGTTAAGGTACGGCAGGGACATCCAAACGGCTGAGGTGGACGCCGACAACGTCCCGGAACTTGTCTCTCTCATAGAGTCCTTCAAGCCTGATGTGGTCCTCAACCTGGCCCTGCCCTACCAGGACCTTCATATCATGGACGCCTGTCTCGAAACGGGCGTTCACTACATAGACACAGCCAACTATGAGCCCCTTGACGAGGCCCATTTTGAATACAGCTGGCAATGGGCGTACCAGGAGCGGTTCCGGCAGAAGGGGATCATGGCCCTTCTCGGGTCCGGCTTCGACCCCGGGGTGACGAACGTCTTCGCGGCTTACGCCCAAAAGCACCTCTTCGACGAGATACACTACCTTGACATCCTCGACTGCAACGCGGGAACACACGGCCATGTCTTCGCCACCAACTTCAACCCCGAGATCAACATCCGCGAGGTTACCCAGGGGGTGCGCCATTGGAGACAGGGGGAGTGGATCGAGACGCCCGCGATCATCGAGGACGGCAGCGTTCATTTCACCTTCGACTATCCCTTGGCAGGAAAGAAGGAGAGCTATCTCCTGTACCACGAGGAACTGGAATCTCTCGCCAGGAATCTAAAGGGATTGAAGAAGGCCAGATTCTGGATGACCTTTTCCGAGAACTACCTGACCCACCTCAAGGTCCTTCGGAATGTGGGCATGACGAGGATCGACGAGGTCGAGTACGAGGGGCACAGGGTGGTCCCGATAAAGTTCCTCAAGGCCCTGCTTCCCGAGCCGGCCTCGTTGGGAACGAAATACAAGGGAAAGACAGTCATCGGAAACATTATGACGGGTGTTAAGGACGGCAGCACCATCACCCGCTATATCTACAATGTTTGCGACCACGAAGAGGCGTTCAGAGAGACGGGCACGCAGGCGATCGCCTACACGACGGGCGTGCCCGCCATGATCGGGGCGATGATGGTGCTCACGGGTGTCTGGCAGGGTACGGGTGTGTTCAATATGGAGGAACTCGACCCCGACCCCTTCATGGAGGCCCTGACGAAATACGGCCTTCCCTGGCAGGTCGTGGAGCACGCCGCTTTGCCGCAGGAGCCGTGACGAACAGGTGGGTGCCGGACTCAACATCGATGAGGTCCTCCAACGTATCTCCGCGAAGGATGCACGCGCCGCGGCGATGTACCATGCCCTTGATGACCGGGGAAGGAGGAAGACCCTCGGGGCCCTTGACGGAAGGGCGCTGAAGGCGCTGACGCGTCTTGTCATGAAGGCGCGCTCGAGAGTTTTCAGGGAAGCTGAAGAGAGAGCTCCCGGTATCGCCGAAGGCATCATCCGCACCCCCGCCTACCTCATCGACGAGAACCTCATCGAGGAGAACATGCGTGTCCTGAGGTATGTGAAGGACAGGACGGGGTGCAGGATACTCCATGCCCTGAAGGCCTACGCGTCCTTTGCGACCTTCGGAGTGATGACCCCTTACCTCGACGGGGTCTGTGCCAGCGGCGCCAACGAGGCAAAGTTGGGACGCGAGGAGTTCGGAAAGGAGGTCCACACCTTCGGAGCGGCCTTCAGCGATAGGGACGTGCGGGCGGTCGTGAGGTACTCGGATTGCGTCATCTTCAATTCCTTTCATCAGCTGGAGGAGTATGGGAAGGCGGCGAGGCGTCACGGACGCCAGGTCGGGCTTCGGGTCAACCCCGGATATGCGGAGGTTGAGACCCCGATGTACAACCCCTGCGCTCCCCGTTCTAGGCTGGGGGTGGTGCACGATGAGTTCGAACGGCGCTTTCCCGCCTTTGCCGGACAGGTCCAGGGCCTGCATTTCCACGCGATGTGTGAGCAGAACTCCGATGTCCTCCAAAGGGTCCTCAGGTCCTTCGAGGGGCTTTACGGAAGGCACCTGAAGGGTCTCAAATGGGTCAATTTCGGGGGCGGCCACCACATAACCAGGGATGACTACGACCTTGAGAGGCTAATAGGCCTCATCGATGTCTTCAAGAGGAGATACGGGGTCGAGGTCTATCTCGAGCCGGGCGAGGCCAGCGTGTACCATGCGGGGGTCCTCGTTTCCACCGTTGTCGATATCGTGAGGAACGAGATGGAAATAGCGATACTCGACGCCTCCGCGGAGGCACATATGCCCGACGTCCTTCTTATGCCATACAGGCCGCAGGTGCTCGGCTCAGCCGAACCGGGGGTGAAGAAACACACGTACCGGCTGGCGGGACCAAGCTGCCTGGCGGGTGACGTCGTGGGAGATTACTCTTTCGACGAGCCCCTCATGCGGGGCACGAGGCTCCTCTTCACCGACATGGCCCTTTACAGCATCGTCAAAAGTACCACATTCAACGGCATCGGCCTCCCCGACATAGCGGTACTGAGAAAGGACGGCAGGATGGAGGTCGTCAGGCGATTCGGCTACAGGGATTATCGGAACAGACAATCTTAGAAGACGGTCCAAGGTTCCATGTTCAAGGTTCAAGGGCTCGACGGGAAGAGCGCCCGGCCCGGGACGTGTGAACGTTGGGAAGAAGGACATGAAGTTCCACTTGCCAGATATCTTTTGATTTACACGTGCCATTTTGCGATAATGGAACTAATCTCTTAACATTATATGTTTGCCGGAGGCTGGATGAGTCACAGGGGGACCATTCTTCTCGTGGAGAACGACGCGGCCGTTGCGGGTGCGCGCGCGAAGGCCCTTGAGGGATACGGCTACGGGGTCATCGTCGTGGCGTCGGGTGCAGAAGCTGTCGAGAGGGTTTGCTCGTATTCCGACATCGATCTCGTCGTCGCCAGCGTCGACCCGGGCACCGGTATGAGCGGGCCGGAGGCGGTTGAGGCCATTCTCGCGGAAAGTAACATCCCGGTTATCTTCTGTTTCCATCACCATTCTGCCGGGCAGGACTTCACGGACAGGACCGGGGACCCGGTCTGGTACGGGTACGCCCTGGCCGGCTCCGGTGAGGCCCGGCTCAACGCCTCCGTCCAGAGGGCTTTGGAACTGCACGGGACGCGCGGGCGGATGAGGGACCGGGGAGGGGAGGAAGGCGGTGAGGGTGGCCTCAAGAGATACCGGGCACTCATGGACCAGGCGAGCGATGCCATCATCATCGCCGATGTGAAGGGGAACTTCCTGGAGGTCAACCGCCGGGCCGCGGATCTTCTGGGTTACACGAAAAAGGAACTGGTGGGGATGACCGTGCTCGACATCCACCCGAAGGAGGAACGGGAAAGGGTGGCGCATCACTTCGCGGGGATAGTTGCGGGTCAGGCGAGTGCCCTTTACAATACGAGCGTACTGACGAAGAACGGAGATATCATCCCCGCCGATATAACGGGTTCCCCGGTGAAATACGGGGGCAGGACGCTGGTTCAGGGGATCTTCAGGGACATCACGGACCACAAGAGGATGGAGGACGAGCTCAAGGTGCATCGGGATCATCTGGGCAAGCTTGTCGCGGAGCGCACTGCCCGGATACGGGAGGAGGTCGCCAGGAGAAGAAAGAAGGAAGAGCAGTATATGGCCCTTGTTGAATCGGTGAGGGAATGGATCTGGGAGACCGACGCGGGTTTCGTGCTCTCCTACGTGAGTCCCAGGGTATATGATGCACTGGGGTACAGGCCCGAGGAAATCATAGGGAAGACCCCTATCGACTTCATCTCCCTGGAGGAGAAGACCGGGACAGGGCTTGCCCTGAAAGACCTCCTTTCCCGGAAAGAGTCCTTTGCTGCCTTTCAGACCATGGCCCGCCACAAGGACGGGCATTCAATCTATGTTCAGGTCAACGGTATTCCCTATTTCGATGAGGCAGGGAACCTTCTTGGCTATCGGGGCAGCTGCCAGGACATAACGGACCAGAAGAACATGATGGATGCCCTGATGGAGAGGGAAAAGGAACTGGTCGCGAAGTCGCAGACACTGGAAGAGGTCAATGCGGCCCTCAAGGTCCTCTTGAAACAACGGGAAGAGGACAGGAAAGAACTCGAGGGGAAGTTCGTTTCGAACATCAAGGAGATGATCCTTCCCTACGTCCTGAAGATGCAGAAGGGCCAGCGCGACCCCAGGGTAAAGGCCTATCTGGATATCGTGGCGACCAATCTCAACGAGATCATATCGCCCTTTCTCAACACCATACGACAATTGAACCTGACCCCCCGGGAGATCGAGGTGGCCTCTTTCATCAGGGAAGGCAGGACGACAAAGGAGATAGCCCAGATCCTCGGCGTGGCAACAAGCGCCGTCGATTCCCACCGGAACAACATGAGAATCAAGCTCGGCTTGAATAAGAAGAAGGTCAATTTGCGCTCTTACCTCCTGTCTCTCAAGTAGAGCATAATCGGCAGCATCGACACCGGGGCGGCGGCGGGACGAAACCGGAGGTCCCGTGCCGGACGGAAAGAACCGGGAGCCGGAGGCGGGGGGTTTCTCTAGGGGAACAGGACCGAAACGGGGATTCCCTTTTCTGTCAGTGTGTCGCAGAGTTCCCGGGCAGCGGCCCTGACGCGGGGCATGGCCATAAAGGGGGCAAGCCCCGAGGAGCGAAGGAGACCGGCGACCTTTCCGGCATAGTTCAGTTTGTCTATGAGGACCTCGTCCGCGGCGCCCTCGATCATTGATGCAAGGACGCCGGGGTCCATGGGAAGCAGGGGACCAACGAACACGTATGTCGACAATCCCGCGTCGTGCAGGGTCTTCAGGGCCTCTACGCGGGAGGCGATGGACGGGGTCCGCGGTTCGAAGACCTGCTTCACGTCCTCCCGGTTCGTTGTTATCGACAGACCGACCTCCACGCGGGAGAGTTTCTTAAGGATGTCCGTATCCCTGACGATGAGCGGGGAGCGCGTCAGGATATGCACCTCGAGGGACGATGGAACGAGGGCGGTCAGGCAGTCGCGCGTCAGGCGGTATTTCTTTTCCAGCGGCTGGTAGGGGTCGGTCACGGTCCCTATGAGAAGGGTGCCTTCCCTGATGCGCCTGAGCTGCCGCCGCAGGACGTCGGCCACGTTAATCTTCACATCGACGAAATCGCCCCACGGCTCGGAATGTCCCGTGAACCGTTTCATGAAGGTCGCGTAACAGTATCTGCATCCGTGCCCGCAGCCCACGTAGGGGTTCAGGCAGTAATCGTAACCCTCGATACCTGTCCTGGTAAGTGCGCTCCGTGCGGTTATCTCACGTATGTTCATGACGGATGTACCCCTTAATGGATCGACTATTCTATCACAAAACCCTTCGGGAGTCTGCGCACCTGCGCGAGGCGCGCAAACGAGTCTGCCCTTCGCCGGCGACTCATCCTCCCCTGTGCCTGTTTGCCCGCAGGGCAGACCCACAGGCGCAAGGCGCCGACCCGTGTGCGTGAGCGTGGAGCACTGGGTCACGCCGAAAGGGCGACGGCAGACCGGATTCATCCGATTGTCGGTTTTTTAATAAGATTTTCTTGACAAAGTAGCGTAGCTTATATTTATATAAGGACTTTGAGAATAGCCGTAGCGAACCTCGGCTTTCATCCAGTTAACGCATCATGAGAGGTGACCATCATGAAATCCGCAGCACCAAGTGACTCCCCGAGAACAACGACCGCGAGAAAGTCGGACAGGGATATGGCGATGAGGATACAGGGGCTTGAAGAGACGAACGAGGCCCTGAAGACCCTGCTTGCCCGCGGAGAGGACGATAAGAAGCTCGTTGAGGACAGGATCAAATCGAACGTGAAGGAACTCGTCCTTCCCTACGTGGAAAAACTCAAATTGACGGGGCTCACCGTAGAGCAGCAGACCTATCTCGAGATCATAGAGACGACCATCAAGAATGTGTTCTCGTCGTTCCTGCAGAAGATAACGTCGAAACAGTACCACTTCACGCCCAAGGAGATCCAGGTAGCCACGCTGATCCGCGAAGGGAAGACAACGAAACAGATCGCCGATATCATGAGGGTGACGCGCAGCGCCATCGGCCTGCATCGCCATCATATCAGGAACAAACTGGGCCTCGGCAAGGCGAAGGTGAACTTGAGGTCCTACCTCCTGTCCCTTCAGTAGGAACGGGTCCATTTCCCGACGGCGAAGACTTAACTAATGGCTATAATTTAGTATTGCCTCCTTATTGTTCTATGCTATAATCAGCTTGCGAGCTTTCCACAGTGTCATATTCGACCTAAAACTGAATAGTGATCCACCGAATCAAAGATGATCTTGAGCCGAATATTCGTAAAGGAGAGAACGAATGAACAGGTATCCAGAGATCGCTGACAGGCTGATGGGTCTCGATGAGGCCGTCTCACGGTTCGTAAAGGATGGTTGCCAGCTTGCCATAGGGGGGTTTACCATAACCCGCAATCCGATGGCGGTCGCATACGAGATCGTACGCCAGAGGGTGAAGGACATACACCTCGTCTGCCACTCCAACGGGCAGGCGCTCGATGTTCTTGTGGGGGCGGGGTGCGTCAGAAGACTGGAGATTGCGTACGGGGGCAACGGGCGATACGCGCCGACATGCGTCAGGTTCAAGAAAGCCGTTCAGCGATCGGAGATAGAGTTCGAGGATTACTCGAACTATCAGATGTCTCTGAGATTCCTGGCGGGAGCACTGAGCATTCCCTTTATCCCGACCAAATCCGGGCTCGGGTCCGACCTCATGAACTACGAAGGCTTCCCGGCCGGCATCAGGAAGGAAGAGAAGGTGGCGAGCAAAAAGTATGCAAGGATGCAGAACCCCTTCAGTGAGGAAAAGGACGAAGTCGTCCTCCTGCCGGCACTGACACCTGACGTCACCATACTCCATGCCCAGTTTGTCGGTGACGACGGTACGGTACGGATGAAGGGTCTGACCTTCGCCGATATCGAGCAGGCCAAGGCGGCGGACACGGTCATTGTCACCTGCGAGGATATCGTGCCGCGGTCATTCATCCGGACCGATCCCGACCAGAACTCATTACCTCCCTTTTTCGTGGATGCCATAGTCAAGGTTCCCTACGGTGCGCATCCGACGGCATGCTACGGCTTCTATGATTATGACCCGAGACACCTCAATCTTTACCGCAAGATGGCCGAGGATGACGCCCGCTTCAAGGAGTATCTCGACGAATGGGTCTACGGGGTCAGTTCCTGGGATGATTATCTCACCAAGGTGGGAATGGAGATGATCCTCAAGATCAAGGCCAATCCGGTGATCGGGTATGCGCCGGGACTCGACAGGAAATAAGGAGGGTATCCCATGATCCAGTACAGCGACAATGAAATGATGGCCCTGGCGGCGGGACGGTTCATAAAGGACGGAGACATAGTGTTTGCGGGGACGGGCGTGTCTATCCTGGCGGCTACCGCCGCGAAGAGGATCTTTGCTCCGAAGGCGGTCATATTCTTCGAAACAGGAGGCATTGACCCCTCTCTCGACGAGATCCCGATGGCCGTGGCGGACCTGAGGGCAATGGCCGGCACGTCGCTCAATTCCGGTCTCATAGAGGCCTTCTCGATAGTCGGCCATCGCAAGCTGCACACCGTCGCCTTTCTGGGGGCGGCCCAGATAGACCGGTACGGGAACCTCAACACTACGTGCATCGGTGACTACTTCAAACCGAAGACCCGCTTTTCCGGAAGCGGAGGCGCCTGTGACGTGGCCACTTTCGCATCGGGGGTGATAACCTTCATGCAGCACGAGAAGCGCAGGTTCGTCGAGAAACTGGATTATCTCACCAGTGTCGGCTGGTACAAGGGCGGCAACTCGCGAAAGGAACTCGGCCTGAGGCGCGGGGGCGCCCTGGCCGTCGTTACCAATCTTGGTGTGCTCAGGTTTCACGAGGAGACGAAAGAGATGTACCTCACGGAGTATTTCCCGGGTGTCACAATAGATAAGATAGTGGAGAGCACCGGCTTCCCCATAGACACATCGATGGCCGTGGAGGCCGAAGCCCCCACCCCCGGTGAACTCCAGATCCTGCGCGAGGAGGTGGACCCCCAGCGCCTCATCTGCCAGGCCATCCTCGAGGCGCCACAGAAGTAAAGGCGGCTTGATTGGCTTGAATCGCTTGAGCGGCTTGAGGGGAAGATGAGCCGCATTCCAGTTCAGATCGAGTAATCGCAACAGCGGGAATGGCATGTGAGACCCATGTTGTCCCAACATTCAAGCGATTCAAGCGATTCAAGCCAATCAAGCCATTCTTATTGCTAATTTCGCAAAATTAGGTTTATAATAAGGCAGTTTTCAAGGGACTTTAAAGTCCCTTTTTCATGTCGGAGGTATTATGAAGGTTCAGGTTGAGGCGCTCGACAGCGCGCGAAAGAAGGTTGAAGTCCTTCTTCCCCGGGAGACCGTTTCGGGGATAAGGGAGTCCATCTACGATGAGGTAAGAAGGAACGCGAAGATCAAGGGGTTCAGACAGGGAAGGGTCCCGAGACCCATCATCATCCAGTACTACAAGGAATACATCGAGGAAGAGACGCGGAAGAGGATGCTTCAGGACACCATGTTCGACGCGCTGAAAGAGGCGAATGTGGAGCCGATCACGGAGCCCGTGGCCGATTTTCTGGAAGGCGACGAGCCGGGCTACACGCTTGACTGCGAAGTTCTTCCCGAGATCGAGCTGCCCGAGTACAAGGGTATAGAGATCGAGGCCGAGCCCATCAATATATCCGATGCGGATGTGGAGCAGCGTATCGAGAGCATGCGCCAGTTCCATGCAAGCTTCGAGGCCAAGGGAGGCGAGGCGACGGCTCAGAAGGGCGACTTCGTCGTCATCAAGTACCAGGGCTACCGCGACGGAGAGGCCTTGAAACAGATCGCGGCTGACGGTTATCCCCTGGAGCTCGGCAACGCGATGCTCATGCCCGAGTTCGAAAATGCCGTCATCGGTATGAAGGAGAGCGAGGAAAGGGATGTGGAAGTGACCTTTCCCGAGGATTATCCCGACAAGGACATCGCGTCGAAGAAGATCCTTTTCAAGGTCACCATGAAAGAGATCAAACAGAAGGTTCTCCCCGAGGTCAACGACGAGTTCGCGAAGGACATGAGTTTCGAGAACCTCGAGGTCATGCGCAAGGGTGTCAGGGAAGAATTGGTGAAGGAAAAGGAAGGTTTCCGCAAGAGTGAGCTTACCCGGAAGGCCCTGGAGACCCTTCTCAAAGACAGGGAGATCCCCGTTCCGAAAAGGTTCCTGGAGAAACGCGTGCACGGCATGATAGAGGAAGCGCAGTCGCGCTACCAGACGGACAAGCTCTCCGCCGAGGAGTTGCAGGCCATCTCGGAAAGGATGCATGCCGATTTCGGCAAACGCGCCGAGGAGAGGATCAAGGCTGAGATCGTTCTCGCCCGCATCGCGGAGAAGGAAGACATCAAGGCGGACGACAGGGACGTTGAGGCGCGCCTGAAAACGATTGCAGAGGACGCCAATAAGACATACAATGAAGTCAAGGGTATTTACGAGCAGTACGGTCTGGTGGCAGGGCTCAAGGACAGCATCATTGAAGAGAAGGCCATAGACTTCGTGCTCGCGAATGCCGTGGTAAAGGATGCGCCGAAGGAGAAGGAATGAGTCTTGTACCGATAGTCATCGAGAAGGACGGCAGGGGCGAGCGGGCCTATGACATATACTCGCGGCTTCTCAAGGAGCGGATCGTCTTTCTGGGCACAGGGATCGACGACATGGTGGCGAACATCATCATCGCCCAGCTCCTGTTCCTCGAATCCGAAGATCCGTCAAAGGATATATACCTTTACATCAACAGCCCGGGAGGCATCATCACCAGCGGGCTTGCCATCTACGACACGATGCAGTATATAAAGGCACCTGTTGTGACGACCTGCATCGGGCAGGCGGCAAGCATGGGAGCGGTGCTCCTTGCCGGGGGAGAGAAAGGCAAGCGCTTCGCGTTGCCTCACTCGCGGATCCTCATCCACCAGCCCCTCGGCGGAGCGCAGGGACAGGCGAGCGACATCGACATTCAGGCGAAAGAGATACTGAGAATGCGGGAATCGATCAACAACATACTCGTGAGACACACCGGTCAGCCTCTCGACAAGGTCGCGAAGGACACGGAACGCGACTATTTCATGGACGCGCAGCAGGCCATAGAGTATGGTATAGTAGATCAGATCCTTGAGAAGAGGTTGTAGAAAATGATCAAGAAGACAAACGGCAGGACCATCAAGCTCAACTGCTCTTTCTGCGGAAAGAGTCAGGACGAAGTCAAGAAGCTGATAGCCGGGCCGATGGTTTACATATGTGACGAATGTATCGAACTGTGCAACGAGATAATACAGGAAGAGGCGAAGAAGGAGCGTTTCGATTACATCAAGACGGCCATTCCGAAGCCCCACGAGATCAACAAGCTCCTCGATGACTTCGTCATCGGGCAGGACCACGCGAAGAAGGTCCTTTCCGTCGCGGTCTACAACCATTATAAGAGGATAGAGTCGAAGACGCAGTTCGATGATGTGGAGATCCAGAAGAGCAACATCCTGCTCATCGGTCCCACGGGCTCTGGGAAGACTCTCCTCGCGCAGACGCTGGCAAAGATACTTCATGTGCCCTTCACCATAGCGGATGCCACGACGCTCACCGAGGCCGGGTATGTCGGTGAGGACGTGGAGAACATCATCCTTTATCTGCTCCAGTCGGCCGATTACAATGTCGAGCGGGCAGAGCGGGGCATCGTGTATATCGACGAAATCGACAAGATCTCACGCAAGACGGACAGTCCGTCGATAACCCGTGACGTTTCCGGGGAAGGGGTCCAGCAGGCCCTTCTCAAGATAATCGAGGGCACCGTCGCGAATGTCCCCCCCAAGGGTGGCAGGAAGCATCCCCAGCAGGACTACATCAAGGTCGATACATCGAACATACTCTTCATCTGCGGGGGCGCGTTCCACAGCATCGAGGGCCTCATCGCGGGCAGGATAGGGAAGAAGAGCATCGGCTTTGGTGTCGACGTGGAGGGCGGAAGAGACAAGATGTATTCCGAGCTTATCCGGGACATCCAGCCTGAAGACCTCCTGAAATACGGGCTCATACCCGAGTTCATCGGCCGTCTGCCCATCACGGCGACCCTTGAGGAACTCTCCGAGGAGAACCTGGTGGAGATCCTCAAGAGGCCGAGAAACGCCATTGTGAAGCAGTACAAGAAGCTTTTTGACCTCGAGAACGTCAAGCTTACCTTCACCGAAGGATCACTGCGCGGGATCGCCAGGGAGGCCATGAAGAAGAAAACCGGCGCCCGCGGTTTACGGTCCATCATGGAGAAGGTGATGCTCGACGTCATGTACGAGATACCCTCACTGTCCAATGTCAAGGAATGTGTCATAAGTGAAGAGGTGATCGTCAATCACGAAAGGCCTATTCTGATTTATGAAGAAGAGGCCGAAAGTGCGTGAGAGGTTGACATTTCACGCTGAACCTGTTATATTCACCCCTGTTGGGCGGATAGCTCAGCGGGAGAGCATCGGCCTTACAAGCCGAGGGTCGCAGGTTCAAAACCTGTTCCGCCTACCATTTAAGCGGGGTCGTAGTTAAGCCTGGTTATAACGCCGGCCTGTCACGCCGGAGGCCGCGAGTTCAATTCTCGTCGACCCCGCCATTTTTGATACATAGACTGGTGTCTGTATGGCTATGAAGCTGATCATCTGCATACACAATCATCAACCAGTCGGCAATATGGACCACATCCTGGAAGAGGCTTATACGCGTTCGTATATGCCTTTTTTTTCTGTCCTGAAGGATTTTCCGGAGATCAAGGTCAACATCCATTTCACCGGCTACCTTTTTGAATGGCTGAAAGAGAATAAACCCGAATACATAAAGCTCCTTAAGGCTCTCCACGACAGAGGGCAGCTTGAGGTCCTTTCAGGGGGAATGTACGAGCCCATCCTTGCCCTTCTTCCCGAGGACGACGCTCGTGCGCAGATACGGCTTCACCTCGACCTTATGGAAGAGACCTTCGGCGTGCGCCCCCGGGGCATGTGGCTGGCGGAGAGGGTCTACGAGCCGCAGTTGCCGAAGGTGATGGCGCGGGCCGGGATCGATTTCACCGTCATTGACGATAATCATTTCAAGTCCGTCGGTCTTAGGGATGAGGAACTCTACGGTTACTTCATTACAGAGGCCGATGGTGAGAAGCTTTTTGTCTTCCCCGGTCTTGAGTTGCTTCGCTACGTCATTCCTTTCAAGAGCATCGAGAAGGTGGACGAGAGTCTTCGGAAGATGTCGGCCGCCGGGGCCGACGTCGCCGTGTTCGCCGACGACGGGGAAAAGTTCGGGCTCTGGCCGGGCACCTTCGATTACGTCTACGACAGGGAGCACTGGCTCGAATCCTTCTTCCGGTACCTCAGCGAGAACACCGACTGGCTGGAGACGGTGAAGTTCGGGGACTACATGGCCGCGACGCCTCCAAGAGGCCGGATATACCTGCCCTGCGAGTCATACAGGGAGATGGAGGAATGGTGTCTTCCTTCGCCGCGGGCAAGGGAATACTCCGAGATCCTCCACGCGGAAGACCTCGAATACCGCGACTTTCTCAAAGGCGGCTACTACAGGCATTTTCTCGTGAAGTACGGCGAGAGCAACGACATGCACAAGAGGATGATGCGCCTGTCGAAAGCGGCGAAGATGAATCCTGAGGCGAAAAGGCACGTGTACATGGCGCAGGCCAACGACAGCTACTGGCACGGTGTCTTCGGCGGGCTGTACCTGCCGCACCTGAGAGGGTCCGTCTGGCGTCATCTCATTGAGGCGGCGAAGCTGCTCGACCCGAAAAAGCCCTTTGTTAAAGGGTATATAGAGGACATCAATTTCGACGGACACGACGAGGCCGTCATCAAGAACAACGAGATGGAGGCATCCTTTCGCTTGAGAGAGGGCGGGGTGCTCTACGGCCTCGACTACAAACCCTCTTCCGTCAATATTATGGCAACGCTCAAGAGGCGGTATGAGGGGTACCACGAAAAGATCAGGGAGGCCGTCAGCCAGTCCCCGGCCGACGGAACGAAGACGATCCACGACATGGTGATGGCCAAGGAGGAGGGCCTTGACCGCTTTCTCCACTACGACTGGCACCGCAGGGCCTCTCTTATCGACCACGTTCTGGACATGGGTGCCACACTGGATGAGTTCTACCGATGCGAGTGCATCGAACCGGGTGATTTCGTCATGGAGCCCTACACCGCCGATATGGAGAAGGGCAAAGGAAGAGTGGACCTTGTGCTCCGGCGGGACGGATGTTTCCGGGAGGCCGACAGGGTCCTGCCCCTTTCCATCGTGAAGCGGGTATCCGTCGGAGAACAGGCCGCGGAATTGAGCGTCGATTATGAGCTTGTGGGAGAGGTCGACGTCCCCTTTCTCCTCGGTGTCGAGTTCAACTTCGCCTTTCTGGGAAGCGGCGGTGAGCGGTACCTTGAGACAGAGAAAGACCGATATCCGCTGACGCTGCAGGAGATCCTCGGGCCGGCCGCGAACCTGAGGTTCCATGATCCTTACCAGAACATCGAGGTCTCTGTGGAGCTTGGGGAGGCTGCTGAACTCTGGACCTTTCCCGTAGAGGTTGTTTCCCTTTCGGAGAACGGTTTCGAGCGCAACTACCAGAGCACCATGGTCATGCCCGTCTGGCGCGTCGACCTTACCAGGGGGCCGAAGAGGATCTCTCTCAAGGTCCGCATGGATAAGGCCCGTCAATCCTGACGGGAAACACAATCCCGGTCAACAGAAAAAAGAACGGTGGATAGACAGGTCCGATGCCCAGGGTTTCCGTCATCATAACTACCTTTAACCGCCGGCACTTCCTCAAAGAGGCCCTCGCCTCGGTTCTGGCCCAGGATTACAGCGACAAAGAGATCATCGTCATCGATGACGGCTCCACGGACGGGTCACGGGAGGAGGTCGCCGGACTCCCGGTGCGGTATGTCTGGAAGGAGAACGGCGGTATATCGAGCGCGAGGAACGCGGGGCTCGATATCGCCCGCGGTGACTGCATTGCCTTCCTCGATGTCGACGATCTCTGGAAGAAGAGGAAGCTTTCCATCCAGATGGACGAAATGGAGCGGACAGGCACACCCCTTACCTACACGGACGAGATATGGATACGAAACGGGAAATGGCTCAATCAGAAGCTGCGACACCGCAAGTTCTCGGGGGAGATCTTCGAGCATTGTCTGCCCCTTTGCATCATCAGCCCGTCGTCGGCGGTCATCGAGCGGGGTGTCTTCGATGCCGTGGGCGCCTTCGATGAGTCCCTGCCGGTGTGCGAGGACTACGACATGTGGCTCCGTATCACCGCACGGTTCCCTGTGACCTTTATCGAAAAGCAGCTCATCATCAAGCGGGGAGGCCATCCCGATCAGCTTTCACGGGCCTATGACGGGATGGACCGTTTCAGGATAGCGAGTATCGTGAAAGTCCTCGGCAGTGGCACCCTGTCCCCCGGACAGACCCGGAAGGCGATCGAGGAACTCCGGACAAAATGCTGCATCTACGCGGGCGGGGCCATGAAAAGAGGAAAGGGCGAAGAGGGAGAATACTACCTCAGGCTTGCATCCTCATATGGTCAAATAACGACCCCGGCGCCTTGAGGCGGACAACGATCTCATCCCTTTATGTTGCTTTGCCGGGAATTCTCAAGACCTTCCCACGCCATATGTCTTCGTGACGTCGCCCTGAGCGCTGCCGGAAGCAGAAAGCGCATTCAACCCGAAAGATGGTGAAATGTATCGTCGGACTTGAGAAACAGGGCCGAAACCTGTATATTTATCGATACGTTGAGGTGAAATCCCATCCTCTTTCACAAAATAAGGAGCCCGCATATGCCCTATGACGCGACGAAGATGGCGGACTGGCAGATATCAGAGGCCGCCGAGGAGAAGATGAAGAGTATCCGCCAGCTCAGCGAAGAGATGGGTCTCGGCGACAACGAGGTGATACCCTACGGCAAGGTGGGGCGCCTCAATTACGCCGCGATCATGCAGCGCCTGCGGGAGAGGGCGAACGGGAAGTACATAGACGTCACGGCCATCACCCCGACGCCGCTCGGTGAAGGCAAGACGACGACAACGATCGGTCTTCTCGCGGGGCTGGGCAAGAGGGGCAGGAATGTGGGCGGGGCTATTCGCCAGCCGTCGACGGGTCCGACCATGAACGTCAAGGGGAGCGCGGGAGGCGGGGGCAACGCTCAGGTCGTGCCGCTGACGGAGTTCTCGCTGGGGCTGACGGGTGATATCGACCGCATCATGAATGCCCACAACATCGCCATGGTCGCCCTCACCGCCCGGATGCAGCACGAGCGCAACTACGGTGACGGCGAACTGCTAAAGAGGGGCCTCAAACGTCTCGATGTGGACCCGACCAATATCCAGATGGGATGGGTCATAGACTTCTGCGCGCAGGCACTCCGCAACATCGTCGTCGGGATGGGCGGAAGGATGGACGGCTTCACGATGCAATCCCATTTCGATATCGGGGTCAGTTCCGAGCTCATGGCCATCCTGTCGATAGTGCGGGACCTCAAGGACCTGCGCAAGCGCATCGGTGAGATCACCGTGGCCTACCGCAAGAACGGTGAGCCCGTCACCACCGAGGACCTCGAGGTCGCCGGTGCGATGTGCGCCATCATGAAGGATACCATCAACCCCACCCTCCTGCAGACCGTGGAAGGTCAGCCCATCATGGTACACGCCGGGCCCTTCGCGAACATAGCCATCGGGCAGTCGTCGATCATTGCCGACCTTTTAGGCCTTAAGCTTTTCGACTACCACGTCACCGAGAGCGGTTTCGGCGCCGACATCGGTTTCGAGAAGTTCTGGAACGTGAAGTGCAGGCTGAGCGGTCTGAAGCCCAATGTCTCCGTGATAACCGCGACCATACGGGCCCTCAAGATGCACGGCGGAGGGCCTCGTGTTGCCCCCGGTATCCCGCTGCCGCAGGAATACACCCGGGAGGACCTGGGGCTCCTGGAGAAGGGTATTCCGAACCTCCTTCACCATGTGCGCATAGTCAAGATGTCCGGGATCAAACCCGTGGTGTGCATCAACAAGTTCACGACGGACACGGATGACGAGATCGCACTGGTGCGAAGGCATGCGGAGGCCGAGGGCGCGCGCGTTGCCGTATCGGAGCAGTGGTTGAAGGGCGGGGAGGGGGCGCTGGAGCTTGCCGATGCCGTTATCGACGCCTGCAAAGAAAAGGTGGAGTTCGGATATCTTTATCCCCTCGAGATGCCCCTTATGCAGAGGGTCGACGTGATAGCGAAGAACATCTACGGTGCCGACAGTGTTCTGTGGATCCCCGAGGCGGAGGAGAAGGCACGGCGCCTGGAGGCGGACCCGTCAAAGAGCGATTACTTCACCATGATGGTCAAGAGCCACCTGAGCCTTTCCCATAAACCGGAGCTCAAGGGAGTCCCGAAGGGCTGGAGGCTTCCCGTGCGGGACGTTCTCGTTTTCACCGGGGCACGGTTTCTCTGCCCCGTCACCGGAGCCATAAGCCTCATGCCCGGCACAAGCTCCGACCCGGCATTCCGCCGCATAGACGTAGACGTGGAAACGGGAAAAGTAAAGGGGCTTTTCTAGCGAAAAGCCCGTTTCAGGTTTCAGGTCTCAGGTTTCAAGTTGAAGGCCTAAAGAGCGAAGATGGATGCCTAAAACCTGGGACTATTCTTTCCAGTTTATTTGCCTGAAACCTGCGACCTGCGACTTGCGACTATTCTTTGACTTTTTCCCCCGTCTTCACCGAGAAGAGGTAGACCTGGTCGTCGTGGGTCGTGATGAGGATCGTGCCCTCTTTGTCGTTGTACTTCAATTCCTTTTGCCAGAAGAAATGGCTCACGGTGTGTTTCAACATCAACAAGTTCTTGACGAGGTCCCTGATAAGGTAGCTTTTCAGTTCCTTTCCATTCTCGTAGAAGGCGAGCGCCAGCTGGTCGACCGATGATGCCCAGGGTCCCATGCGGACGATGTGCCGGCCGTCCGAGGCGGGATAGACAGTGAAGGAGTACCAGTCGATGGTCCACAGGGGCGTGGAGGAGCCATCGTTCCTGTAGAGCCCGGATGCCCCGTAGGCCTTTCTGATTTCCGGGTCCTTGCTCACCCATCGTTCGGGCGGAGCGAGCATGACGAAGACGTACTGTCCGTTTTCCGTTTCCTTCACGTAATCGCGGGGAGGGGCGGGCGTATCGGCGATGGCGGGAACGCACAGCGCCAGGGACAGGACGATCACCTGAATGACAAGAATGGATCTAGCGGCGGCACTCATAATCATTTCCTCCAACATTCCTCTCCAGCTTATCGGCCATTCCTGCTCCTGTTCCTTTTGAGCTCCTCCACGACCTCATCCGTCGAGCGGACATCTCCGAAGAAGAGCATGGTGTTCTTGAGCGTGCCCTTGAGGAGTGTTGTGTCCGGTGAAGTTGTGGCGTCGGCCACGACAGTTACTTCGTAGTCAAGCTGCATGGCGTCACGCACGGTGGACTCGACGCAGACGTTTGCCGCGACGCCGGCCATGATGAGCTGGTTCCTCTTCAAGGTGTCCAGTTTCCGCTTAAGCTCGGGAGGGTCGGAGAGGAAAGCACTGTAGCGGTTCTTGAACACGACGTGGTCTTTTACGGGATCGAAGTGCATGCCCCGGAATATCTCCGTTCCCTTCCCTTTGTTGCATATGGAATTCACGTGGTCTCTGCCGTGGAATGCCCCATAGAGGCCTCCGGTGTCGCCTTCCGGGCCGCAGGAGATATTCTGCCGCACCCATATCACGGGAATCCCCAGCGACCGGCAGTGGTCGGCAAGCCTGTTCATACTTGAAACGGCGGAGGTGATGCCGGGCATGGACGCCTCACCGGGGGGCACACAGGAGAAGTTCTGCATGTCGATGATGACAAGGGCGGTCTTCAAGGGGTCGAGGCGGAAGAGATGTGTCGGCCTCCCCGTCTGCTTTAAGGCAGGGACAGTCTCCCGGCGGAGTCTCTCGAGCATCCCCTCCTTCCCGTCGTCGCCGGCTGCAAGGGCAGTGGCGGCAAAACTCATTAGCAACCCCAGAACCTCTACGGTGAGAATGATCCTGGATATGGTTTTCATGTGGACTCCTCCTTCATTGTCATGCCGGCGAGACATTGGGTGCTTGCCCCCGGCCGCTGGTCTGATTGTCGGGGACTCCTTATTCTCTCCGCATTTCCACCGGTACGCAAGAAAAAACACACATAAGGGCCGGGAATGACACGTTTCGTTTGGGAGTATTCCCCTGCGGCTCGTCTTCCTTTATAATAGTCTGAAGGGAAGGGTGGTCAAGGGGCGGATGAAGAGAGCGAGGAAGACGGCGGCAATGGTAATGATGGTGCTCGTGGCGATGGTGACCGCGGGGTGTGACGTGCTGCAGGACCATCTTCTGTACTTTCCCGATCATGTCCGGCCCTCTGCCGGTGCCCTGACTGCGCGGGGCCTCGCGTTCTGGATGGCGTCGGGGGATGATTACCGGGGGCTTATCGTCTCGCCGGAGCCGGACGCCCCGGCAGGCACTGTCATTGTCTTTCATGGTAATGCGGGGAAGGCGGCCGACCGAGGGTTCTACGCGAAGATGCTCGCCCCTCTCAACTACCGCGTCATCCTTGCCGAGTATCCGGGGTATGGAGGGCGGCCGGGCGGCCGGGGAGAGGATCAATTCGTAAAGGATGCCCGCCGGACCGTCGAAGCTGCCTTCGCGGAGTACGGCCCGCCCCTGTTCCTTCTGGGAGAGTCTTTGGGCTGCGGTGTCGCGGCCGCCGTTGCCGGCAACTCGCCGGTGCCCGTGGAAGGGGTCGTGCTTGTCACTCCCTGGGACACCCTGCTGTCGGTGGCGGGTTCTCATGCCCCCGGCTTCATTGCCCGGCTTGTCCTGAAGGACCGCTACGACAGCGTGGTGAACCTGGCGAGCTTTGCGGGGAAGACAGCTGTCATCGGGGCCGAGCGAGACGACATCATCCCTGTAGGGCACGCGGAAGCCCTCTATGATTCGATTTCCGGGAAAAAGCGCATGTGGACCATAAAAGGTGCCGGGCACAATGATTGGCCCATGCTCGCAAGCCATGCTTTGTTCAGGGAGATAATGGATTTTGTAGCGAGATAGTGCCGGAGGACCTCTGTCCCCTCCGTCGTCCGTGCCGCCGCCCGTCCCGTCCGCGCCGGAACGTCGGTCCGGCGCCTATGCCTTGTAGGCGTTTCACCCACATCTAATTCATCCCCGTCCCGATACCAAAGGCTCAGGATTTGTTCTAACCTGATGTTGTGGGATTGGTAACTGATGAGAGAATGCGGCTGCGAGTGCCGCATCGGTAAATCTGAAGGACAAGGAGAAGAAGAATGGCAAACGCTAACGAAACCGATTTCTACGACAAAGTATTTCCCGTGCCTGACAGGGTAAGGGAAAAATCGTACATCAAGAGCAGGGCAGAGTACGATAAACTCTACAAGGAGTCCATCGAAAACCCTGATGCCTTCTGGGCAAAAGAGGCCGAAAAAAGGCTTACCTGGTTCAAGCCCTTCGACAAGAAGAAAGTCTCCGACTGGTCTTTCGGCGACGATCTCCACGTGAAATGGTTTGAGGGCGGCAAGCTGAACGCGAGTTATAACTGCCTCGACCGGCACCTGGAAACGAAGAAGAACAAGGCCGCCATCATCTTTGAAGGCAATGACCCGAACGACTGGAAGGTCTTTACCTATTGGGACCTGTACCGGGAAGTGAACAAGTTTGCCAACGTCCTGAAAGGCCTCGGCCTCAAGAAGGGAGATGTTGCTTCGATCTATCTTCCCATGATCCCCGAACTCGTCATCTCCATGCTTGCCTGCGCCAGGATAGGCGTGGTGCATGCCATCGTCTTCGGCGGTTTCTCTGCGGAGGCATTGAGGGACAGGATCAACGACTGCAAGTCCACGGTGCTTATCACCTGCGACGGTACCTACCGCGGCGCCAAGGCAGTTCCGCAGAAGGACAACGCCGACAGGGCGGCCGAGCAGTGCCCCACCATCAAGACCGAAATCGTCGTGAAGCGTACCGGTACGCCCGTCACCATGAAGGACGGCCGGGATGTGTGGTGGGATGACCTGATGGCAAAAGCGGACCGCTACTGCAAGCCTGAGGAAATGGACGCCGAAGACCCGCTCTTTATCCTCTACACGTCGGGTTCCACGGGAACGCCCAAGGGTGTCCAGCATTCGACTGCCGGTTACCTGCTGTACGCGTCCATGACGCAGCAACTTGCCTTCGACGTCCGTGAGGAAGACGTGTACTGGTGCACCGCCGATATCGGCTGGGTAACGGGTCACAGCTACGTCGCCTACGGGCCGCTGACCAACGGGCACACAAGCATCCTCTTCGAAGGTGTCCCCAGCTATCCCGGTTTCGACAGGTTCTGGGAAGTGGTGGAAAAATACAACGTCAACAACTTCTACACCGCCCCGACGGCCATCCGCGCTGTTGCCAAGGAAGGCGACGAGTGGGTCGAGAAACACGACCTCTCCTCCCTGCGCGTTCTCGGCTCAGTGGGCGAGCCCCTGAACCCGGAAGCCTGGTGGTGGTTCTATAACAAGGTCGGCGGCTCCAGGTGCACGATCGTCGATACCTGGTGGCAGACGGAGAATGGCGGACATATGATTCTTCCTCTCCCCGGTGCGGTCGACATCAAACCGGCGAAGTGCATGAGGCCTTTCTTCGGCGTTGTTCCGGTCATCATGGACGAGGACGGCAAAGAGGTCGTGGGCCCGGGTAAGGGCGCGCTGTGCATGAAGACCGCATGGCCCGGCATGATGAGGGGCGTATGGGGCAATCCCAAACTCTTTAAGGAGAACTACTTCTCCCAGTTCCCCGGCCACTACTTTTCCGGCGACGGCGCCGAGCGCGATGCCGATGGCGATTACAAGATCACCGGAAGGATCGACGACGTCATCAATGTCTCCGGCCACAGGCTGGGGACCGCCGAGATCGAGGCCGCATTGACCTCCCACCCGAAGGTCGCCGAATCCGCGGTCGTGGGCTTTCCGCACGACATCAAAGGTCAGGGCATCTATGCGTACGTGACCCTGAACACGGGCGTAGAGAAAGACGAGGCCCTGAAGAAAGACCTCGTCGCCCTGGTGCGCAAGGAGATCGGCCCCATCGCCACACCCGACCTTATCCAGTGGGCGGACGGGCTTCCCAAGACAAGGTCCGGCAAGATCATGCGCCGCGTGCTGAGGCAGGTCGCGGCGGAGAAGTTCGAGGACTTCGGTGACACCTCAACGCTGGCCGAGCCGGGCGTTGTTGATGACCTGGTAGCGGAAAGAAAGAAGATAAAGTAAGGCAACAAAGAAGGACCCGGCCGGACTTCACGTCATCAGCCGGGTCCTTCTCCTGAGAATCTCAGGTTTTCAAGAAAACTTCTGTCGATCGCACCCGTATTGCGATCGGCGTCTGCCAGAGTTGAGGGGGATCCTATTTCCAACCCACATCTCCCTCAACTCACTATTCTATACTAAAACTCAGAGGAAAAGTAAAGGCTTAAAGGCGGCTTGACTCGCTTGAGGGTCCAAGGCTTAAAGGCGGCTTGGGTCGCTCATGGGGAGGCGGGAGGTCTGCTTCTTCCGCAGGAAGGGATGGACGCGTTGTTGTTTTCAACTCTCAAGCCATTCAAGCGATTCAAGCGACTCAAGCCGCCTCTTACTCGAGGTTTCTCGACATAAGGAGCATGTTGCGTTCCTTGGCGTGCATTGTGAAGTTGCAGTGGTTGAGGACCTTGTTCATGGGGAAGTTCTCCTGCACTATCTCGGCGTTGACGACGCGGATGCCGAGGTGCCTGGAGAGGTCGAGGCAGGTCTCGAGGAGCAGGCGGCCGAGCGTCTTCTTCTGCCAGGAGTCGGTGACGATGACGGCGTATTCCGCCTGGCCCGTCGGGCCGCACTTGATAAGGCGTGCTATGGCCACGAGCCTCCGGTTATCCCCATCCACGGTTTCGGCAACCACGGCTACCTCCTCCTCGGAGTCGATGACGCAGTAGCGCCTGGCGGCCTCCGGTGTGGGGTCGAAGGGGGAGAGAAAGCGCATCCACAGAGACCGGGGAGAGCAGCTCTTCACGAAATCGGTCCACAGGTCGATATCGTTCTGCGTCAGCAGCCTCAGGTGCACCTGCCGGCCGGCCATTTCGAAGGACCGGTCCGCCAGGAAGCCGTTGAGGTCGGCAAGACGGGCCGCGCCTCGTCTGCGAGCGTGACAGTACATCTCCGAGAGGACCTCGACGGCCATTTCGGGAGTGGAATAGACGGGAATGCCTTTTTGTTCCATTTCAATGACATGGTCCATCATGAACTCCTTGCACGCCACACAGCACAGGACCGGTTTCCCCCTGTAATCGATGGAGGCCAGGGTCTCGACGTAGGATTCGAGTATCTCGCCCTGAACGATGACGACGACGGCGTGGACCTCGGCGCTTTCGACCCCGATCCTGATGATCTCCCGCGCCTGTGCGGCGTCCATGTTGAAGGAACAGTCCACGGGGTTCTGGACGTTGAGGTAGTCGTCGAGATAGGGCGCCAGGCGCTCCTTTGAGCGGGGTTCGAGTTCCGCGAGCTTGAGGCCCCTCATGGAGAGCATGTCCGTGGCCGCAACGCCGAGTGATCCGGTGTATGTCACGACGAAGACGCCGGGCCCCTTCGGCAGGGGCTGCTTGGAGAAGGCCCGCATGAGGGAGAAGAGATGTTCGTTATCCCGGGCCCGGATGATGCCGCTTTGCCGGAACGCCGCGGAGTTGATCTCGTCGTTTCCGGCCATGGAGGCGGTGTGTGACGATACGGCCTTCTTTCCCGCCTCTGTCCGGCCTGTCTTGAGGGCGATAACGGGTTTCTTCGCACAGACCCGCCCCGCCACATCGGTAAGACGCCGACCGCTCGTCACGTCCTCCATGTACATACCCACCACACGTATGCTTGGATCCTCCCCCATGAATTCAAGGATATCGGCCTCGCTGATATCCATCTTGTTGCCGATGGTGGCGATCATCCCGAAATCCAGCACGTTGTTGAGTCCTGTGAGCATCCCCGCCGCGTATACCCCTGCCTGGGCGATGAGCCCCGCATTCCCTTTCTTCAGCTCACCTACGGGCCCTATCGATTGGACCATGTTGTGGTGGGTGTTGATGATGCCGGAGCAGTTGGGGCCGAGCAGGCGACATCCCTTTTTCATGACACGTTCCTTGATGCGGGCCTGCATCCTTCTACCGTCTTCCCCCGTCTCCGCGAAGCCTGCCGTCTCCACCACGAGGTATCTGACACTCTTCGCGCAGCAGTCTTCGATGGCTTGCGGGGCCGCAGCGGCCGGAACGATGATGATCGCCGTATCCACCGGGTCTTTCACGTCGAGGATCGACGGATAAGCCCTGACCCCCAGCACCGACCCTTTCCGGGGATTGATGGGATAGAGCCTTCCCGCGAACTGGTGGGAAAGCAGGTTGCGCATCACGTTGTATCCCAGCTTGCCCCCGGAATCGGTAGCTCCCAGTATGGCTATGCTCTCGGGATAGAAGAGCCTGCGAAGATCGTCCTTTGCCCTGGGAGCCACCTCAGGAGAGATCCGGGGGGTATGATCGACAAATATACGGCCATCCACAGCGACGCAACCTTTTGGATAGAGAATAACAGGGTTGATATCAAGTTCCTTGAGCTCGGGGTGGTTCATGGCAAGCGTGGAGACATTGAGAAGCATCTCCCCGAGGGCCGCGAGGTCGACGGAGACACCCCTGTATCCCTTCAGGATGGGGAAGCCGCGTATCTCTTCCATCATCTCACGGGCGGAGCCCGGGGTGATCGGCAGGACCCTGAATGTCACATCCTTCAGAACCTCGGCGAAGATCCCGCCCAGTCCGAACATAAGGACCGGTCCGAAGCTGTCGTCGTGCGTGAATCCGACGATCGCCTCCACACCGGGCGGAGCCATCTTTTGCACCGACACCCCCGTGATGTTCCTGCCGCTGACGGATGAGATTATGGCGCGGTAGGCCTGCCTGACGTCATCGTCGTTCCCAAGGTTCAGCTTTACGCCGCCCGCATCGGTCTTGTGGATGACCTCGGGAGAGACGATCTTGAGAACGACGGGGTAGCCCAGGTTCCGCGCGGTCTCGACGGCTTCCTCCCCGGAGGTGACGACGATCGCACCTGTTGTCGTGATACCGGCGCTCTCGAGGATCGCCTTGCTCTCATGTTCCATGAGGTGGCCGCGGCCTTCCGATCGCGAAAGATCCAGTATTCGTGATATGGTGTTGCGCCCGTTGCCCCCGCCCTGCATGCGCTCTTCCTGGTCCCTCTTCATGCACCTGTCCCTGTGATGTCTATATGTCTCCGCAAACGGCGGTAGTCTATTATTACATGACCGGCGGATGGGGGGTATCGGCCGCTGTCTGTTTCTTCTGTCAGGCGGCGGAAGGAATGTCGTGACGGTGTCCGGCTTACAGGGTGGGGTCTGGCAGCGGGCAGCCGCATAGGATGAAACCCGATGCAGGGACCGGACCCAACGGTACCGTGGCGGGCTAGATGATGAGGCTGTTCTTTACCGCGTAGAGGGTCAGTTCCGCGTTCTTCTTCATGTCCATCTTGTCGAGTATCCTTGTCCGGTAGGTGCTGATGGTCTTTGCGCTGAGGCAGAGCTCCTCGGCCACCTCGCTCACGGACAGTCCGGAGGCAAGCATGAGCATGACCTGGTATTCACGGTTGGAGAGCCTTTCGTGGCGGGGTTTCTCGACGCCCGCGTCGAGTTCGAAGGCGAGTTTTTCGGCAAGGGAAACGGTGACGTACTTGCCGCCGCGGGAGACTTTGCGGATCGCGCTTATCAGCTCCTGGGGGGCGCTGGCTTTGGTGAGATAACCCGAGGCGCCGGCGCGGAGCATCCGGACGGCGTACTGTTCCTCGGGATGCATGCTGAGGATAAGGACGGGCACCCTGGGCTTCATGACCTTGATCTCTTCGAGGACTTCGAGCCCGCTCTTTCCCGGCATGGAGATATCGAGGAGGACGAGGTCGTAGTCCTTTGCCGTCATTCTGAGCAGTACCTCCTGCCCGCTTTCCGCCTCATCCTCGACGGTCATGTCATCGAGGCCGGCGAGTATCTGCTTGATGCCTTCCCGGACCACCGAGTGATCGTCAGCAACAAGGATCCGTATCATGTCATCTCCTCCTGTTGCGCATGGGTATCCGGACCTTTATCGTCGTTCCCCTGCGCGGCTTGCCGCTGATACTCACGCTGCCGCCCCAGAGGTTTACCCGCTCCCGGATGCCCATGATCCCGAATGACTTCGGGTTGTCTACCTCTTCCCGGCTGATGCCCCTTCCGTTATCGGTTACTTCGAGGTGAATGCTGCCACCTTTCCGGACAAGGCGGACGCGGACGAGTGTCGCTCCGGAATGGCGGGCCACGTTTGTCAGAGTCTCCTGGAATATGCGAAAAAGGGTGGTAGCCCGGTCCTTGTCGACGGAGCCGTCCTTGCAGTCGAAATGTGCGTCGCACTGAACACCGGTCCTTCCCCGGAATTCCCCGACCTGCCATTCCATGGCAGCGGTAAGACCGAGGTCGTCAAGGAGTATGGGCCGAAGCTCTGTGGAGATCCGGTGGACGCTGTCTATTGTTCCGTCGACGAGATTGCGCATCCGCTGCACCTTGCCGGCAAGCGACAGGTCTCCCGGCGGCATCGAAGAGCCGAGCCACGCAAGGTCCATCTGGAGGGCCGTGAGCGATTGTCCCAGTTCGTCATGTATCTCGCGGGCTATGCGCATGCTTTCCTTCTCGCGCACGGATTGAAGGTAGATCGACAGCTCCCGGAGCTGTTCCCGGGAATTCGCCAGCTCCTGCTCGGCCCGCCTCTGCTCGGTGATGTCTTCGTAGGTGATGACTATCCGCCGTTGTTTCAGTGCGTCCCCGATCCGTGCCGACCTCATCCGGCAGAGGATGTCCCTCCCGTCCTTACGCCGGCAGTTGAACTCGTCGACGAAGGTGCGCTGATGTTCCAGGGTGCTGTAGAAGTGGCGGCCGATCTCTTCCGCCTCTCTCTCATTCCGGTAGAAGATGGTGACGCTCTTACCGATAAGCTCTTCCGGGCGCCAGCCGAAGACCTCCTCGACGGCCGTGTTGGCGAAGTTGATCCGCCTGTCCTCAAGGCCGACAACGGCCTGCGGGATGGCATCCAGGATGGACGACTTGAGGGCGTCCAGTTCCTGGAGGCTTTCCTTTGCAACCTTGTGTTCCGTGATGTCCATCGAATTGCCGAGAACGGCCTTCTGGGCCCTGAAAATGATGGGCGTCACCGTCTCCATGATCCATCTGACCTGCCCGTGCTTTGTTATGAGCCGGTATTCAAAGGGGGTAAGACGGCGGCCCTTCAGCATGTCGACGGTTTCCCTGACGGCCGCGACCCTGTCGTCAGGATGGACGACGCTGAGGGGATCCATCTTCAGGAGTTCCTCCTCCGTGTAACCCGTATACTCCTGAATATGGAGATTGACGAACTGGAACCTCTTGTTGACGGCGATATAGACGCCTACCTGCAGGTTGTTGGCAAGCGTCTTGTAGAGTTCCGTCTCTGCGGCGGCCGGCATGTTCAGCCGTTCACGCCCGGGACCTCCCCGTGATGTCAGTACCGTCTGTGCCAGTCTCTTCTTCATAGCCGTTCTCTGCCGTGTTAACGTTCACAGGTTCCGGTTTTCGGGGTCCGGAACATCAAAGGTCGAAAGCTGAACATGGAACTGCCCTGCCGTTGAGCCACCTTCGTTGTGGGATTGGTAAAGGTGAGGGTTTGTCCCAACGCAAGCCGGTGAGATTTACAATTCGGCCGGACGTTCATGTTCGTTCCGGCATCATGCCTAATAGTACAATGCCCCGCCGGTGATGTCAATCTCTTGCCCGTTATTTCAGGGTGTTATTGACATAAACCTGTCCGACTGATACCATCACGGGTAATAGAATACACTCAGCAAAAAGGGGGATGACATGGATCTGTTCGCGGCTATGCGCGGAAGGAGAAGCTGCCGGGATTACCTGCCGGACCCGGTGGGAGACGATGTGATCGAAAAGATCCTGGAGGCGGCAACATGGGCCCCATCACCGCTCAACATGCAGCCATGGGAGTTCTTCGTGATCACGGAGGCGGCGGTGAAGGAGAGGATTTACGATGAGGCACAGAGGTGCCGGCTGTGGTCACTCGAGAGGAGCGGCTGGAAGTGGCTCGATTCATACAGCGTGGATTTCCTGAAACAGGCGCCCGTCGTTGTGGCTGTGGTGGGCGACCCCGGGAAGACGGGTGTAGACATGTTCATGGAAGAGGGCAACATGGGATACCAGGCGGCATGTGCCGCGGCGGTCCAGAACATGCACCTTGCCGCGTATTCTCTCGGGCTGGGCTCGCTCTGGTTCACGCTGTTCGACAAGAAGGCCTTGAGGGGGATACTGGGGATCGACGGGGCGAAGGTGCCTCTCGCCCTCGTGTGCCTGGGCAAGCCGGCTTCGGATATCCGTGATGTCCCGAGAAAGGCCGCGAAGGACAGGACGACGTACCTGCGCTGAGACGCCCGGTCCGGCGGGTGCGGCAGAGAAGCAGATAGTCTGCCGCGCGCAACAGGGGCGGACCCGCTGCTGTCATGGTTTCGTTACGGGTCCTGCGAACTCCCACTGGCACCAGCTGTCCGGGGGGTGAGGACCGGGGGGGCAATATTTGCAGGATACCTTTATCCTGGGGTCGATGATCGCGACGACATTCGCAAAGCCATGGTCAAATGTGGGCCGGCAGGCGAAAACCTCCTTACCCGACCGCAGCCTCGCCTCCTGGGGAGGACAGGAGAGGACCGTCAGGAGGGCCCTTTCACCGTCCTTTTCGACCGTGTAGGAGCATTTTGCCGCCCAACTCATGAGGTTTATGGTGTTGAGGACCGCGTCGAGCCCCGCGTTCTCCGGCAGGGCAAGGACCTCCTTTATCCGCCGTGCTTCCGCTTTCGAGGACACGTCCCACATATGAATGTCGATCTCGAGGGCCTTTTCCGTCCCGTACCTGTCTTCAACCCCGGAAAACCACAGGCCGTCGCAGGTGTGCCAGTTCCATGAATACATCTTGATGAGTTCTATGAGCGTTTCCCTGGGGAGCTGCTCCAGCAGGGCGTGAACCGGGTTCTGTGGTGCTTCCATTGTCACCTGGCCTCCTTGTTGTGATGGGTGCGAAGATAGTATGACACGACGCGGGTCAGAAATGAAAAGAATTCCCAAAAAGAAGCGTGCAAAAGTAATATAATGATACCCGTTCGGGCAATGTCTGTCAGAGGGAGGCGTGGGTAATGAGAAATAGGTATCCGGCAGTGGCAGCGCCTTTGATGGCACTGTGTCTCCTGGCGATGATCGCTCTTCTTGTCGTGGGCAACAGCGCGCTTTGCGCGGAAACGGCGTTCAGGAACGTCATCGTGTTCGTGGGGGATGGAATGGGCTCTGCCCACACGACCTTGACCAGATGGTACAAAGGCGCCCCCCTCTCGCTGGACGCGATGTACGTGGGAGGGATGCGAACCTACGCCGCCGACTCCCTGATAACCGACTCCGCGCCTGCTGCGACGGCTCTTGCGAGCGGTCTCAAATCTGCGGACAGATCCGTAGGTATGATGGCCTGCGGGGCGACCATACCGTGGGTCAGCGATCCCGGGGAGTCCCGGTGCAAGCCTGTAGCGTCCGTGCTGGAGGGCGCAAAGCTGAGCGGCAGGTCCGTCGGTATTGTGGCGACCTCCAGCATCCAGCACGCGACGCCCGCCGCCTTCTCGTCCCACTGGCCTGACAGGGGGGATTACAACGAGATCGCAAGGCAGCAGGTGTATCAGGATATCGACGTGGTCCTGGGGGGTGGGAGACAATACCTGCTTCCCGCGGTAAAGGGTGGTACACGCAGGGACGACGAGGACCTCATCGCTGTCCTCCGGTCAAAAGGGTACCCTCTCGTGGCGGGCAGGGAGGAGATGCTGGGGGCTGCATCACCGAAGCTCTGGGGCATGTTCTCCGACGATGCGATGGCGTACGATCTCGACAGGAAGAGTCTCTCTCCGGGCGAACCTTCCCTGTCGGAGATGACAGGGAAGGCGATAGAGGTCCTGTCGAGGAACCCGAAGGGTTTCTTTCTCTTCGTGGAAGGGAGCAAGATCGATTGGGCGTCTCACGCGAACGATCCCATAGGTGTGATAAGCGACGTCCTTGCCTTCGATGAGGCTGTCGGGACCGCCCTCGATTTCGCGCGCAAAGACGGCGGTACGCTGGTGATCGCGCTGTCGGACCATGGAAATGGGGGAATGTCCATAGGGAACCGGATGACGGACGGGACCTACTCCCGCCTTCAGTATGAGCGGGTTGTCGGTCCCCTCAGGAAGGCATCCCTTACCGGCGAAGGCATCGAGAAGGTTTTGAAGGACGACAGGTCGGAGGACAACGTGAAAAGGGTGATCGCGGAATATCTCGGGATAGACGACCTGACACCGGGGGAGACGGCTGCCGTCCGGTCCGCTAAGCCCGGTAGGATGAACGCGGCGACGGGTGCTGTCGTAAGCACCCGGAGCTGCGTGGGCTGGACGACCCACGGGCATACGGGTGAAGACCTTTTCTTCTATTATTATGGCATGGACAGACCTCTGCCGATGATAGAGAACTCCGATATAGCCCATATCACGGCAAAGGCGATGGGATTCGACCTCGCCCACGTGGATGGACGTCTCTTCGTCCCCGCCGACGAGGCCTTCAAAAGGATCGGAGCATCGGTGACTCTCGACCGCAAGGACCCCCGCAATATGGTCCTTATCGTCGAATTGGAGGGCAAGAGAGCCGAGCTGCCCCTGAGCAAGAATATCATGAGGATAAAGGACAAGACGGAAACCACCCGTACGCTGGAAGGCATCACCATCCTCGCCCCCCAAACCGGCAAGGTCTACATCCCCCGGCAGGCGGTGGAGATCTTCCAAAAAACACAATAAGACAGAGAAAAGACGGTTCCAGGTTTCAGGTTTCAGGTTTCAGGTTTCAGGTTTGAGGCAAAAGACAGAGACAGTCTGACTTGACTGTCCGGTAAAACCGGAACCTTAATCTCTTCTGTCTCTAACCTGGAACCTGGAACCTGAAACCGTCCTTACTGCGACAGCCTGTCGGATATTCTGCGGGCGATGTGGACGAGGTGCTGTGCCATTTCGGGCAGTTTGTCGGTGGGCATGGAGCCGGTGAAGCCGAGGATGCAGATAGCCCCGACGGGGTAATCGTTGGCGTAGACGAGGGTGGCTATCGCCCTGACGCCCATGAGGTATTCCTCAAGGTCGAGGCTGTAGTGGCGTTTCCGCGTCACCCGTATCTCATCGATGAAACGGTCGAGGTCGGTGATGCTGTTCGGTGTGTATCGGGGCAGGCCCTTCTCCTTGAGAAAGTCGCGGATCTCCGCGTCCTCCATGGGGGCGAGAAAGGCTTTGCAGAACACCGATGCCGTTATCGGCAGCCGTGTCCCGACGGGGGACGATATCTTGAGCTTCTTGCGGGTCTCTATGGTGTCGATGACCTTGACGACGCTGTCCTCGCGGACACAGAGAAAGACCGTTTCGTCAACATCCTCGACGAGCTTCTCGAGGAAGGGACGGGCGATGGAACTGAGCTCGCCTCCCTGAAGGACCCTTTTCGCGATCTTGAAGAGTTCCTCGCCTATCGTGTAGCGCTTCGTGGACTTGCTCTTCACGATGAGGTTCTCCTCCTGAAGGGCCTTGAGTATCCCGAACACGGTGCTCTTGCTGAGGGCAAGCGTCCGTGCCACCTCCGTGACACCCAGCGGCCTTTTGCTGTCCACGATGAGCGAAAGCACTTCAAAGGTCTTCTTTATGACGGGCGCGCTATACATAATTCATTATGATGAACACTATATAGTATCCAAAGGTCTTTGTCAACGTTAATTTGTTGATAATACTGCTTTAAGAAGGGTAACACGACAAAGGTGCGTTTAGATTTATGATAGTGAACGCGAGGCTTCCATACGTCGCAGCGGGAACGGGACACCGGAAATTTAGGGTATGTTCAAAGGTGGGAGAATTTGGTACAATGGTGTGTCAAAAGACCATGTCGCCAGAGCACAGAATAAGATTTCTGCCGATAGACCGAAGTGTACCGGCAGAAGCAGGAGAGAACTTACTTGAAATCGCCATGAAAGCGGGGGTGCATATCAATGCCTCCTGCGGGGGGAGGGGAGTCTGCGGAAAGTGCAGGGTGCGCATGACCGGAGGTTCCCTGGCTTCTTCCCTCCACCCTTCTGTCGGTGAAGAGGAGTATGCCGCGGGGGTCCGTCTTGCCTGTGCATCCAGTGTCAACGGTGATGCCGAGATCGAGATCCCGCTGGAATCGCAGGTGGACAGAAGCGTCCTGAGGCGGTCGGCGGTCATGAGCGATGTGGACGCGGGAGACATCGACGAGGCGCTGCTCAGCGAATACGGCAGGGAGCCGCTGGTTGAAAGGTATGATATCGAGGTCCCCCGTCCCGATATTCAGGACAACGTCTCCGACGCGGCGAGGATATCGCGGGCGCTGGCGTCGAAACCGGGATGCGGCGACTGTGTTACCCTGCCCCTGGGCGTGATGCGCGGCCTGGGTGCCAGGCTCAGGGACGCGGACTGGAATGTCACCGTCGATGTGGCCATGATCGGCCCGAGAGAGGTCACGTCCGTCACCGGGGGCGGCTCCGAAGGATCCCACTATGCGATCGCCGTCGACATTGGGACGACGACCATTGCGGCCCAGCTTCTTTCCTGTGCGAGCGGCGAAGGGAAGGGGATCATCCTGGCGTCCTCTTCGGACTATAACAGGCAGATCAGTTTCGGAGAGGATGTCATCAGCAGGATCATGTACGCCGGAAAGGGCGACGGACTCAGGAAGCTTCAGGAGGTCGTCGTGTCCACCGTGAACCTCCTCATCGGCGAGATCCTTGAGGAGGCGCGCGTCGACAGGGCCGATGTGAGCCACGTCGTCGTGGCCGGGAACACGACAATGATGCACCTTTTTTACGGAATAGAGCCGAAGTACATCATGCTTGCCCCCTACACCCCGCTCGCGACGGGCTTCCCTCCCGTCGACTGCGGGGAGGTCGGACTCGCGACACCGCCCCGTACACGTCTTTTTGCCGTTCCCGGCGTCTCGTCCTACGTGGGGGGAGACATCGTGTCGGGCGTTGCGCTCTCGGGGATGACGGAAAGGGACGGCGTCTCCCTCTTTATGGATATAGGGACGAACGGCGAGATCGTACTCGGGAACGGACAGTGGCTCCTGTGCGCCTCCTGTTCGGCGGGTCCCGCTTTCGAGGGCGGAGGCATCGAGTTCGGCACGCGGGCGGCACCGGGTGCCATCGAAAAGGTACGCATCAACCCTGCCACCCTGGAGCCGATGGTCCTCACCATAGGCAGGAAGAAGCCGCTCGGCATTTGTGGTTCCGGACTCATCGACATCGTGGCCGAGCTTCTTCTCGCGGGCGTTATCGACCGCAACGGGAAGTTTTCGGTTGAACCGGGAACGAAGAGGGTAAGGAACGGCTCGAACGGCCGGGAGTACGTCCTGTGCTTCGCCTCGGAAACGAATATCGAGCGGGACATCGTGATCACCGAGATAGACCTCGACAATATCATGCGGACGAAGGCCGCGGTGTATGCGGGCTGCTCGGTTCTCCTCGAGAATGGAGGCCTTGCATTCAGCGATCTCGATATGGTTATTATTGCGGGTGGCTTCGGTCACTCCATAGACGTCGAAAAGGCGATCGTCGTGGGTCTTTTGCCCGAACTGCCGGCAGAACGTTTCCGGTTCATGGGGAACGCGTCCCTGGGAGGCGCCAGGATAGCTGCGGTTTCCCGCGGTTTCTTCGAGAAGACCGATCGGGTGGCGCGGTCGATGACGAACATCGAATTGTCGAACAATGCGCAGTTCATGGACGAGTTCATGGCGGCAATGTTCCTCCCCCACACGGACGGCAGGGCCTTTCCGGAGACGATGAAGGCTCTAGAGAACAGGTAATAGGTTATGGGTAATAGGCAATAGGAAGGAAGATGAAGACAGACAATGGGCTACGGCATACGCGCCAAGCGGGGGTTGGAGAAAGCTTTCTCCCATCACCCATCACCCATAACCCATCACCTGCCTCCACAGGAGGCCCCCATGCCTAGGGTGATCGCGCTTGCGGGTAAGGGCGGGGTCGGGAAGACGACGATAGGCGGAATGCTCGTCAGGTATCTTGTGGAGAAGGTGGGGAAGGGGCCGGTGCTTGCCGTGGATGCCGATCCGAACTCCAACCTCAACGAGGTGCTGGGTGTCGGGGTTCACGCCACCATAGGAGAGGCCAGGGAGAAGCTCAAGGAAGATGTACCCACGGGAATGAGCAAGGACAGCTGGCTGGAATACAAGGTTCAGGAGGCGGTCATCGAGGCGAAGGGCTTCGATCTTCTTGTCATGGGAAGGCCCGAGGGTCCCGGATGCTACTGCGCGGCGAACAGCATGGCGAAGAAGTACATCGACGCACTGAAGGGCAACTACGCCTTCGTGGTGGTCGACAACGAGGCAGGTATGGAGCACATGAGCCGGCTCGTGACGCAGGACGTGGATGTCCTCTACGTGATATCGGACCCGACGCCGCGGGGTATCCTCACGGCGCATCGGATCCTGTCGATTATAGGTGAACTCGGTCTTCATATAGCGAGGACCGTTGTCATAGTCAACCGTTTTGACGGGAAGGACGGAGGCATGCTGGAGAAGGCCGCCCGGGAGAAGGGCGTCGCCATCGGCGGCATTGTCAGGGATGATGATGATCTCGTGCGGGCCGACGCGGAGGGAAAGAGCGTTTTCGAACTCATGCCCTCGTCAGGTTCGCTTGTTGATGCCTGGGCCATCTTCGAAGGGACGATGGGTCCCGACGGGAGCGCTGGTCTGTGACGAAGGAGCATATATGACGGCAAGGATCATCAGTGGAACGGAGGTGGCGAAACAGGTCCGGGAGCGGATAGCCCGGGAGGTGGTCGCTCTCCGTGAGAGGACGGGCGTCACGCCGGGTCTCGTGACCATCCTCGTTGGTGATAACCCCGCGTCGGTGAGCTATGTCACCGGAAAACAGAGAAGCGCCAGGGAGCTTGGTTTCCACTCCATACAGGAAGATCAGCCGGCAGACGTATCGGAGGAGCAACTCCTCGACCTCATCGGCAAATATAACAATGACCCCGCGGTCCACGGCATCCTCGTGCAGCTTCCTCTGCCGAAGCATATCAACGAGACAAGGGTTCTGAACGCCATAGACCCCGACAAGGATGTTGACGGCCTGCACCCCATGAACCTCGGCAGGCTCATGATAGGCGAGGCGCGCTTCTATCCCTGCACGCCTTTCGGCATCAGGGAGCTTCTTGCCATGGCGGGCGTGGAAACGAAGGGCGCCGAGGTCGTCGTCGTCGGGAGAAGCAACCTCGTCGGCAAGCCCATCTCCATGATGCTCGTCCAGAAAGAGGCGAACGCCAACGCGACGGTGACCATGTGCCACACGTCGACACGGGACCTGGCGGCACACACGAGGAGAGCGGACATCCTCATCGTCGCGGCGGGCAGGGTAAAAGCGATAACCGCCGACATGGTCAAGGACGGTGCCGTCGTGATAGATGTCGGCGTCAACAGGATAGGCGTTACCCCCGAAGGCAAGGCGAGGCTTTGCGGCGACGTCGATTTCGAGACGGTGAAGGAGAAAGCCTCCGTCATCACGCCCGTTCCGGGCGGTGTGGGGCCCATGACGATCACCATGCTCATGCAGAATACGCTTAAGGCGGCCGAGATGGCCGCGGAAGGGAAGTGAGCCATGGAAGAGTACCGGTACGAGGAGAAGGAAGACCACGCGGGCAGGAAAGTGAAGGTCCTGGGGGCCACCTTCGAGGAAGGCAAGCCCGAGGAGCGCGGGGACTGGCGAGAGAAACTTGGCAGCCGCGATGAAAGGATCGGGTTCATACGCTCCGCCATGCGCTACTGGTACAGCGCGGACTGGTACGGGAGCGAGAAGAGAAAGCAGGAAGCCTGAGTGTGGCATTCGTACATGGCTCGACACAGGGGAGGAAGATATGGCCTTTGAGATTCCTAAGATAAAATACACGGGGAAGATACGGGAGGTTCAGCTGGGCACGGGGGAGAAGGCGCTCAGCATAGGCGGCGCGAGCTGTTACCCTTTCCACCGTTTTGAGGGTGATATGCCCAATCTCCCGAGGGTGGCCTTCGAGGTCTGGGACAGCCCTCCCGAGGAATGGCAGGAGTGGGCCATCGAGCCTTACGGAGACGTTCTCTCCGATCCCGTTGCCTGGGCAAGGAAATGCATCGACTCTTACGGGGCGGAGATGATCGTCCTGCAGCTGAGGAGTGCCGACCCCAACGGGGAGAACAAGGGGGTTGAAGAGGTCGTGGAGGTCGTCAGGAAGGTGGCTTACGCCATCGACGTGCCCCTTCTCGTCTGGGGAACGGCAAACGACGACAAGGACGCCGAGCTCCTAAGAAGGGTCGCCGAGGCATGCGAGGGCAAAAATGTCGCCGTCGGTCCCGTTTCGGACAAGAATTACAAACAGATAGGCGCCATGGCCATCGGCTACAGCCAGGTCGTCATGGCATCCTCACCGATAGACGTCAACCTGGCGAAACAGCTCAATATTCTGCTTGGCAACCTCGGGGTCAACGAGGAGAAGATCGTCATCGATCCCACGACGGGAGGTCTCGGCTACGGTCTCGAATACACCTATTCGGTGATGGAGCGCGACAGGATGGCGGCGCTTACCCAGGAGGACACCAAACTCCAGTTCCCCGTAATCTGCAACCTTGCCCCGGAGGTCTGGAAGAGCCGGGAGACGAGACTGACGAAGGACGAAGACCCGAAACTGGGCGACGAGAAAAGGCGCTCCATTCTCATGGAGGCGGTCACGGCAATGACGCTGCTTGTCGCGGGGGCGGATATCGTCGTCATGCGCCATCCTGACAGCGTATCCCTCATCAGGGACATGATAGGCGAACTCTGCGCTTAAAGCGTGGAAGGAGAGATAATGGCCGACGGCAAGGAAAAGAGCATTGACAAGGCAACTCTCGAGCTTATCGACAAGGCAGAGAGGGAAGGCATCTCCACCGTTTTTTCCCGGGCCGATGAGATCAAACCCTGCCCCATAGGAGTGGAGGAGAGCTGCTGCAAGGTTTGCTCCATGGGTCCCTGCAGGATGCCCCGTTCGAAGAAGGGTGAGGGCGCTCGGCGTGTCGGCGTTTGCGGGGCAACGATCGACACCGTTGTGGCGCGCAACTTCGCCAGAAAGGTTGCCGCCGGTTCGGCCTCCCACTCGGACCACGCGCGGGAGGTTGCCACCACGTTTCTCATGACGGCCCGCGGAGAGACGCAGGACTTTTCCATCAAGGACGAGACAAAGCTCCTCGAGGTGGCCCTGGACTTCGGTATCAATATCGAGAAGCGCGACACGAAGGACATCGCCATCGAGCTTGGGGAAAAGGCCCTCTACGAGTTCGGCAAGCAGTCGGGCGCGCTTGTTTTCACGGGCAAGGCGCCCCTGCGCAGGCAGGAGATATGGAGGAAGCACGGCGTGGTCCCCCGGGGTGTCGACCGCGAGATCGTGGAGGTGATGCACCGGACTCACATGGGTGTCGACCAGGACTACCGGCACATCCTTCAGCAGGCAACCCGCGCGGCCCTTGCCGACGGGTGGGGCGGTTCCATGATATCCACGGAACTGCAGGATATCATGTTCGGCACTCCCGTCCCGGTACTCGGTGCGATCAATCTAGGGGTCCTGAAAGAGGACCACATCAATATAGTCGTCCACGGCCACGAACCGCTCTTGCCCGAGATGCTCGTTGTTGCGAGCCGCGACCCCGCCATCAGGGAACTCGCGGAGAAGACGGGCGCGAAGGGGATAAACCTGGCGGGAATGTGCTGCAGCGCCAACGAGATACTCATGCGCCATGGGATCCCCTGTGCCGGTAACTTTCTCCAGCAGGAGCTGGCCCTTGTGACGGGTGCCGTGGAACTCATGACCGTCGACGTCCAGTGCCAGATGCAGGGACTGGCCAATGTCGCCGAATGCTTTCATACGAAGCTCATCACCACCTCCGACAGGGCCATGATCGAAGGGGCGGAGCATATCGAGTTTCACCCGGAAAAGGGACTCGACACGGCGAAGAAAATCCTCACGATGGCCATCGAGAACTATCCCAACAGGCGTCACGCCGTGTACATCCCACCCCAGAGAGAGGACATGGTGGCAGGCTTCAGTCATGAGACCATAACCTATCTTCTGGGCGGTCTCTTCCGTGCAAGCTACCGGCCTCTCAATGACAACATAGCCAATGGAAGGATAAGAGGTGTTGCAGGCGTTGTGGGATGCAACAACGTGCGGACTCAGCATGATGCCGCCCATCTCGCGATGATAAAGGAACTGATAAAGAACGATGTTCTCGTCCTGACGACGGGCTGCAGCGCCATGGCGTGCGGCAAGGCGGGGCTGCTGACGCCCGAGGCGGCGCACCTCCACGCGGGCGGCGGGCTCGCGGAGGTCTGCGAGGCGATCGGTATCCCTCCGGTCCTCCACATGGGGGCCTGTGTCGACAATTCCCGGATACTCATAGCCGCCACGGCCATGGTCAAGGAGGGAGGTCTCGGCGACGATCTTTCCGACCTCCCCGCCGCCGGTGCCGCGCCTGAATGGATGAGCGAAAAGGCGCTCGCCATAGGTCAATACTTCGTGGCCTCGGGGATATTCACCGTTTTCGGGACCACCTGGCCCACGCTGGGGAGCGAGAAGGTCACTGAGCACCTTTTCCATGAATACGAAGATATGTACAAGGGGATGTGGGCCTTCGAGCAGGACCCGGTAAAGGCGGCCGGGCTCATGATCGCCCACATCGACAAGAAGCGCAAGGCCCTGGGGATCGACAAGGGGCGTGAACGCGTTCTCTTCGACATGGCGATGAGAAGGGCGATGGAGTAGCGGATATGACGGGGATTGTGGTTGTTCGGAACATGGAAGACAAAAGGGTGAATGAATGTCCAAGATCATAGCATCGGCGGCGATACGGGGCGCCCGGAAGATCTTCACCCAGGCCCAGGCGAAGTACCGCGAGGCCATGGAAAAATTCGGGCCCGACCAGGAGATCGGTTTTCCCAACACGGCCTATTACCTGCCCATCATATACTCGATGACGGGTATAGCGGTTTCGAAGGTCAAAGACATGGAGCGAGTCCTCGATATGTGCCGGAGACTCATCCCGCCGCCTGTCAGGGAGGCAGTTGCTCTTCCCTACCTTGCCCCCGCGCTCGATGCGGGCATGGGCACCTTCTTCGCGGAAGAGATGATAGAGGCCGTGCGCTACCTCGAAGAGCCCGACAGGTACGCCGCCGACTCCGAGGAGGTGGCGGAAGGGGCGATGTGGCTGGGGGCAGCGAACGACGTGATTTTCAGGAAGAGGGGGGTCGAATTCGTCGACGGGACCGCTCCCGGTTTCGCGGCAATAGCCGGCGCCGCACCGGATGCGGCGACAGCGGCGAAGATCGCCCTTGAGCTTCAGGAGAAGAACCTTTACGTCTTCATGGTCGGGCAGAACGGCGGAAAGCGTTTTGCCGAGCAGCTTGTAGAGGCCGGGGTCCAGATAGGCTGGCCAACGCGCCTTGTCCCCTTCGGGCCCGATATCCAGCAGGCGGTTTTCGCCATCGGGTTCGCCTGCCGCGTCGCCATGGCCTTCGGCGGCGTTCGCCCCGGCGATTTCAGGCGCAATCTCATCTACAACAAGGACAGGACCTTTGCCTTTGTCCTCGCCCTCGGGGACGTGACCGATGAATGGTACGCCAACGCGGCCGGGGCGATCAACTGGGGCTTCCCGACGATCGCCGACACGCCCATACCACAGGTCCTTCCCACGGGCATCTGCACCTACGAGCACGTGGTGTCCGACATCCCCCACGACCAGATCGTGCAGAAGGCGGTGGAGGTCCGGGGTCTCAAGGTCCAGGTGGCGAAGGTCCCCATCCCCGTGTCCTACGGTCCCGCCTTCGAGGGCGAGCGTGTCCGCGGCGAGGACATCTACCTCGAAATGGGCGGCGGACGGACGATAGCGGTGGAGCTGACGACGTCGAAGAACATGGAAGAGGTGGAGGATGGAAGTGTGGAGGTCATCGGGTCCGATGTTCCGGACGTCGAGGCCGGATCGAGACTTCACTTTGCCATGGTCGCCGAGGTGGCGGGACGCAGTTTCCAGGAGGATTTCGAGCCCATCCTGGAGAGGCAGAACCATCACCTCATCAACCAGGCACAGGGGATCATGCACATCGGCCAGCGCGACATCGCCTGGATAAGGGTCTCCCGTCAGGCCGTGGAGAAGGGCTTTACCCTCAAGGACATCGGCAGGATCATCCACGCCAAGTACCACCAGGATTTCGGAGCCATCTTCGACAAGGTACAGGTGAAGATCTATACCGACGAGGCGAAGGTCCGCGAGGTCCTGGACGTCGCCCGGGCCGCTTACGCGCACAGGGACGCGCGCATCGAGGGCATGACGGACGAGAGCACGGAGACGTTCTACTCCTGTATCCTCTGCCAGTCTTTCGCCCCGAGCCACGTTTGTGTGATAAGCCCCGAGAGGACGGGCCTGTGCGGGGCTTATAACTGGCTCGACTGCCGCGCGGCGTACGAGATCAACCCCGAGGGACCGAACCAGCCCATTCAGAAGGGTACCGTCATCGACGACCGGTACGGCCAGTTCCGCGGCTGCAACGAGTACATACGCAAGGCGTCCCGTCAGAAGGTGGAGAACGTGAGCCTCTACAGCCTCATGGTGGACCCCATGACCACCTGCGGCTGCTGCGAATGCATCGCCGCCATCCTGCCCATGTGCAACGCCATCATGACCGTCGACCGTGATTTCACCGACATGACGCCCTGCGGCATGAAGTTCACGAGCCTTGCCGGTTCCGTCGGCGGCGGCGCGCAGGTGCCGGGGTTTCTGGGCCACAGCAAGTACAACATCACCCAGAAGAAATTCCTGAGCGGCGACGGGGGCCTTTTGAGGGTTGCCTGGATGCCGAAGAGGCTCAAGGACGAGGTCTACGGGCGTCTGAAGAAGAGGGGTGAAGAACTGGGTTACCCCGACCTCCCGGACATGATAGCCGACGATACGGTGGCAAAGACGGAGGAAGAGGTACTGGAGTACATAACACAAAAGGGACATCCCTGTTTGGGGATGGAAGACCTGCTGTAAGAAGACAGGTGATGGGTAATAGGTGATGGGTGATAGGAAAGACAGATTTCTTTTCCCATGACCTATAACCTATTACCTATGACCTGTGTCATTTTGAAAGGAGATTTCGATGGCGTTAACGGGGATTCAGATACTGAAGCTTCTTCCCAAGACCAATTGCGGGGAGTGCAAATTTCCGACGTGCCTTGCCTTTGCCATGGCGCTCGCCGCGGGGAAGACGGAGCTTGACCTGTGCCCGCAGGTCTCTGCCGACGCGAGGGCACAGCTTTCGGATGCGAGCGCCCCGCCCATCAGGCAGTTGTCCATCGGCCTCGACGAGTACGGGGTGAAGATCGGCGGAGAGACGGTGCTCTTCCGTCACGAGAAGACCTTCTTCAACAAGCCCGGTATCGCCGTCCTTATAACGGACGCGATGGATGACGGCGAGGTGGAGCGCCGCCTGACCGCCCTGGAATACTTCCATTATGAACGGGTGGGCGTCACGATGAAACCCGAGATGGCCGCCATCAAGTTTACGGGAAACAAGGATCGATTCATAGCCATCGTGAAGTCGGCCCTCGTCAGACCCTGTGCTGTCATTCTCATCTGCGGCGAGGCGCCGGTGATGAAGGAGGCCCTCGATATCGTACGGGACAAGAAGCCCCTCGTCTACGGGGCGACGCCGGACAATTACGAGGCCTTCGGCGCTCTGGCGAAGGAGTACGGAGTGCCCCTTGCCGTCGTCGGCAGAGGGCTTGATGAAGTGGCCGCTTTGACGGAAAAACTGACGGCCATGGGACTCAAGGACCTGGTTATCGATACATCGGCGCGGGGGATCAAAGATGCCTTTACGGACCAGGTGGCCATCAGGCGCGCTGCGCTGATCTCCCGGTTCAAGCCCCTCGGTTTTCCTACGATCACCTTTCCCTGCGAGATGACGGACGACCCCATGAAGGAGACGCTTATCGCATCCCTCTTCGTAGCGAAGTACGCGGGAATAATAGTGCTCAGCGATCTGAACGGCGAAACCCTGTTCCCTCTTCTCCTCCAGAGGCTCAATATATACACCGATCCCCAGCGTCCCATGACGACGAAGGAGGGCATCTATCCCATCAACAGCCCCGATGACAGCTCGCCGGTTCTCGTAACGTGCAACTTCTCGCTCACCTATTTCATAGTGAGCGGAGAGATCGAGAACTCGCGCGTGCCGAGCTGGCTGTGCATCATGGACACGGAAGGGCTTTCCGTCATGACGGCCTGGGCGGCCGGCAAGTTCGTCGGTGACCTGGTCGGCTCCTTCATAAAGAAGTCCGGTGTGGAAGAAAGGATAAAGCACCGCAGCCTCATCATCCCCGGCTACGCCGCCGCCATACTGGGAGACCTGGAAGAGGAGCTTCAGGGCTGGAAGATAATGATAGGCCCACGGGAGGCGGCACACCTGCCGGCGTATCTGAAAACGTGGAAATGAGACAGGTGATAGGTAATAGGTAATGGGTCATGGGTGCAAAGAGGAGCTTTTTCCCTGTAACCCATAACCGATGACCCATCACCTTTCTTTCACTTGGAGGTGGTCATGTTTCTCATAGGTGAGAACCTCAACGTCATGTCGAAGAAGCTCGGCGAGGCCTTCCTTAGGAGGGATGCCGGGCCGATACGGAAGATGGCCGAGGCCGAGGCCGAGGCCGGGATGGACATGATCGACCTCAATATCGGGCCCGCGCGCAAGGCCGGCCCCGATTTCATGGAATGGCTCGTCACCGTGGTACAGGAGGTCACGGACCTCCCCCTGTCCCTCGACACCTCCAATATAGAGGCCATAGAGGCGGGTTTGAAGACGGCGAAGACAAGACCGCTCATCAACTCCATCTCGGCGCGGCCGGAAAGGATGGAGGCCTTGATGCCCATGGCGAGGAAACATAACGCGGCGTTCATCGGCCTTACGCTCAGCGCCGAGGGTATTCCCCGCGATGCCAACGAACGGGGACTTTGCGCCGCCGAGATCCTGGCGGCCGCCGCGAGCCACGGCATTCCGGAGGAGGACATCTGGATCGACCCCATCGTCCTGCCCGTGAACACCCAGCAGCTCCAGATAGAGGGCTGTACCGAGTTTGTCATGATGCTGTCCGACCTGGCACCCTCCTCGAAGTCCACCTGCGGCCTGTCGAACGTGTCCAACGGGGTGCCATCGCACCTGAGGGGCATTATGAACAGGACCTATCTCATGATGCTGAAGCGCTACGGGATGTATTCCGCCATCGTCGATGCCTTCGACAATGAGCTCAGGGCCATAGCCCGGGGAGAGATGCCCGAACTGGAAGCTCTCGTCCACCGTGTCATGGACGGTGAAGAGGTGGAGATTTCAGGGCTCTCGAAGGAGGCAGGCGACTACGTCAAGACCGCCCGGGTCCTCATGGGCCAGGCCCTCTATTCCGATTCGTGGCTGGAGATCTGAGCAACGGTTCCAGGTCCCACGTTTCAGGTTTCAGGAAAAAAATAAGAACCGTTGTTCTGAGCAGCGCAAATGAGGGGATGTTTCGGTGGCTGCCTATCTTCTTGTTGAGATACTGGAGATCACGGATGCCGGAAAGTATGGGCAGTACATCAACGCCGTGAAGTCTGTCGTCGAGAAGGGCGAGGGGGAGTACGTGGTCCGGACCGACCGTGTCAGGCCGTTCTTTGGTGGACGAGCACCTGTGAGGATCATCCTCATCAGGTTCAAGGACACAGAGAGTCTCGATGCCTGTTTCAGTTCCGAAGAATATAGAAGGATCGCTCCGCTCCGCGGGATGTCGACACGATCCCGGGCGTACGTGATCGAGGAGGACTGATAGAGGGCGGTCCCTTGTTTTTCGTGGCTGAGGGACAAGCCCCCTGTCATTATCAGGTTGAGAGTACGGCCGTAGTCGTTGTACAATTCGTTACAGTCGCTGTTCTGATAATAGGAGGAACACAATGAATAGACGGTTTGCGCGAACGTTGATATGGGTGCTGGTGGCGTCCCTTATCGTTCCTGCGGGGGTGTTCGCGCAGGGCACGGGGACGTCGAAGCCGGCGTTCAAGCAGGAGGAACTGGAGCAGCTCCTGGCTCCCATCGCCCTTTATCCCGACGACCTCGTAGCCCAGATACTCATGGCGTCGACGTATCCCCTCGAGGTGGTTGAGGCGGCGCGGTGGGTGAAGGCGAACCCCAATCTTAAGGGGAATCAGTTGACATCCGCCCTGGAGAAGCAGAACTGGGACCCCAGCGTCAAGTCCCTTGTGAACTTTCCCTCGGTCCTCACCATGATGAACGATAAGCTGGACTGGACGCAGAAGCTCGGGGACGCCTTTTTGGCGCAGCAGAAGGATGTCATGAACACGGTCCAGAAGCTAAGGGCCAAGGCACAGGCCTCGGGGAACCTCAAGACGACGAAGGAACAGAAGGTAGTCGTGCAGGACCAGGTCATCGTGATACAGCCTGCCGACACGCAGGTGATCTACGTTCCCACGTATAACCCCACCGTTGTGTATGGCGCCTGGCCCTATCCGGCCTATCCGCCGTACTATTATTACCCGCCGGGATACGTGGCGGGGGCGGCGGCGTTCTCCTTCGCGGCGGGCGTTGCCGTGGGCGCCGCCTGGGGTTACGCGTGGGGCGGCTGCAACTGGCACAACGGTGACGTGAACGTGAACGTGAACAAGAACGTGAACGTCAACAACCAGATCAACAGGAACAATTACGCGAACAAGATATCGACCAACCCGGGCGGGCAGGGGGAATGGAAACACGACCCCTCCCACAGGAAGGGCGTTGCCTACCGGGACCAGGCGACAGGCGCGAAATACGGGCAGTCACCGAGGCCGGGTGCCGACACCAGGCGCGACTTCAGGGGCTATTCACCCGATGCGAGGGGCTCGCAGCCGCAGGCCGCGGGCCGGTCCGGAAGGGATTCAATGGGACAGGGAAGACCCTCGTCGGCGAGTCCCCGGCCCGAGACGCCGAGGTTTGACCAGGGTTCCATGGACAGGCAAGGGACCGGTCACGCCTTTGAGGGTATGGAACGCGGCGGCACGCAGACAAGGACGGAGAGCGAACGGGGCCGCTCGAGCCGCGAGAGCATGTCCGGTTTCGGTTCCGGAGCCGAGAGAGGATCGGGCGGCGGCTTCGGCCACGGCGGCGGAGGCGGCCGTCGCCGATAGGCCCCGGATTGCAGGCATGACGTGCACAACGAACGTTACGAGGAGGAAGACGTATGATCCGCGTTATGAATAGAAAGAGAGTCATATCTCCGGGAAGGCTTGTCGTGATCATCGGTATCGCGGCACTTGTTGCGATGTTCCTGTCAGTGACACAGGGGCAGGCCGCAGCCTCGAAGGCGCCGAAACAGCTGACCTTTGCCACCGCCGAAGAGGCGGTGCGGGTGCTTGTCGATGCTGCGCGGGCGAAGGACACAAAGGCCATGCTGGCGATCTTCGGACCCGAGGGAAAGGGCGTCATCATCTCCGACGACGAGGCGGTCAACAGGGACCTTTTCGAGCGCTTCGTGAAGGCGTCACAGGAGCTGAGCAGGCTCGACATGTCCACGGACAACAAGGCGTTCCTCTACGTGGGCAACAACGAATGGTCCTTCCCGGTCCCGATAGTGAAAAAGTCAGACAGGTGGTCCTTCGATACGAAGGATGGAAAGACCGAGATACTCCACCGGAGGATAGGCAGGAACGAACTCAGTGCCGTTCAGGCCTGTCTTGCCTATGTGGATGCCCAGAAGGACTACGCGAGAATGATTGGCCGGAGGGACGGCGTGGCCGAATACGCCCGGCAGTTCCTGAGCGATCCGGGAAAACGTAACGGTCTGTATTGGGAGAGCCGCGAAGGCGAGGAGCCAAGTCCTCTGGGTGTCTTCATGGCGAGAGCAAGGTGGCAGCATTCTCTGCTGGAGCCGCCGGCGGGCAAGCCGGTACCGTACCATGGTTACTTCTACAAGATACTTACCGCTCAGGGCAAGAACGCGCCGGGCGGGGCATATAATTACATCGTTGACGACAGGATGACCGGGGGTTTTGCTCTTGCCGCCTGGCCGGCCCAGTACGGTGTTACGGGAGTCATGACCTTCATTGTGAATCAGGATGGTGTCGTTTACGAGAAGAATCTCGGTAAGGTCACGGGGAAGGCGGTCTATCACATGAAAGCCTTTAATCCCGACGATTCCTGGAAAAGGGTGGAATAGTGAATATGGACCTGGTAGAACTGCACAATTCGGATAAGAAGATATCCGCCGTCATCCTGGGGACCTGGGCGATCGGCGGCAGCCACTGGGGGCCCTACGATGAGGCGAACGCGGTCAGGGCCATCGAAACGGCCCTCGAAAATGGAATAAACGCCATCGACACGGCGCCCGTGTATGGAGACGGCCATGCGGAGGAGCTCATCGGAAAAGCCATCCGCGGCAGGAGAGACAGGGTCTTCCTGGCGACAAAGTGCGGCCTCGACATATACGACCGTTCCTACAGGCGCGATCTTTCGCCGGCATACATCGAAAGGGACCTTCACGGGTCGCTCAAGCGTCTCGGCACAGACTGCATCGACCTGTACCAGTGCCACTGGCCGGACCCCGAGGTCCCCGTCGAGGAAACGATGGCGGCGCTCACGAGGTTCAGGGATGAGGGGAAGATCAGGCATATCGGTGTATCCAATTTCAGCGGTCCCCAGCTCCTGGAAGCCTTGAGGTGCGTTGCCCTTTTCTCGTTGCAGCCGCACTATTCCCTGCTGGAGAGGAGCGTCGAGGAGGATCTGCTCCCCATCTGCATCGAGAAGAGCATAAATGTGTTTCCCTATGGCTCCCTGGGCGCCGGTATGTTGACGGGAAAATACCGTGAATGCCCCCGGTTCAAGAAAGGTGATGCCCGGTCTTTCTTTTACCGTTACTACAAGCCCGCGTACTGGCCCGGGGTGCGGCGGCTCGTGGACGAGGTGGAAGCGATTGCCACGCGCAAGGGGACAACCTCCGGGGCCGTGGCACTCTCGTGGCTTCTCAAACAGCCCGGGGTCACTTCCGTGATCGTCGGCGCACGTTCGGCCGACCAGGTCACTGGAAACACAGCCGATGTGCCGGTGGACTTGAGCGATGAGGATATGCGCACCCTCGAGACGTTCTCCCGGCAGGTCTACGAGGCCTGAAGAGAGCAGGGCGGGAGAAGGGCCGTGCGTCAGATTGCGGGGCCCCCGCTGTCATCCTGCGGGCGCCAGTCGACGGGCTCTTGAGCGGGGCCATTTCGATATACCCCGCTCTTCTGCGGTACCGCCAGTGTTTCCGGCAACGATGGCACGAGCCAGTTTTTCGGCCCTTGCGGCCTGCCGTGCTTCCATGAGGTCGATGAGCGCCCTCTGGTTGTCAGGAGACCCATGTTCCCCCTTCAGGCCGTGCAGGCGGGATGGTTGTCCGGACACATTATTCCTGAGGCTGTTATAAAGGATCGCGAGCCGGTTGTTCCCTGACAGGAGAAGGATCGTGTTACAGAACCTGTCCCAGGCCTTGACAAGGTCCTGCCGGTTTCCTTTCGCAAGGTGGTTCTCAGACTGTCGCACTATCCTGCGGAGAAGGTTGAGTTCGTTCTCTGTCACCCTGGAGGTTGCAAGATACGCTGCGTATCCCAGGAGGATCGCGGCGACTCCCCGTGTTTCCCGGATATCCTCCTCGCTCGCGGAGTTTACCGCGTGTCCCCCTGTGGGGAGCTTATAGACCAATCCTTCCCGCTCCAGTTTGTGTATCGCTTCCCTGAGCGGGGTTCTGCTTATCCCCATTATATCGGCGAGCTTTGTCTCGACGAGGCGTTCGTCGGCCTTGAACCATCCGTTCATCACCGCGCCCTTCAGCTCGGTGTACGCCCGTTCGCAGAGCAGATGCCGTCTTGCTTTCCCATTCCCTTTAAATGCAATATTCATCTCGTCATCCTTCCATGGAGGGTAACCCGTCTGCGATCCCTGTTCGCGCCGGTCTTACGCGGGACAGGGCGATCCTGGCGATGTCGGGGAAGAGTTCCCCTTCGTACCGCAGGCTTTTCGCGGACCAACGCGGGACAGCTGAAAAAGTCGGTCAGGGATTCAAGGGTAATGGTATCTCATGAAATTCCTCCTTATTCCTCGTAAGGCTTCGATCGGGACGGTCTACCCAAGGTTTCCTGACTTAGGGGCACCGAAAGCCAACGCGCCTTCCCATCCCGGTGTCAAGGGACAGTGGCCGGCTCATCGCCAGGCGTTGCTTAAAACCCCATCACAGTTGCGGGACAGCGGAAGATTTTCACTTCGCTTCCCTTGAAAGTAAACCATGTTGCTCTTTACTGTATTTACAACAACACACCTGCCCAAGTCAACAGTTCATGGTTCTTCAATGTTCCGCAAGCTCTCTCCGTACGGCCCGGGTTGCCGTGACCATGTTCCTGAGACTCGGGGATACCTCCGCCCATTTTCTCGTCTTCAGTCCGCAGTCGGGGTTTATCCATACACGCGATGCCGGCAGGGCAAGGAGAAGCTGCCGTATCTTGTCCGTCAGCTCGTACACCGTGGGCACCCTGGGGGAATGGATATCGTAGACCCCGGGACCTATGTTGTTCCTGTAGCCCTGATCGTTGAACACCTTGAGCAGCCTGTTCCCGCTTCTCGAAGTCTCTATGGCAAGGACGTCGGCGTCCATCCTTTCCAGGGTTTGAACGATATCGGTGAAATCGCTGTAGCACATGTGTGTATGGACCTGTGTCGTCATGCGGGCGGAACTCACCGCAAGCTGGAAAGATTTTACGGCCCACCGTTCATACTTGTCTTTCTTCTCTTTTCTCAATGGGTATCCCTCTTTGAAGGCTGCCTCATCCACCTGGACGATCCCGATCCCGGCGTTCTGCAGGTCCTCTATCTCGTCCCTGATGACGAGGGCGATCTGTTCGCACACGTCGGAGCGTTCGATGTCGTCGCGCACAAAGGACCAGTTCAGAATGGTGACGGGGCCCGTCAGGATCCCCTTGACGGGTTTACGGGTCCTGCTCCGGGCGTAGGATATGATATCGACGGTCATCGGTCCGTTTCTGCTTATGTCGCCGTAGATGACGGGCGGTTTGACGCAGCGGGTGCCGTAGCTCTGCACCCAGCCGTTCTGCGTAAAGACGAAACCCGACAACTGCTCGCCGAAGTACTCGACCATGTCATTTCTTTCAGGCTCGCCATGGACGAGCACATCGAGGCCTATCTTCTCCTGGAATTCTATGCAGGAGTCGATATGGTTCCTGATCCTCAATGTGTATTCGTCCCCGGTGATGGCCCCTTTCTTCAGGTCCTGACGGAGCTTTCTCAAGGAATCTGTCTGGGGGAAGCTCCCGATGGTTGTTGTCGGCAACGGGGGGAGTTCGAGGACCTTGCTCTGAGCCATCACCCTTTCCGCAAAGCTGCCCTCACGGACCCTTTGCGTTATGGAACGCGAACGCCTGCGGACGGCAGGGTCATGGATCCTGAGGGAACATTGCCTGTCCCGGATGATTCGCTGGTTTGCCTGCAGTGTTTCCGGGTACCCCGGTGTGCCGTTTCGTGTTGAATGCATGTCAGAGATCTCCGAAAGCTCCGTCAGCTTCTCCCTGGCGAAACTCATCCAGGAGCATATCTCCCGGTCAAGGGCGGTTTCATGCGTTAGACTGTAGGGGACGTGCAGAAGGGAGCAGCTTGTGGACAGTATGATGTCGTCCGGTGGCACCAAGTGTTCCAGGGCCTGCAGCGTGGCCAGGGATCTTTGATAGTCGTTCTTCCAGATGTTCCTGCCATCGACTATGCCGGCGATGAGCCTCTTGCTGTTGAAGTGGCCCAGTGCGAGGAGGTTTTCGGGACCGCAGACGAGATCGAGCCCCAGGGCGAACAGGTCGATGTCGCGGAGAGCTTCGATGGCCTCCGCTGCGTGGTCGAAGTATGTCGTCACGATGAGCCTGACGTTGGGCGCTGCGCTCGTCAGCGTTTTGTAGACTGTCTTCAGGCATTCGAGGGTTCTGCTGTCAGGGTCGCTGACGACTATGGGTTCGTCGAACTGGACGAAGACTTCGTCGTCCAGCCGGGAGATGCTCCGCAGAAGGGAAACGTAGAGGGGAAGGAAGGCGGGCAGCAGATCGAGGGTATCTTCGTTGCCGTCCACCCTCTTTGAAAGAGCCAGAAAGGTGACGGGACCGATGAGGTTGATCTTGGTTTTTATGCCGATCTCCGCGGCCTCGTTGAATTCGGTGAGTACCTTTGCGGGACGCAACTCCAGGTCCATGTCCCCGGAAAGCTCGGGAACGATATAATGGTAGTTGGTGTTGAACCACTTCGTCATCTCCATCGCGACGGCATTCCCGGTTCCCCGTGCCATGGCAAAGTAGCGGGCGTGATCGTCCTCGATGTGCCTGAACCGTTCCGGGACGGCATTGAAGAGGACCGCCATGTCGAGCATGGAGTCGTAGAGACTGAAATCATTGCTGCTGATGAAGTCGATACCGCGGGCCTTTTGGTCCTGCCAATGCCTGATCCTGAGGTTTTTCGAGACGCGCTTGACCGTGTCAAGCCCCTCTCTTTGTTCCCAGAACTCCTCGATCGCCTTCTTGAGCTCCCTGTTTTCTCCGATGCGCGGATAGCCTGTTACATAGGTCTTCAATCTTCTGTGTGCCATTTTTTTGTTCTCCTTTCTGTTTGCGTGACATAAGGCCTGCAATTGTCCCGGCATTCGGACTCCGGATAAGGCCCGGAAGGGCCATCCGTTACCGCAGCACGACTGTGTCCGGTTCGCACGGACTTCCCCGGGGTAACGACAATTGCGGGAACGACATGGGATCGGGATACGAATCTGAATGAATGATAGTAGCCGTGAGTCTCCTCTAAACGGGGATCCCCCTATGTCTGAGTTCCTGTGTCTTCCTGATGGAGCATTCCTCACAACGGTATTCGGGATGGGAATCACGTCTCCTGTCATAGGTCCTTGCCCGGATGATCCTGTAGCCTCGCGCCTCGCGTCCGCAGTCCACGCAGACGACGGTGTCCTTAACCTCCCATTCCACGGAGAGCTTGTCTGATGTGAATATGAACATGTCCACCCAGAAGAAGATGAGTCCTCCAACAAGGTTGGCGACGATGGTGGCGGTGACCTTGTCGACCATTGAAAGGAGATAAAGGGCAGCGGCGAGGATGGGCGTGGAGAGTTGCCACCGGAAGAGATATAACCCGTAGCGTTTCAGGTTCACCTGCATGACCGCCCCTCCTTTATTGCGGGAGATGTATTTCCAGGATATCCAGTTCTCCTTCGATAAGGTCTATGGTCACGCCATCGTGCAGGACGCTGTCATAGGATCCCCTTGCCAGTGTCATGACGGCCCGGGTTGCGGCAACGCCCGACGGGCAGTTGCGTGATGCCCATCCGGCAACGAGAAAGGCGCGATTGACGGTCTCGCCCACGATATCGCGGGCGGCGTACCTCGGATGTCCAACGAGGCCCATGTAGATGCTCCCGGAATTGAGAGCGATGACAAGGTCTTTCTGGTAGATCACCTTTTTCGCGTGGATGGCGGCTCTGAGGGCCCTGTCGGCATGGTCGGCGCCGGAGAAAAAGGCCAGAAAGCCATCCCCCACATATTTGACGGGTATGCCATCGAATCTCAGGACCGACTCGGTAAGGTCGTAGAAGAGGGCGTTGGTGTATTCGGCCAACTCCTTCGACTCCATCGAGATGGACCGTTTTTCGAAATGGGTAACGGTCGAGCAGAAGATGGTTGCCGGGAAGACGCCGGTGCCCGCCTCCGTGAGTCCGAGAATGTAGTCGGTGCTGACATCGAAGAGACGGGCGATCTTCGTCAGGACTTGAACATCGGGCAGGTTGGCCCCTTTCTCCCATTTGGAGACAGCCTGTGGGGTGACCTGCAAGGCGTTGGCAAGGTTCACCTGTTTGAGGCCGTGCTTTTCTCGCAGTAAACGTAATTTTGAGCCTATGTCCTTCATACAACCTAGTTATATTACGGTGCAGGATGGATTGCAACCATGTGGCGGTTGAATTCGGTCAACGGGAGGTTGAGTGGATGGGTGGAGAAGATGAAGGGGACAGGGTGCGACATGTTGATCGAGAAGAGAGTTGACATAGGAGTTAGGCAGTGGGTATAATCTTAGGCCAGCCTAACAGCAGGGAAAAGAGCTGAGGAATGAAGCAGCTGTAGGGAGATGAAGCAGTCCGGTCCCCGGAGAGATGGACCCGCGGAAGGGCTGGAAAGAGAGAATCAGAAGGAACGGAGGTTGCCGTATATGAGTCCACGGGTGGAGGCATGGAAGGCTCGGATAGATGAAGAGCCCGATTGCGAGGCAGAATTCGAAAAATGGCTTTTTGTCCGAGTGGCGAGCGTGCTCTTTGCGGATAAGGGAGGGGAACTGATCACGCTCAGCGACGGCAATTGCGGGCTTACTCTGGAGGTGCAGCAGGACCTCGTGGAGAGGATGTCCCGGATATGGTTATACTCACACGTTGTGCTTTTCAGGAGTTCCCTGTGCTTACGTGTGGTCGTCTATCACCCGCTGAAGATCGCGGAGGTGCTCTCTGTGGTGCCCGAATGGGCTCTGAATGAGATGGGTTACGAACGCGCGGTCAGTCCCGGCCACTTTCTGGAGGAGGTAGGGAGGCGGTGGCGCCGGACGAAGCGGATACCCCACGAGATCGGTTTGGTCCTGGGATATCCGCTCAAAGACGTCCTCGGGTTCATAGGATTGGTACGTCTCCAATGCACGGATAGATGCGGGTGGAGGGTATATGGCGACCCGGAGCCTTCAGTAAACAGGAGCAGGAGCTACAGGAGAGCCCGGGAAGAAGCCAGGGCGTACGTCGGGGCGCGGCAGGACGTGAAGAGGGCCCGAGGCGCGGGAGAGGAAAAACGGACCCGGTACCCCATGCAAGGCTTTCCCTGCGGCTACCGGCAGGAGAGGGAAAGCGGAGGCTGGTGCAAAGAGTGAAGATCGAGTGCATAAAGGTATTATACTCCCTGTTGTCCCTGTTGTTCGTGGTGGCCACCATCAACGCCGGCTATCTGCTCATGCTGGGCATCGAGCGTTGCGACACGAAGGTTTTCTCCCGGGATCACAGTCCCGGCCATCGGAGGGTCCTGCGGGTGGACGGGGTTTCGGCCGAGAGGAAGCTGGAGGAGATGGCGGGAAGAAGCCGACGAGCCGGCGACACTGAAGGCGAGAAAATATACGGAGAGGCCCTGGAGTCTCTCCGGGCGACGGGCGGTCTCCGGCTGACGATGCTGCCTGTGTCGCCGTTCCTCGTCCTGTGCACTCTGGGTTCATTGGCACTGGCACTTTGCCTTCTCATTCTGTCACGTTTCACGGGTCACGAAACAATGCAAACGGTTCTGGGTATCTTTGGCGGGTTCATGACCTGGGTCGGCATGGAGAACGGTCTTGTCATGGCGGCTCGTGATCTTGGGATCGCCCGGCGCTACGAGATCGTCGACGGGATGATCACCGGGACAAGGGGGGAATTCCTCCTCCTTCAGCATTCGTGGGTTTTTCTTGTGCCGGTGCTGGCTTACCTTCTCTTCCAGGAGAGCGTGCGGTGCAATCTGTTCCTGTTTATCAGGCGCCGTCTGAAACTCATGAGGGGACCAACGGCTTCGGGGAGGATAGACAACTACGCACCAAGGGTGGCCTTCTTCTATGTTTCATGCATATGGACGTTCTATGTACTGCTCCTTTTCGCCTTTGATGAGAGGGTCTTCGGTGTCGGGAGTTGGTTTACGCATGTGTTGTTCTTCCTTTGCCTTTCCGGCAGCGGGTATCTTTTTTATCGCCTGACCCGTGAGAGATCGGCGGGGGGAAGACTTCGTTATTCCATTGCCGTCACCGTGGTTCTGTGGAGTGACGTGGAGATCCTTATGAAATGGGGACGCTTGAGCGGTTCCTGGCTGAGGTACGATCCGGTCTTCCTCACGGTACTCGGGGCCGGTGTCGCCGTGAGTGCATGGCTTATATACAGGAGCAGCCGGAGGCCCCCCGGCGGGTGAGGTGCCGGCTGTCTCGCAGAGTGTGCAGGGGGACGGGAAGAAAACTGTTGACATGATGATTAGGACTGCGATATTTTATTAGGCGACCCAAAGCAACTTAGTCAGAGGAAACGATGGACATGTCAGACGATACATTGACTGCAAGCCTTGAGGATTACCTGGAGGCGATCTTTCACATCGTTGCGGAGAAGAAGGCGGTGAAGCCGCGTGATATAGCCAGGCGGCTCGATGTCAGCTATGCGTCGGTGACAGGAGCCCTGCGTTCCCTGACGGAGAAAGGGCTCATCAATTACGCCCCCTATGATCTCATCACGCTCACGGGAAGGGGAGAGGAGATTGCGAGGGACGTGGTCCGCCGCCACGAGGTCCTGAAGCAGTTTTTCGTGGAGGTATTGATGATACCGGAAAACGATGCCGACGTTGCCGCGTGCAGGATGGAACACTCCATACCGAGGGCCATCGTTGAGAGGTTTATAAAGTTCATCGAGTTCGTGGAGACCTGCCCGCGCGGAGGGGAGCAGTGGATAGACAACTTCAGCTACCGGTGCGATAACAGGCGTGGACAAAGCGATTGCGAGAAGTGCGTGCTCGATTGCCTGGCAGGGCTGCGCGGGAGGGACAGGGACATCCTCACGCGATCGGTGACGATGGGGGATATGAAGGATCCGAAGCCTGGTCAGAGATGCAGGGTGGTAAGGATCCGGGAAGACGGGGGCAGGAACAGGCGCATGCTGGATGCCGGGGTGTCCCCGGGCTCCGTTATTGAATTTGAGCGCGGTTTGGCGTCGAGTAGTCTCATCGATATCAAGGTGAATGGCTACCATCTGTCACTGAGGAGAGACGAGACGGAAGGGATAGAAGTCGAGTTCATCTAGGCAGTGTGAAGCTGGTGTCGATTTCCTCTGCAACCCCTTCCTGCCATGAGACAGGACGGGCAGGGACCGGCGCTCTCCCGGCCCTGACCGCTTCCTGCCTCAGGCGGGCACAACAGATAACAAGATCTGACAGGACCCGGATTTCGGCGCGAAAGCAAGGAGGTTCATCATGGAATGGATTCATTCCGCAATTGACTACGGCATCATAGGAGTTCTTCTGGCCATGAGCGTACTGGCGATCGCCGTGGCCATAGAAAGGATCGTGTGTTACAGACGGACGCGGTGCGAGCTATACAACGACAGGAAGGAACTAGAACTGCACCTGACGAGAAGGCTTCACGTGATCGCTACCGTCGGCAGCAATGCCCCTTACGTTGGGCTCCTGGGGACGGTGCTCGGCATCATGCTCACCTTTGCATCCATAGGACGCCAGGGGCTGGCCGACCCGGGGCAGATCATGTCCGGCCTTGCCCTCGCGCTCAAGGCAACGGCGATAGGCCTCCTGGTGGCCATCCCGGCCGTCGTTCTCTACAATTTCCTGATGAGGTCCGCAAAAGAGCTGATGCTGAGATGGGAGATCGGCAATGGAAGAGAAAAGCTTTGATTATATGAACGTGATCCCGCTGGTTGATGTCATGATGGTGCTCCTGACGATAGTCCTCATGACTTCAACCTTCATCGCGAGCGGTCTCATTCCCGTGGAGGTGCCGAAGGCTTCCCGCGACCAGAAACAGCTCCTGAAGGCTGTGACAATAGTCATAGACGGCGGCGGAGGAATATACTTCGAGTCCGCGCCGACCACGCTCGAGGGCCTCGAAGCGAAGATGAAGCAGTTCGGCAAGGAAACGCCTGTCCTCATAAAGGCCGACCGGCATCTTGCGGTTCAGTCCTGTGTTGACGTACTGGACATTCTTACGGGACAGGGCTTCAAAAAGGTGGCTTTGCAGACCGAACGGAGGTCCGGATAGCGGTCAGGCACACAAAGGTGCCGTGGGGACAGTGAATGAAGGAAATGGACAAGAGAGGTGGGCGGCAATGCAGGAAGCGATAGCAGTTAGGACGGGAAGGATGAGTTTCGGAATATCACTGATGATACACGCGGCGATACTCCTCACGTTTGTGGCGGTTTCAAGCCGCCCCGGCTTTCAGCCGCAGGAAATGCTCACCGTTGTCCTTGACGGTCAATTCGCTATGGGAAGTGGCGGCGGGGGACCGGGCCAGGTCTCTGAGGAGAAGGTCGAGAAGCCGGAAGCGCCCAGGAAGGCCGCCATGGCAAAGAGACCTACCCGGCCCGAGAGTGCGTTGCGGGAGACCAGGGCTGAAAAGCCGGTAGAGAACGCCGGACCCGTCTCCAACAGTTTTTCCGAGGTTGTTTCCGACGATATGCGGGCGGGCAGCGGGACGACGGCTGCGGGTACCGGCGAAGGATCCGTATCGGGCGCGGCAGGCACTGGCGGCGGTCCGGGAACAGGAGGAGGGTCGGGCGGAGCACAGGGGTCAGGGAGAGCAGCTTATCTCAAGAGGCATTTTGCCTTCATACGGGACCTCATACTCAAGAACCTCAACTACCCCTCTGTTGCGCGGAAGATGGGATGGTCGGGACACTTGACAGTGTCCTTCGTGATCTGCGAGGGCGGAAAGGTTGAGAACATAAGGGTCATAAAGAGTTCGGGACACAGGGTCCTCGACGAGAACGCCGTGACCACCATAAAAGAGATTCAGCCGTTCCCGAGGCCTCCTGCAAAGGCGGAGATCGTCATTCCAATCGAGTACAGGCTGGAACGGCAAGTGTCGAGGACCAGAGGATAGGGCAAATACGATGGAGAATATCACAGCGAAAAGGAACGCCGTGACAAGAATAAGGCCTGCGGTCATGGAGAGGGTCATCCAGTTGATCCAGCAGATAAGCTACGGTGAGATAGTGATCACCATCCACGACTCGAAGGTCGTTCAAGTCGAAAAGCGGGAAAAGACGAGGTTTCAGGACTAGGATCGATTGATCTCCCGCGGGCGCTGACCGCGGGTGTAAGATGCCGACCGGACAACCGGAGGCACCCATGCGCGAGGAGAGTTGCGCCTGAGGTGTACTATCGGTTGCCCGGTCGGCATCTTTTGAAGGAAGGGATATTGTGACTCTTGATCAGATGGAACCAGGAAGGGAAGGTGTCATCAGGAAGCTGGACACCAGGGATAAAGTGGGCGCGCGCTTGCTTGTCATGGGTGTCTGCCCGGGGACGATGCTGCGTGTGGTGCGTAACGCACCCCTCAAAGACCCGATGGAGGTGGAAATAGACGGTTATTTCATCAGTCTCAGACGCAGCGAGGCAAGGTTCGTAGAGGTCGACCCCGGATGAAGAAAGAAAGCGGGACCCTCATTGCCCTTGCAGGCCAGCCCAATTGCGGGAAGTCGACGATATTCAACGCCCTGACGGGAGCGCGGCAGAGTGTTGCCAACTGGCCCGGCGTGACTGTGGACAGAATGAGCGGGTGGTGCAGGATCAAGGGCCGCAGGGCGGAGATCGTGGACCTGCCCGGGACATACGGCTTGACATCCTCTTCGCCTGAAGAAAGGGTCACACGTGATTTCCTGCTAAGCTCCGACCTATCCCTGGTGGTCAATGTGGTCGATGCCTCCAACCTCAGGAAGGGCCTGAGCCTTACCCTGCAACTTCTGGAAATGGGAGTTCCCCTGCTCGTCGATCTGAATATGATCGATGCCGCAACGAAACAGGGCATTTCGATCGATGCCGCCGTGCTCGAAAGATCACTCGGTGTACCCGTTGCCGAAACGTCGATGAAGACGGGTCAGGGCAGGGCAAACCTGCTGCGTGTCATTTCGGCACGCCTCGACGAAGCGCCGGCAGCAGAAGGGCTGAAGATCGATTACGGCGATCTGGAGCCTGCGCTGGAAGAGTTGGAGAGAATGCTCTCTCTCAAATGGGAGGCCGGGTCTGGTTCTTCGCTACGCTGGATGGCGGTGAAGCTCATGGAGGGTGATGCGGAGGCGGAAAGCCTTCTTCGGAGAATGAACCGCGATGTGGAAGATATAGCCGTCTTTGCCCGGCACAGCCGGAAGGTCTTCGAGGAAGGTTTGGGAGAGACTCCTGAGATATATATCGGAAGGGCGAGACATCACGCCGCCGGTATCCTGGCCGGTGCCTGCACGAAGAGATCGCGTCCGGCCGGACCTTCGCTGTCGGACAGGATCGACAGCGTCGTCTGCCACAGGTTTGCCGGACCTGCCATCCTCGTCGCCGTGATGTACCTGCTGTACTACCTGTCCATCGTTCAGGGATACAGGCTGACGGCATATACCTGGCCGTGGCTCGCCAGACTCCGTGATCTGGTGGAGGCTGTCACTCCGGCCCCGGGATTCATCGAGATCCCCCTTACCCGGTCTTTTCCTCTCTGGTTCACGGACAGCGTCAACGCGCTGCTGAACTACATTCCGATCTTCTTCATCCTCTTCGGACTGATCGCCATCCTCGAAGACAGCGGGTACATGCCCCGCATGGCATTCATCATGGATCGTGTTCTGCGCAGGTTCGGACTTCACGGCCAGTCGATTCTTCCCATGGTCCTGGGAGGGGTCTACGTAGGCGGGTGCTCGGTGCCGGCTGTCATGTCCAGCAAGGGAATCCCCGATGAACGCTCCAGACTGGCGACCATTCTTACAATCCCCCTCCTCAACTGCCTGGCGAAGGTGCCCCTCTACATACTGCTCATCAACGCTTATTTCGTCGCACACAGAGGTCTGGCCATGTTCTTCATCGCCACCGTGAGCCTTCTCGTCGTGCTCCCCGTGGCGAAGGTCCTGAGCTTGACCGTCCTGAGGACCAGGGAAACAGCGCCCTTTGTCATGGAGATGCCGGCGTATCATATCCCGACAGTGAGGGGTGTCCTGGGCAAGGCCGTGGAAAGGCTCTGGCTTTTTCTGCGAAAGATCACGACCATCGTGGCTGCCGTCGCGGCCGTCGTTTTCATGCTTCTCCAGTTTCCGGGGTTGGACGCGTGGAGGAAGGCACATTACGAAAGTGAGAAGGACCGGCTTGCAGAGAGCTTCCTTTCGGCGATGAAGGGCAATCCGTACGGTGTCGTCATCGAAAATGGTGACCTTATGCCTCTCATACTGTACTGGGACGCCTACAGGAAGGCGAGGATGGCGGCGAAGGGGCAAGAGGCGACATCCTCGGTGAACCGGCGCTTCGAGAGGAGGAACCCACTTTTCTATCGCATAGCGCAACCGGGAGGCGACGCTGAGGCGATGAAGGCCAACAGGGCACTCAGGAACCTGGTCCGCGGCCGCGAAAGGATCCTTGCCGATATGCGGCAGGAGCGTCTCGAGAGCAGTCTTCTCGGTCAGCTGGGCAAGGGTTTGGAACCCTTTACCCGATGGGCCGGCTTCGATTGGCGTGTGAACGTGGCCCTTCTCAGCTCGCTGGCCGCGAAGGAGAACAGCGTGGCCACTCTCGGTGCGATCTATGAGCAGGGCGAGGGTCAGACATCCCTGGAGGAACGCATCTCGGCGGAAGGCACGGGTCTCACGCCCCTGCACGCCCTTGCCCTGATGGTATTCATGGTTCTTTACCCGCCGTGCATTGCCACAGCCATTGCGGTTAAGGTCCAGACGAACTCGGTGAGGTGGATGCTCTTTTCCTTCCTGTACCCGGTGTTTCTTGGCCTTGCGTCGGCCACACTGATCTTTTCGTTGGGTGGAGTTCTTGGAGCGTCGGGAATTCAGGCCATGACCGCCTTCTACGGCCTGGCGCTGACATTGACGCTGGTTGCCGGGTTCATGAGACGCGAAGACAGGAAGGAAGCACAATTACCGTCACTGCCCGAGACAGCACCGGCGCTCAGGCTCTCGGGCGGTTGGAAAGCGAGAGAGGAATGACTATGCAGAAGGAGTTGTTGTTGGCAAGTATCGGGTTGGCCCTGTTCATTGTGTGCCCAAGGATGGCCGGAATGGTGAATGTCGTCTCGAAACACTCCCAGGCTTCCCTGGTTCTCACCGCGCTATTTGGAACGCTGGTCTCCATACCGCTCGTTGTGGTCATGGTCCTCGTGTTCGCGAAGACCGGGGTTTGGGGCGCCCTCGCCTTTTGCGTTCTGACGGATCTGGGAGCGGTGTTCTTCATGAAGCAAGTAAGCGTCAGGGCGGGACTGGAAACACTTGTGATTGCTGTTTTCGTTGTGATTGGAGTGAAGGTGGTGCCATTGATAACGAACCTGTTCGTTAGATGAGTGAGTTTCAACGGAAGGGAGATCAGGCGTGGGAGCAATGGGGAAAGGCATAAGGATGGCATAACGCTTAAGATAACGCGCCGACCGCAGATGCGGTCGCGGGACAAAACAGGGCCGACTGGACGACCGGAGGCATCAGATTACGGAGGTTGAGATGAAGAACGTAGCCGGTTGCAGGAATGTGTTCCTGTGCGGTGCAGCAATTGTCATGGTTATATCGGTTGCCGGGGTGTCCGGCCATGCGCAGGAGAAGAGCGAGAACCCTTTGAAGCTGGACCAGGTCGTGGTCTCCGCCACGAAGACCGAGCATACCCTGGGGGATGTCCCTGTGGCAGCTGAGGTGATCACCAGGGAGGAGATAGAGGAGAAGCAGATAAAGACGGTCCAGGATGCGCTGAAATACCTTCCCGGAGTGAAGGTGAATCAGACGTCGAGTGGATGGGGCGACAAGGGTAAGGTGCAGATGCAGGGGCTCGATGAAAAGCATACACTGATCCTCGTCGACGGGCAGCGTTTTGTCGGGGGTCACCAGGACGCCGTGGACCTGCAATCGATCCCCATAGAGATGGTGGAAAGGATCGAGGTCCTCAAAGGTCCGTCTTCGGCCCTCTACGGCAGCGACGCGATGGGTGGTGTGGTCAATATCATCACCAGGAGCGCGGTGGACAAGCCGTCTTTCTCCGCCTCCTCGTCTTTCGGAAGCAGGGCGACGCGGATATACGAGGGTTCGGGGGGCTTCAAGGCCGGTGGGTTCGGCACCCTGCTCAGTTACACCTACAGGGAATCGGACGGGGTTGACAAGGAGACCGACCATTACAGGGAAAACATCGTGCAAGGCAGTCTCCGGTACGAATTCAGTCCCGACTCGAAGGTCACCGTGAAACCATACTACTCCGAACACAAGATGACCTACGAAGAGCGCACGCAGGAAAGGGTTGGTGTCAACTCCATCTGGGAGTGGACACCGGACAAGCTTTCCCGGCTCAACGTGAGGGGGAGCCTCTTCAACTATAAACACTATACAGGTGACAAGACGTCCAACTGGAATTCGGGCACCTATGAGGGCGAGGTGACGTACAGCCGCCTCGTATTCGACAGGCATATGCTCACCGGCGGTTACCAGTATTACACGGAGGACATCAACGATAAGGGAAAGGCATACAAAGCGGATCAGGACCTCCACAGCTTCTACCTGCAGAACGAGATGAATTTCCAGCCCCTTGTCGTTGTCCTGGGAGCGAGGCTTGACCGGCATGACCGTTGGGGCACTGAAGTGGACCCGAAGTTCAGCGTGCTTTACAACATCACGAAGAACCTTAAGGTCAGGGGCTCCGTCGGGACGGCATTCAAGGCCCCCAGCCTTGCCAAGCTTTACGGAGACGGATGGAGAATGGGGCCTTACCTGGTTCATGCGAACCCCGATCTGAAGCCGGAAAAATCCACGGGATACCAACTGGGGGTCGAGTACTCCTTTCTCGACCGGTTCCTGGGCAAACTCTCCCTGTTTCGAAACGATATCCGGGACCTGATAGACACGAAGATCGTGATGGGAAAGAAGCCCCCCTATGACATGTACTGGCAGAACGTGGACAAGGCCTATACGGAGGGGGTTGAGGTGAGTTTTGTCGCTCAATTGCTGAAGAACCTCACCGCACGGGGAGGGTACACATACCTCCACACCGAGGACAAGACGACGGGAAGGGAACTCACCTACCGGCCGAAACACAAGGCCACCATCGAGCTGAACCACAGGATCACCGGGATCGGGCTCAACATCAACGTTTCCGGTGAATACATGGGCAGGCGGTATGACAGCAATTACCAGAAGTTGGGAGGCTACAGCATCTTCAACGCAGCCCTGACACAGGATGTAGGCAAGCATCTTCAGGTCTTCGCCAGAGCCGACAACTTCTTCGATAAGAAGAACATAGACGACGAATACGATATCGACGGGGCCCGCTACCTGATGGGACTGAAGGTCCGCTTCTAGGCTCGCCCCGCATTATTACAACACCATGGAGGAATAAAGAATGCTGAAGAGAAAAGTATCACTGATTGTAACGATGCTGTCGTTTTGCGCGTTCCTGCTTCCCTGCCTGGCCTTCGGTCACAGCCTCTGGATCAACGTAACGGAGCATGCCCCGGCGTTCTTCCCGAAGTTCGGAGCCCAGACGAAGACATATCTGGGCTACGGTCACCGCTATCCGCTCGACGACTTTCTCCCTGCCGACAACCTGTCGGAGTATACCTTGATCGGCCCCGACGGCACAAGAAAACAGATTGTTCCAGTGAGCGAAAAGGGGTTTCTCGAATCGGTTCTCAGTTTGAAGGATCCCGGCCGGTACGTCATCGCCGTTGCGACAAAGCCTGGATTCTACACCATGTATGTGGACGAAGGGAAGATGCATCACAAGCTGGGACCGAAAACGGGGCTCAAAGGGGTTATCATGAGCCTCTATTACGAACAATACGCGAAGAGCCTTGTGATCGCCGGAAATTCGGACGCCGGCGACTACAGGAAGCCGATAGGGCACAAACTGGAGGTCATCCCCCTTCAGGACCCGAAGAGACTTCGGGGAGGGCCGGGTAACCACATCTCGGTGCAGGTTCTGTTCGACGGCCGGCCGGCGAAATTCTGCAAGGTGTACGCGACATATGCCGGGTTCGCAACGAACGATGACTTCGCTTATGCCACGACCACGGATCAGGACGGAATGGCCCGGATCCGGCTCTCCCACTGGGGAGCCTGGCTTGTGAAGGCAAACCTGAGATTGCCCGCCCCGGATGACATGAAGGGCAAGTGCGACGAACTGAACTATACGGCGACGCTGACATTCCTGGTTCCGTAACGTCGGAAAGGAGGATCCATCATGAGAAGTAAAACGATCATTATCGGCGTTGTGTTTCTGAGTCTGGTCTTCGCGGGGCATGCGAGCGCACACTCGCCTCTTTGTTCCTGCCTTGACAACGGTGACGGTACGGTGTCCTGCGAGGGAGGGTTCTCGGACGGATCATCCGCCGCCGGGGTGACCATGATGGTGAAGGACGCCGCTGGCAAAGTGCTGGTGAAAGGCAAAACAGACCGCGTGGGCACATTTGTTTTCAAGAAACCGGCGGGTGGTGCTTACAAGGTCGTCTTCGATGCAGGCCCCGGCCATGTTCTGGAGATAAACAGCAAGGACATCTCGAAATGAATGGGATGAACAGTGATCAAAGGAAAAGGAGGGTAAAGGCTTTATGATGAAGAAAACGATGGTAACAGGATTCATGGTCGCGGCATGGGTTTTCTGCTCGACAGCGGGGGCGAATGCATGCCATCCCTGGTTCAACGTGAACAATTACTTCACGGAACCAAGCTCCCCGATAAGATTTCACATCGCCTACGGGCACAATTATCCCCTGGGGCATAGCTTTTTCGACAATGGCAGGATCGAGAAGATGTACATCGTCAACCAGAAGGGGAACGAAGAAAAAGTTGGTCCAAGGGTCGTGGGCAAGGGAATGGATTCGCAGACGCAGTTCGAGTCGAAACAGGATCTTGCAGAGGGTACCTACCTCGTTGTCATGGAGGGAAAGGGAGATTACGGTGCTTTTACCGGCAAGGGTTACCAGCGCAAGACGAAGAAGGAGCTGAAAGGCGAGAAGATCAAAGGTGATGTCATATACTCCCGGAGTTACGCCAAGGCCGTGGTGAACGTCGGAGGGAAGAGCGGGGGAGAGGGTTATTCAAAAGTGCTGGGCCATGGCCTTGAGATCGTGCCCTTGAAAGACCCTGGTGCACTGCGCACCAACGATACGCTCACCCTGAAGGTGCTGCACAACGGAAAACCTCTCGACGAATCGGTGATGGTGTATGCCACGTACATGGGGTTCAGCAACAAAACGGATGTTTTCGCCTATACGGCCTGGGCTTCCTCCTATACAAAGGGAGTGGCTGAGATAAGACTGCTGCAGCCGGGGGCATGGATGATATTCGTCCATCACAAGCTGCCTCATCCAAATCCTGAGTTGGCGGACAAGTACAGCTATCAGGCCACATTGACATTGGAGGTCAAGCCTTAACGGAAAAGGCGGGATCAGCCACACCGACCGGACGACCGGAGGTGCCCTTTCGCAGGTCTGCCTGTGACAGGACACACTCCGGTCTCTCTTTTCACGTTGTCACTGCGACGGAGAGACCTCGCAATGGAACTGCCCGACAGCCATTGATTCCCCTCAGACGGGTGTTGTACGGGCACATCTTCCTCCCCAAACTGCCCGGTCGAAAGAAGGGCCGGGGAGAGGGCAAGGGTTAAACGACCAAGACGTGCGAAACCGACTGGACAACCAGAGGCAGTACGAAGGATCAGGAGGTTTAGCAATGAAGATCAGCTCAACACCAAAGCTTGTTTGTCTGTTTGCGATGACATTTCTCATGTACCTGTTTCCGGTGGTTCCCGCCCACGCCGAGACCCAAAGTCAGACAGAGGCTCAGGGGCAGGCCGCAAAGCAAAAGGGGAAAGGGTTCGATCTGGATCAGATCGTGGTTACGGCAACCAATGAGGAGGTCATATCCCTCGATGTCCCGGCGAGTGTGACCATTCTCTCTTCCGAAGACATCGAAAAGGCAGGATACCGTTCCACCTCGGATCTCATCGGTCATCTGCCCGGAGTCACGGATCAAAGCATCGGTGAGTCCTTCTATTACGATTTCCGGGGGACGAAGAGCAGTGATGCGTGTCGAGGGCCATGGTATATCCCCACTTTAGGGCCTTTGGGGCCAAGGTAATTCCCCAGTAGCAGGGCCAAGGTAATTCCCCACTTTTTGCCATGAAGAGATAGATAAAGACGGGTGACCCTGTCAT